>JAEEGL014915798.1_pt1 | contig 10451 bp, 7 predicted proteins | sample 9134231 | NCBI WGS metagenome assembly JAEEGL01 (sample SAMN16246548, study PRJNA631951) | gut metagenome | biome: gut microbiome; feature: rumen; material: fiber-attached | host: Bos | place: Iran: Karaj | collected 2018-10 | reverse complement strand
TGCATCCAAGGGGGAAGGCCTGGGAAACCAGTTCCTCGCCAACATCCGCGAGACCGACGCCATCCTGCATGTGCTCCGCTGCTTTGACGATGGCAACATCGTCCACGTGGACGGTTCCGTGGACCCGGTCCGGGACAAGGAAGTCGTGGATACCGAACTGCAGATCAAGGACCTCGAGACGGTGGAAAACCGCATCAAGAAGGTGGAGAAGCAGGCCACGACGGGCGGAGACAAGGAAGCGAAGAAGCTCCTGTCGCTGCTCCAGCGGTACCGGGAAGTGTTGCTTCAGGGGAAATCCTGCCGCACGGTCGTTCCGGAGAATGCGGAAGAAGAACAGATGGCGCACGACCTGTACCTGCTGACGAACAAGCCGGTGATGTATGTGTGCAATGTCGATGAAGCTTCCGCCGCCACGGGCAATGCCTATGTCGAGGCTGTCCGGGCCGCCGTTGCCGACGAGCAGGCGGAAATCCTGGTGATTGCCGCCCGCACCGAGGCCGAGATCGCCGAGATCGAGGAATACGAGGACCGGCAGATGTTTCTCGAGGAGATGGGCCTGGAAGAATCCGGCGTCGTCCGCCTGATTCAGGGCGCGTACCGCCTGCTGGGCCTTCAGACCTTCTTTACGGCAGGTGCCGACGAATGCCGCGCCTGGACCATCCGCGTGGGCGACAAGGCGCCCCGCGCCGCCGGCGTCATCCACACCGACTTCGAACGCGGTTTTATCCGCGCCGAAGTCATCAAGTACGAGGACTTCGTGCACTACAAGACCGAAGCCGCCGTCCGCGCTGCCGGAAAGATGGGCATTGAAGGCAAGGATTACGTCGTTCAGGACGGCGACATCATGCATTTCCTGTTCAACGTTTAAAGGTTTCTTTGAAACAACCGGAAACAATTCGCCACATTTTTCCGTTTTTTATCCTCTGAACCGTTCCGATACCCTAACTTGGGTGTATGAGAACGGTTTTTTTATGGTGTTGGCTGGCCTTGGCCTCCGGAGGAGACAGCCTGTCCGTGATGTTCTGGAACGTGGAGAATTTCTTCGACTGGCGGAACGATTCCACGACCGTGTCGGATCTGGAATTCTCTTCTGTGGGAGAACGGCACTGGACGTGGAAGCGGTTTCAAGCGAAGGCGAACGCTTTCGCAAAGACGCTGCTCTGGGTTGCAGATGATGCGGGGCGGCTGCCGGATATCGTGGGGCTGGAGGAGGTGGAGAACGGGTTCGTATTGCGTCAGGTATTGCAGAAGACCGCGCTCCGGAAGCTGGACTACAGATATGTACACTACGATTCTCCGGACCGGCGGGGGATCGACGTGGCGCTGCTGTATCGGTCTTCCGTCCTGGAACTCCTTGATTCCAAGCCTTGTCATCTTTATGCGGCGGACTCCGTGATGGCCACGCGGGATATCCTTTTATGCCGGTTCCGTTTCAAGGGGAGTTCGGACACGACGGGATTTGCCGTGCTGGTGAATCACCACCCGTCCAAGTATGGAGGCGCCGGGGAATCGGAGCCCCGAAGGCGCATCGCCGTGGAACGGCTGCGCTTCCTGGCCGATTCCCTCGCGGCTGCCGGCATCGACCGGATCATTGCCGGGGGTGATTTCAACGACACCCCTGACAATCCCGTCTTCCGCCTCCTGGAACCCGCCCTGGTGCCGTTATATGGGGATTTGTACCGCCGGGGGCGTGGCACCATCAAGTACGACGGCAAATGGGACCTTATTGACCATATCTATGTATCACCCGGCTGGAGTACCCCCTCCATGCACATCCTCCGTATCCCCTTCCTCCTCACTCGCGACAATGCCCACTCCGGCGAGAAGCCCCTCCGCACCTATACCGGCCCCCGCCACACCGGCGGCGTCTCCGACCATTTGCCGGTGATCGTGGAGATTGCAGCGCCTCCGTAATCTGACCATTTGTCCGTGTGAGTTTCTGTACGCTGCGGCAGTGTTCAAGACAACCTCATCAAAAGCCCCATTCAATGTACACTGCTCCTCGAGAACAGTCCAAAATGGGTTTATTTCGGGAGAAGTGTACAAGAAACAGCGTTTATATGATCAAAACCACGTACGCATCAGCAGCGTGCACAACAAGAACAATTATCAATAACATGTACAAGACATACCACATCTGTTTTACTTCGCATAAGGAAGTGATGTACCGCAACGAAGAAGACATGAAACGGTCGTTCAATGCCTTATGCTCGGCTCTTCACAAGACCGGAAGCCGGTGTCTGGCAGAAAACGACTTGCCGAATCATCACCACGGATGCTATGAAACGGAACACCCGGCGGCATTGGTCCAGATCAAGCGTCAGGCCTATACACATATGTTCAATGAGAAATACGACCGGAAAGGCCCGCTGGGAGATCCGGGCTACTTCATCTTGGAGTTGCAGGGTATTCGCCATCTGTTGACGGCACTGTCTTATACGAATAGGAATACCGTTCACCACGGCATAACGGCAACACCCTTTGAGTGGCCTTACTGTTCTGCGAATGCCTTTTTCCGGAAAGAATTGGGGAAACTGTATGTTCCCGACATCCTGCTGACGCAGGAACAGATAGAACATGCGCTTCCCCGTCGTGCGACATTCGATCCACACTGGAAAATGGGGGTTGAGGGCGTGTTTCTGCGTGAGTCAGTTATCGAGACCTCGTTAGTTGAGAATCTCTACGCAACACCGCAAGCATACAATTATCTGGTTACACGCAAAAGTGGGGAGGATTGGTCCGAGGAGCAGGAGGCCGACGGGAACGGCTTGCCTCCCGTTACGCTGGAAAGTATTGAGACGCAGGTGTTACAGTACGAAACAGACCGAAAACAAATAATCGCAGAAATGCTCCGCAATGAACAGGCGCGCCATATGACGGCCCGCATGACTGACCTTCAGGTATGCGAACTCATCGACACGCGCTATGTTCCCAAATATCGGGCATTCTCGGTCTATCATTTGACCGATGGCCAGAAAAACGCCATTGCCAACGACCTGTACAGGCAGTACCGCTTGGGGTTGGCGCAAATCCGACGCTGCCTGGTTTTATGATTGTGCGCTGCGGCAGTGTACAAATAGAACGTATTCAAAGGGGCCTTTTGTGTACGCTGCTCACGGTTTTTGTCTATTTGGGGCCGATTTCAAGAAGGAGCGTACAGGAGAATGGCCGCAGAAGGAGATAATGATGTACACTGGAGCAGCGTACAAAACGGCGGGGTTAGAACGCGAATCTCCGAAAAAGTTGCGGAAATCTCCTAAAAATATTAGGAGATCAGGTTTTTTTGTCTATATTTGCACCATGAGACAGAAACTGACAGCCAAGGAAGAGCAGCTGATGACCCTTTTCTGGGAGCATGGCGACCTCTTCATCCGCGACCTGGTGGCGCTGCTGCCGGAGCCGCGGCCGCATTACAACACCGTGGCAACCCTTGTGAAGTTCCTGGAAGAGAAAGGCTTCCTGGAGCGGGAGCCGATGGCGAATACGTTCCGCTACCATGTGAGGGTCTCCGAGAAGCAGTATCGCGGGGAGACCGTGGGAGAGATGGTCGCACAATATTATAATAATTCATACGCGAGCCTGGTGTCGCAGTTCGTGGAGGAGGACAAGATGGACCTCCAGGAACTGAAGGACCTGATCGCGCGGATTGAAAGCGCCCGGAAATGACCCCGTTCCTCCTTTATATCGGTCGGAGCAGCCTGTACCTGGCTTTGTTCTACGCATTCTTCCTGTTGGTGATGCGCAGGACGACCTTCTTCCGTATGAACCGCATACTCTTGCTCACGGGAACGCTGGCCTGTTTCCTGCTGCCCCTGTTGCGGATCCGGACGGTCGAAATGCTGCCGGCCATGGCAGGACCGCTTTCCATGCAGGTCTCCGAATCGACCCTGGCGGACGGCTCTTCCGCCGCCTCGCCATTTCCCTATCTGGAATTCCTTTATGGGGTTGGCTTCCTGGCCGTGCTTGCCTGGACAATGACAGCCTATGTCCGGATGCACCGGACCATTCGGAAAGGCAAAGGGCGTCGTCTGGAAGACGGGACGACGCTCGTGCTGACGGAGGCCGATGTCCCCTCCTTCAGTTGGGGCCGGACCATCGTCATGAGCCGAAAAGACGCGGAGACGAACCCTGTCATCCTACAGCACGAACAGGCCCATATACAAAAGGCCCACTCCCTTGATATCCTTTTATTTACGGTGGTCACCCTGGTCCATTGGTTCAATCCTCTCGTGTGGATCGCCCTCAGCGAGCTCAAGCTCCTGCATGAGTATGAGGCCGATGACGCCGTCCTGGACAAAGGCATCGATGCAACCCAATATCAACTTCTTCTGGTGCGGAAAGCGGTCGGGGACAAGCGCTTTACCCTGGCGAACGGTTTCCAGCACGCCAAACTCAAAAACCGAATCGACATGATGCTCTCCAAGCCCACCTCCGGATGGATGCGCCTCTCCTGGCTCGCCATCCTCCCCTTCCTCGCCGGAACCATGTTCCTGTGCAACCCCGTCCGCGCCAAAGCCGTCTCCGACCAGCCGGAAATCCTCCAGGAAACGGTCGTCCAGGCCCCCGACACGACGGAAACCATCCCCTTCCAGCTGATCGAGGTCAAGCCTACCTTCAACGGCGGCGACGCCAACGAATTCTCCAAATGGGTCAATGGGAACCTCGTCTATCCGAAAGCAGCCAAAGAGGCCCGGATCCAGGGGCGCGTAATCCTGCAGTTTACCGTCGGGGCCGACGGTAAGGTCAGTGACGTCAAGATTCTCCGCGGAGTGGATCCCGAACTGGATGCCGAAGCCCTGCGCGTCGTTTCCGCTTCCCCGGATTGGACACCCGGCTACCAGAAAGGCAAACCGGTGCGGGTTATCTATACGTTCCCGATCATTTTCAAATTGGGGGGAGACGACACCGACGAGAAAAAATGAGATTCCCCCTGCTAGCCGCTATTCTGCTGGTCTGCGCCTCCCTCCAGGCGCAGACCACGCATCGCGATTCCGTGCTGGCAGAAGCCCGGTACCTCAAGAGCATCTACAGGACGGATGACGCGATCGAGAAACTGTCGGCCCTGGTGCAGCCGGGCGCGATGGACGAAGGCGTACTGGCCGAACTGGCCGACTGCCATTTCCAGAGTGGGGCCTATGAGGATGCCGCCGGGACCTATTTCCTGCTCTCGTCCCGGTTCCCGGACAACCTCCTGTACAAGATCCGGCTGATGCAGGCCTATTCCCGGCTGAAAGCCTATCCCCTGAGCATCCAGGCCGGGCGGGAGGTCCTTCAGCGGGATTCCATCCCGGCAGTCGTCAGCTTCGTGGGCGACGCTTTCAAGCAGATGAACCGGCCGGACTCGGCTCTCTGGTACTACCGCCAGGCCCTGGCGTTGAAGCCCTACAACGAAACGGTCCTGTCCAAGGCGATGGGCATTCTCCTGGACAAGGAAGATTATGACGGGGCGATCGCCCTGAGCGGGCCCTTCCTGGCCGAAGATCCGGACAACATGACAATCGCGCCGCTGCAAGGGCTGGCCTATTACCGGAAGGGCGATTACGAGATCGCCAGCAAGGTCTTTCAGCGGCAGGAGGACGTGGGCAACGACACCTACCCTATCCATAACTATCTGGGCCAGAGCTACTGGCGCACGAAAGTGATGTACCGCGCCCGGGAAGAGCTGCTTGCGGCCTGGCAGATCGATTCCAGCGACGTGAACCTGGCCTATTCCATCGCGGCGGTGAATATGGAGGCTTATCCCTGGTTCGAGGAAGAAGTGAAGCCGTGGCTGGACAAGGCGCTGGACATGCTGGAGCCGGACCATGTCATCCTGTCCCGCATCCACCAGCAATACGGCCTGGGCTATTACAGGAAGCAGAATGCCTGGGACCAGGCCATCGAGCATTACAAGGATGCCTACAAGTACAATCCCAAGTTCATATCGGCCCTTTCCACCATCGCCTACTGCTACCAGCAGAAGAAGCAGTACAAGCAGGCTATCGAGTGGTATGAGCGGTATCTGAAGGTAGCCACTCCCGGCTCGAGGGGCTATGAGTTCGCCGCCGATAACCTGAAGTATCTCCGGGCCGAGAAGTTCATGGAAGAACCCTGAACCGTTGCCGGACATGAAGAAAATCCTTTCTGCGATAGTCCTGTTGGCCGGACTGTGCATCGGTGCACGGGCGCAGGTGTACATCCTGAACGACAATGTGTTCCAGGGACGGATGAGCGAGATCAAGGCCACCGTGCTGGATTCGTTGACCAACGAACCCGTGGCCTATGCATCGGTCTATGTGATCCCGTCCAGGGATACCGTCATCACCAATTTCACCCTGACGGACGCCAAGGGTGAGGTCAAATTGGACGAAGTGCCGTACGGGAGCTTTGTCTTTCACGTGGAGATGATGGGATACATCCCCTTTGTCAAGGAGCGGTACTTCCGGGAAGAGGAGGTGGACATGGGCACCATCCGGCTCCAGGTCGACAGGAATTTCCTGCCGGCGGCGGTTGTTACCGACGTGGGCAATCCCATCGTCGTCAAGAAAGATACCGTCGAGTTCAACGCCTCCTCCTTCCGCGTGGGCGCCAATGCGATGCTGAAAGACCTTCTGAAACGCATGCCCGGCATGGAAATAACTGAGGAGGGGAAGGTTAAGTTTAATGGCGAGGAGATCGACAAACTCACCGTGGGCGGCCGTACCTTCTTTTTCAACGACCAGAGCACGGCCCTCAACAACCTGCCGGCGGCGGTCGTTGACAAGATCCGCGTCATTGACCGGGAAAGCGAGGAAACCCGCGCCTCCGGCATCCAGGACGGCGCCCGCGAGAAGGTACTGGACGTCGCACTCAAGAAGGAGTATGAGAAGGGCTGGTTCGGCAACGTGGGCCTGAAGGGCGGCACGACGCTGGGTGAAAAGGACGGTGACGATGTCCTCCGGGATGACCGGGGCCTGCTCTGGAACGGAAATGTGCTGGCATCGGCCTACTCGGAGAAAGACCAGGTGACCGTCATTGCGAACGGGCAGAATATCAATGATTCCAATGCCGTCGTTTTTGTCGTCATTGACGAAGACGGGGAGCGGAGGAGACAGGACCCGGGGCTCTCCACGGCCGCCCAGTTTGCCGTGAATGCCAATTCCTCCCGCATCAAGGACGTGGAAACGACGGTGAGTGTCAACTACAAATACACCGACACGGACACAGGGACCCGGACCGGCAGGACGACGTACCAGGACGACGGGAACCTGTTCTCCACCACGGAGGACCGCGGAGAATCTTATGACAACGGTGTATCCGCCAATCTGGAATTCCAGAAAGAAACGGGAAAGGTCTGGTTCCATGTGCGGCCGGTTTTCCGGTACAACCAATCGGATTCCTACGGCAGCAACAAGTCTGAAACCTTCCGGGAAGAGGGTTTTCTGAACCGTTCGGAGAACACGTCGCACAGCCTGTCGGCAAGTAAAGATGCAAACATCAGTGCGGACGTGACTTTCCGGGATATCGGGGGCAAGAGTAACCGGACCCTTCGAGTGGCCTTTGCGCCCAGCTATAGCGGGAACACAGGAGAGAGCCAGGAATCCTTGCTCTTGAACACCGCTGCCGGAACAGACACGCGGACAATGACTTACGAATCCAACGGCTTGTCGTACGGGATCAACGGGGGCATCCGATATGCGGAGCCCCTCGGTGAAAAGTGGACGCTCTCCGGCACGGCTAATCTTGCCTGGTCGCGTCGCAGCAATGTGCGGGATGCTTTCGATGCCGCGGGCCGGAATGATTACTATAGCTCAGAAAGCCGGTCCGACTATCTCAGGCAGGAATATGCTCTGACCGCCCAATATAAGTTTGGAAAGAGCAGCTGGATTACGGTGGGCGTCCAGCTCAGCGGCATTCTCAATGAGACTTTCTCCAAAAGCTACGGCATGGAGGAAACTACCGGAAAGGATGAGTGGGACTGGTTCATTACGCCTACGCTCCGTTTCCAGCACAGCAAGGGGAATGACCGGTTCAACGCTTCCGCGTCCGGTTATACCGTGCGGCCTTCCAACAGCCGGATGCTTCCCGTGCTCAACATCGGCAATCCTTCCCGCCTGAGCCTGGGAAACATTTATTTAAAGCCCAGTTCGTACTCTTCCGGCTCGGTGAGCTGGACCCGGAACAACCGGGAAAAGTTCTCCACCCTGATGGTCTCTCTGTATGGCAACCTGAGCTATAAACCCGTTACGTCCGCACTCTGGTATGACACGGACGGCATTCTGTATTCCGTTCCTGTCAATGCGGAGAAACCCACCTTTTCCACCAGCCTGTTCCTCGATTATACCACTCCGCTGGATGCAAGGAAAGCCTGGTCCCTGACGTTCTCCGGCGAGATCGGTTATTCTTCCTCCACCAGTTATCAGTCCAGGACCACGCTTCCCGGACTGGACAAGGATCATTTTGATTATTCGGCGTTTATGGCCGATTTCTGGGGGAACGACCGGGGAGACCGTTTCTATGGCGGGCAGAGCGGGTTTGAGGAGAGCAAGACGAATTCCTTCACGCCAGGGGCCGGTTTTACCGTCAAGTACAACCAGGACCGCTATTCCTTCTTTACGGGAATCAGTGCGGACGGGCTCATCAGCCGTTATTCGCTGAATCCCCAAACGAACCTGAATACGCTGGACGCCCGGTTTTCGGCCGGCGGCTCCTATACCACCAAGCACGAGTTCGAGTTCGATACCGACTTGTCTTACGTGCTATACAAAGGCTATTCGGCCGGTTACGGTGAGCCCGAATGGCATTGGAATGCGGAGATTTCCAAGAATATAGGCGCATTCAACCTGAGTGTCAAACTCCATGACATCCTGAACCAGACGAAGAGTCTGAGGCACACCGTATCTGCCAACTACGAGGAAGATTCCTACCGGCTGGTCATGGGGCGGTACATTCTCTTCGGCGTGAAGTGGAACTTCGGCAAGATGAACGCCGCCCACAGCGCGCGGGCGCAGCAGGCCGCGATGAACATGGTGTTCTAGTTTATGGTAGAGTGAGTTTTTATCCGTATCTTCGCGGATATGAACAAGAAAGAAAAGAAACAGTTCCTTTCGGCGGGCCTCCTGGTGCTGATCTTCGCCGCCTGGCTCATCATCCAGCGTACCGGCCTGCTCAGCGGCCCTTCCACCCCGCTCCTTGACACGCCCGGTGACCTGCTGGAACTTCCGGCGCAAAAAGCCACGGACAACATCGTCCGTTACCAGGGATTTATCTCGTCTTATAATACGGAAACGCTTATCCCGGACTGGGTTGCGTACGAATTGACTGCCGAGGAGACCTCCGGCGACGCCACCCGGATGGACAAGACCTTCGGAATGGACTTTTCATTCAAGGGAAAGCAGGCCCGGCGGGAGGATTATTCGAATTCCGGCTGGACCAAGGGGCACATGGCTCCCGCCGCGGACTTCTTCTGGGACGATGACGCCTTGTCCGAGACCTTCTATTTCATGAACATCTGCCCCCAGCGCGAAGAACTGAACAACAAGGACTGGCAGTACCTGGAGAAGCAGGTGCGCCATTGGGCCGACAAATACGGCAGGGTCTGGGTGGTTTCCGGCCCCATCATCGGGGACAATGTCTACGGAACCATCGGCACGGACCACGTGGTGGTGCCGGACGCCTTCTTCAAGGCCGTGATGGTCCACGACGGCCGCCGCTATCAGTCCATTGCGTTCATCATGGGCAACGATGCCCAGCGTTATTACCTGCAGGATTGTGCTCTGACCATCGATGAGCTGGAGGAGCAGACCGGGATCGATTTCTATCCGGCCCTTCCCGATGACATCGAGGACGATGCCGAATCCCGCTATGATTTCTCCGTCTGGGGTATCCGAAGCCGGTAAAAAAAACGTATCTTTGTAAATCGACACTAAACAGATAAACCGATATGAAAGAAAGAATCCAGGAGAAATTCCAGACCCTTTTCGGAGAAGGGGGCGATCTGTACGCTTCCGCCGGCCGCATCAACCTCATCGGTGAGCATACCGACTATAACGGCGGCTATGTTTTCCCCGGAGCCATCGACTGTGGGATCATGGCCCAGATCAAGGTGAACGGAACCCAAAAAGTAAAGGCTTATTCCCTTGATTATGATGAATTTGTAGAGTTTGAACTGGAAGAGGAGGACAAGCCCGAGCAGCAGTGGGCCCGCTACATCTTCGGCGTGTGCCGGGAGACCATCAAGCGCGGCGGCAAGGTCGAAGGTTTCGACACCGTGTTCGCGGGCGACGTTCCCCTCGGCGCCGGCCTGAGCTCCAGCGCGGCCCTCGAAAGCACCTATGCCTTCGCCCTGAACGACATCTTCGGCAACGGCATCGACAAGTTCGAACTGGCGAGGATCGGGCAGAGTACCGAGCACAACTACTGCGGGGTCAAGTGTGGCATCATGGACCAGTTTGCGTCCCTCTTCGGTAAGGAAGGCTCTCTCATCCGCCTGA
>JAEEGL014706440.1_pt1 | contig 10451 bp, 9 predicted proteins | sample 9134231 | NCBI WGS metagenome assembly JAEEGL01 (sample SAMN16246548, study PRJNA631951) | gut metagenome | biome: gut microbiome; feature: rumen; material: fiber-attached | host: Bos | place: Iran: Karaj | collected 2018-10 | reverse complement strand
CGCTCCGCCTCGCTGCGGAGCTTATACTCTACGATGCCTTCGCCGGCCCGCTTGCCCACCGTGATGCGCAGCGGGATGCCGATGAGGTCCGCGTCCTTGAACTTGACGCCGGGACGCTCTTCGCGGTCGTCCAGGAGCACCTCCACGCCGGCCTTCTGCAGCTTTCCGTAGATCTCCTCGGCCACGGCGCTCTGCGTCTCGTCCTTGGGGCTGATGAGCGTGATGATGACGTGATACGGCGCCACCGCCATGGGCCAGAGGATGCCGTTCTCGTCGTGGAACTGCTCCACCACGGCCGCCAGCGTCCGGGTGATGCCGATGCCGTAGCAGCCCATGATGAGGGGCTTTTCCTGCTGGTTCTCGTCCTTGAAATAAGCGTGCATGGCCTCGCTGTACTTGGTGCCCAGCTTGAAGACGTGGCCGACCTCGACGCCCCGGCTCATCTCGACCGGCGCGCCGCAGACGGGGCAGGCCCCGCCCGGCTGCATGAGCTTGAGGTCGCAGACGATGTCCGCGCTGTAGTCCCTGCCGTAGTTGACGTTCTTCAGGTGGTGGTCCGCCTTGCAGGCGCCGGCGCAGAGGTTGGGCGCCGCGGCCGCCTCGCTGTCCACGAGGATCTTGCAGTCGTGCAGGCCGACCGGCCCCGTGAAGCCGCCGACCGCGCCCGTGACTTCGTGCATGGCCGCTTCGTCCGCGAATTCCACGGCGTACTCCGGCACGTCCAGCGCGTTGATCAGCTTGGTCATGTTCAGCTCGCGGTCGCCGCGGATGAAGACCGCCGCGTATTCGTAGGGCTGGTCATAGACGCGGAAGAGCAGCGCCTTCAGGGTCTTTTCCTTCGGGATCTGCAGGAAGCCGGCGACCTCCTCGATGCTCTTGGTGCCGGGGGTGTGGACCTCCTCCATCGGGAGCAGCTCCTCGGGCGCGGCTGCTTCGTCCGGCACCTCGGCCCGCTCGCGGGTGGCGGCCATGCCGCACTTCGGGCAATGGATGATCTCGCTCTCGCCGTATTCGGAGAAGACGTTGAATTCGTGGGAGCCGCTGCCGCCGATGGCGCCGCTGTCCGCGGAGACCGCGCAGAAGCGCAGCCCGCAGCGGGTGAAGATGCGGGTGTAGGCGTCGTACATGGTCTGATAGCTGACGTCCAGGCCCGCCTGATCGCGGTCGAAGGAATAGGCGTCCTTCATGATGAACTCGCGGCTGCGCATGAGGCCGAAGCGGGGCCGCTGCTCGTCGCGGTACTTCGTCTGGATCTGATAGAGGTTCAGGGGCAGCTGCCGGTAGGAGTCCACCTCGTTGCGGACCAGGTCCGTGAAGACCTCTTCATGGGTCGGGCCGAGGCAGAACTCTCTCTGGTTGCGGTCCTTCAGGCGCCACATCTCCGGGCCGTAGGCGGTCCAGCGGCCGGACTCCTGCCAGAGCTCCGCCGGGCAGAGCGCCGAGCAGAGGATCTCCTGCGCGCCGGAGGCGTCCATCTCCTCGCGCACGATCGCCTCGATCTTCAAAAGGCTGCGGCGGCCCAGGGGCAGGAAGCCGTAGACGCCGGAGACCAGCTTGCGGATCATGCCGGCCCTGAGGAGCCAGACGTGGCTGGGGATCTCCGCCTCCGCGGGCACTTCGCGCAGCGTATGGAAATACATTTTTGACATTCTCATTTTATTCTTCTCCTTTGACAGCCTCGCCGGCCGCTTCGATGGGCAGTACGGTGGCGATGGCCTGCGCGGCCATGCCCTCTCCCCGGCCGATGAAGCCGAGACCTTCCGTGGTGGTGGCTTTGATGCTGATCCGCCCGACGCGGACGTTCAGGTTCCAGGCCAGCTGCGCCCGCATGAATTCCACGAAGGGCGCGATCTTCGGCGCTTCCGCCATCAGGACGACGTCCAGGTTCGCGACGCGGTAGCCCGCCGCCTCGACCATCCGTCCCACCTGCTGCAGCAGGAGCATGCTGTTGACCCCTTCGTAAGCGGGGTCCGTGTCCGGAAAGAGCCTGCCGATGTCGCCCAGGGCGCAGGCGCCGAGCAGGGCGTCCATGGCGGCGTGGGTCAGCACGTCGGCGTCCGAGTGGCCCGCCAGGCCTTTTTCATACGGGAGCTCCACGCCGCCCAGGATGAGCGGCCGTCCTTCCACCAGGGCGTGAACGTCGTAGCCGAGCCCGGTCCGAAGGCATTTTTCTTCTTCTTCGACTTCTCTATGCATCGTTTCTCCTCTCGATGAGCCATTCCATGTAAGCCAGATCCTCCGGGAGAGTGATCTTCAGGTTCTCCTGCTCGCCTTCCACCGTTTGCACGGGACGGCCCAGGCGTTCGAGCAGCGAGGCATCGTCTGTGCCCAGGAAGCCGTCCGCTTCCGCCTGCCGGTACGCCTCCAGCAGCAGATCCAGGCGGAAGCCCTGCGGCGTCTGCGCGGCCATGAGACTGCTGCGCGGCGGGGTCCGGAGCAGTCCGTCCGGCCCGCGCTGCTTGACGGTATCGCGCAGGGGGAGCACCGGGATGGCAGCGCCGCAGGCGGCCGCGGCCTCTGTGACGCGCCCGATGAGCGCGCCGGAGAGCAGCGGTCTCGCGCCGTCGTGCACCAGCAGGATGCTATCCGGCGCCTCCGCGTCCGCCAACACCCGCAGGGCCGCGGCCACGGAATCCTGCCGCTCCGCGCCGCCCGGCAGGGGCGGCTGCAGCTTCTGCCCGCCATAGGGCGCGGCAAGCTCCCGGAACAGCGCTTCGTCTCCGGCCCGCAGGCTCACGTAAACGCGGTCGACATAAGGATGAGCGGCCAGCGCCTGCAGGCTCCTGCCCAGCACAGACACGCCGCTCAGACTGCGGTACAGCTTCGGGAGCGGTCCTCCGACACGGCTGCCGGAGCCGCCGGCGGCAAGGAGCGCCGCCACCGTCCTTCCCTGATACATCTATCCTTTCCTTTTCGGCTTGGCGAAGATCAGCCGCCCTGCCGCGGACTGCAGCAGGCTGGTGACTACCACCTGGATGCGCTGGCCGATGAAGTCGCGTCCTTCCTCGACCACCACCATGGTGCCGTCCTCCAGATAGGCCACGCCCTGGCCTTCCTCCGTGCCCTCGCGCAGGATGTCCACCTGCAGGCTCTCGCCGGGGATGACCCTCGGCCGCAGCACGTTGGCCAGATGATTGATGTTGAGCACAGGAACGCCCCGGATGCCCGCCACCTTGTTCAGGTTGTAATCCGTGGTCAGCAGCTTGCCGCCGCGGTTCTGCGCCAGGCGCAGCAGCTTCAGGTCCACCTCCGGGATCTCGTCGATGCCCTTCTCCGCGGAGGAGTCGAAGATCTCGATGCCGAACTTCTCCTGCATGCGGTTGAGGATCTCCAGGCCGCGGCGCCCCTTGGCGCGCTTCAGGCTGTCGGAGGAATCCGCGAGGTGCTGCAGTTCGATGAGCACGAACTCCGGGATGAGGAAGGGGCCTTCCAGGAAGCCGCTCTCGATGATGTCCACGATGCGCCCGTCGATGATGACGCTGGTATCCAGCACCTTGGGGATCGCGGAGGATCTCTTTTTCCGCTCGCCGCGCTCCCCGCGCTCTGTCCGCTCCGCGCTTTCGGTGCGCAGCCTGCGCAGGTTGATCTCCTTGCTGCGCCTCCGGAAGATGAAATAGCCCAGATAGCCCAGGAAGACGTAGATGACCAGGTCGATCGCCGCCTCCAGATAGGAGTTGAACACGCCGTGGAAGAGCGTGCAGATCAGATACGCCAGGATGAGACCGATGATGGTGCCCGCCACCGCGGAGAGTAGTTCGTTGATCGTCATCTGCTGGAGGTTGTGTTCGATGTTGTTGGCCAGCTTGCTGCCCCCGCGGAAGATGAGCGGCGAGAGCCAGTAGCCCAGGAACGCGAAAAAGGCAACGAAAAGCAGCTGCACGATCGCTTCCTGCCAGTTCGTCAGAGCGGGCAGGCCGAAGCGCATCGCCACGATCCGCAATATGAATCTGTTGATCAGCTGCCATACGCCGTAGCCGGCGAACGCGCCGACCAGCGAGAACAAAGCTGTGCCGATCTTTTCTAGAAGGGTCATCGTTTTCCTTTCACAAAACTAGTCCGCTGTCTGTGCCGGCTCCTCCGCCGAAGCGAATACGGCCTCCGTGACCTTCTGCTCCGCCTCTTCGCGGCTCCAGTCCGTGATGAGCAGCAGCTCGCTCAGCAGGATGTGTCTGGCTTTGGCCAGCATGTCTTTTTCCACCCCGGAGAGCTTCTTTTCCCGCTCCGCGCGGAGCAGGCCCCGGATGACCTCCGCCGCCTTGCAGAGATCACCGGTCTTCAGTTTTTCCAGGTTCTCCCGGTTGCGGCGGTTCCAGTTGCCGCCGCTCGCCTCGGAAGGCGCGCGGAGCACCTCGAAGACGGGGCCGATCACCTCGGGCCCCTGGATGTTGCGGACGCCGATCTCCTCCGCGTTCTCCACCGGGATCATGAGCTTCATATTTCCATAGGAGGCGCTGAGCACGTAGTATTGCTGGGATCTTCCCAATATGGTCTGCTCCCGGATGTCCTCGATGACACCGGCGCCGTGCATGGGGTAAACGATACGGTCTCCAATGCGATACATACGTCCTCCTTTCTCCCGTTTGCAGGCATGCCGAAAGATGGGTATACCCAGTTAATATTATAGCGCAGGACTTTGGAAGGCGTCAAGGATTAGAGATGCCGCCCCGCGGGCGGCCTTTTGCAAAAAAAAGCGCCGCGGACGATGCCGCGGCGCTTCCGGCGGAGCACTCCGCTCTCTGTCTTTCGTCTATTCCGCCTTCGCGGGGACCTTCTTCAGCCTGGCCAGACGCGGAAGGCCGTTCTCCTTCGGCTGGGCGGTCTCGCCCAGGATCAGCGGCGCGATGTAGTCCTTCGCGGGCTGCAGGACGCCGTTTCCGGCCTCGTTGATCCAGGCGCGCGGGATCTTCTTCTCTTCGTTCGCCACGTCCGCGAGGTCGACCAGGACCATCTCACAGCGGTATTCCGCCCCTTCCGCCCTGCGGAAGGCCACCATCTTGTCCGTCGTGCCCGCGGCCGCGGCTTCAAAGGCGGTCTTTCCTGCCTGATAGGACTCCTCGATGTCCGTGGCGGAGGCCGCGTGGGAAGCGCAGCGCTGCAGCAGGCTGAGCTCGATGCCGCGGACCTTGGCGCCGGGGAGCTGCGCCTTGCAGTGGGCCGCGAGGCTGGCCGCCAGGCCGCCCATCTGCGCGTGGCCGAAGGCGTCCTTGCTGCTCGCGATGTCGTTGAAATAGGCGGAGAGGAAGCGCCCTTCTTTGTCGCGGACGCCCTCGGAGATCGCCACCAGGCAGTCTCCTTTTTCCTCATAGACCCGGCGGATGTCCCCCATCAGTTTCTCGATGTCGCAGGGGAGCTCCGGCAGGTAGATCAGATCCGGACCGTCGCCGCCGATCTGCGCGAGCGCGGCCGCGGCGGTGAGCCATCCGGCGTTGCGCCCCATGATCTCCACGATGGTCACGGAGCGATTGTCGTAGACCTTGGCGTCGCGGGAGATCTCCAGCAGGGAGGTGGCGATGTACTTCGCGGCGCTGCCGAAGCCCGGGCAGTGGTCCGTGCAGGCGAGGTCGTTGTCGATGGTCTTGGGGATGCCCATGACCCGGCAGGCATAGCCCTTTCCGGCCAGATACTTGCTGATCTTGTTGCAGGTATCCATGGAATCGTTGCCGCCGTTATAGAAGAAATAGCGGATCTCATACTTGCGGAAGATCTCCAGGATGCGCTGGTAGTCCTCTTCTTTTTCGGAGGCGTCCGCCAGCTTGTAGCGGCAGCTGCCGAAGGCGGAGGAAGGCGTGTAGCGCAGCAGTTCGAGCTCCGCGGGATCCTCTTCGTTCAGATCGTAGAGCCGGTCCTTCAGCACGCCCTGGATGCCGTGCGCCGCCGCGTAAACGTGTCCGATCAGGGGCGAGGCCATGGCCGCCTGGATGCAGCCGAGCGCGCTGGCGTTGATGACGGAGGTGGGGCCGCCGGACTGCGCCAGCAGGCAGTTTCCCTTTAACGATTCCATTGTTCTGCTCCTTTCCGCATGAACTGTAACGGCTTAAACGATCAGGCGCTGACAGGGGACTTTCCCGCCCAGCGCCGCTTCAAAGGCAGGGCCGTCTTCCATCTTGCCCACCGCGCTGCCGTAATGGGTGGGGATGGCGAGCTCCGGCTGAAGCGCCAGCGCCAGTTTGGCGCCTTCCTTCGCGTTCATGGTATAGGTGCCGCCCACCGGGATGAGCGCGATCTGGCAGTTCACCAGCGCCGCGTCCGCGGTGCGGTCCGTGTCGCCGCAAACGTAGATGCGCTTTCCCTCCGCCTCGACCACGTAGCCCAGCCAGCCGTTTTTCTTCGGGTGGAAGGGCTTCATGATGTTGTAGGCCGGGACCGCTTCCACGGGGAGCCCCCGCACCTCCGTCTTTTCGCCCGGCGCCAGCAGAACGATCCGCTCCCGCGGGATGCCGAGCTCCAGCAGGGCCTGTTCCATGTCCTTCGGGGCGACATAGACGCAGTCCGGGCCGGCCGCGCGCGCCGCGTCCTCCGGCGAGAAGTGATCGTAGTGCGAATGCGTGAAGAAGATGATCTCCGCGTCCTGCGGCGCTTCTTTCATGAGATAGGGATCGAAATGGATGCGGCGCTCCGCCTCGACGCGGATGCTGCTATGCGCGTTGATGCTGATCTTCATGGGGCTCCTCCTTTGCTTTGTCCAGCATGAACCAGAAGGTGCTGCCTTCGCCGAGGCGGCTGCGGACGCCGAAACGGCTCTTATGCAGGTCCAGGATCTCGCGGGTGATGGCGAGGCCCAGGCCGGTGCCTTCGCCGCGGCTCAGGTTGGCGCTGCTCCTGTAGTAGCGTTTCCAGATCTGCTCCAGATCCTCCTCCGGGATCCCGGGGCCGCGGTCCTCCACGGCGCAGTAGATGCCCTCTTGCCGCTCCTCCACCCGGACCGTCACCGGGGCGCCCGCGGCGTAGCGCAGCGCGTTGCTGATCAGGTTGGTGAGGACCTGACGGATCCGCGGCTCGTCGCCGTGCGCGCGGCAGTCGCCCTGCGCCTCCAGGGAGATCAGCGCGCCGTCCTGCGCTCCCAGAGGGCGGCAGTGCTCCACCATATCCGAGGCCGTCTGCGTGAGAGAAAAGTCGCGCAGTTCCAGTTCGACCGCGCCGGACTGCATCCGCGAGAGGGTCAGCATATCCTGGACCAGGGCGTCCATGCGGTCCGCCTCGTCGATGATGACGCCGAGATGCGCGTTCCGCTTCTCCGGATCGTCTCCGGAAAGATCGCGGACCATCTCCGCGTAGGATCTCACCATGGTGAGCGGCGTGCGGATGTCGTGCGAAACGTTCGCGATCAGGTCCTTCTGCAGTTCTTCTGTCTTGGCGAGCTCCTGGGAGGCATGGTCCAGCGTGTCCGCGAGCTCGTTGATCTCCGTGTAGCGGCGGTCTCCGACGTCGAAGGAGACGCCGGTCTCCCCGTCCGCCAGGCGCCTCGCGCTGGCGGTCAGATCCACCAGCGGTCCGGTGATGCGTTTGGCCAGGAAGAAGGAGATGAGCAGGGAAATGATCACGGACATGATGCTGACGTAGACCAGCATCTGCGTGAGGATCTGCATGGTGGACTCCGCCGGCGCGAGCGGCGCGCAGATGAAGAGCATCGCGTAGCGGTCCTCATGCGGAGAGATCTCGATGCGCCGTCCGTAGATGAGCCCGCGGTCCAGCATGGTGCTGCCTTCGACATGAGAGGTGATGGAGCGGTAGCTCGTCTCCCCCGCCTGCAGCGCCGCGCGCGCCTCGGAGAGATCCCAGTTCTCCACGAAGACCGTCGGGCGCTGGTTCTCCGCGCCGGGCGTATAAAGCACCAGGCCGGTCTCGGTCTCCAGCCGGATGAAGACGTCGTCCGAGCGGGAATAGGAGATCATGCGCCAGAGATCCAGCTGCGCGTAACCCTCGACGATGTCGTCCGCCATGCGGACCACCTCCCGGGTCTTCATTTCCTCATAGTAGGTGCGGAACAGCAGGATCTGCATGCCCCAGATCATGGCCAGGATCAGGATCGTAAAGAGCGCGAAGGAGCCCCAGAGACGCAGTTTCAAACTTTTTCCGTCGATCTTCACGTCCTGCCCCTTACGCTTCCGGTTCGAATTTATAGCCGACGCCGCGGACGGTCACGATGCTGTCCCGGTAGGGACCGAGCGCGTTCCGCAGGTTCTTGACGTGGGTATCTACGGTGCGGTCATCCCCGAGATAGTCGTAGTCCCAGACGTCCGCAAGGAGTTTTTCGCGGCTGAGCGCCAGCCCGCGGTTCCGAAGCAGATAAAAGAGGAGGTCGTATTCCTTCGGGGTCAGCTCGACTTTAGCGCCGTCGACGCTGACCGTGCGGGCCGCCTCGTTGATCTCCAGCCCGCCGAAGCGCTGCGCCTCCGGCAGCGCGGGCATTTCCGGCGCGCGACGGCTCAGCACCGCCTTCACACGCGCCATCAGCTCCTTCGGGCTGAAGGGCTTGGTGACGTAATCGTCTATGCCCAGCGTAAAGCCGAAGAGTTTGTCGTACTCCTCTCCGCGCGCGGAGAGCATGATGACCGGGATCTTCTTCGTTTTGAAGATCTCCTGACAGGCCGTAAAGCCGTCCATGCGGGGCATCATGATGTCCATGATGATCAGGTCGAAGTCGCGCTCCGCGCAGAGGGACACGGCCTCCGTGCCGTCCGCGGCCTCGCTGACCTCATATCCTCCGTAGAGGGCATATTCCCGGATGACTTCCCGGATCTTCGCTTCATCGTCTACGATCAGCAGATGGCTCACGCTTCGCTCCCGCCTCTCTTTCCATCAGTGGAGCAGCTCCAGCGCTTTGGCGAGCTGCCGGTCCTCCGTGCTGACCTTGCCGGAAGCCGCGGCTGCCGCCTCCAGCTCCAGACGGTCTCTGGTGGTGTAGTCCAGCACGCCGTAGGGATAGAGCCCGCTGTCTCTCTGGAACTGCGTGACGGCCGCGACGGTCGCCTCGTCCATCAGGCCGCTGACCTCACAGGCGTAGCCCAGCATCTGCAGGCGCTGCTGCGCGCCGTAGACGTTGAGGCCCTCCGCGCCGGCCGCGGGCTTGACGCTCTCGCGCATGGGGACGAAAGAGGCATAGAGCGCCGCAAGGGCCTCCTGCTCCGCCGCGCTGAAGTTCTCCACCACGTAGTCCGGTGCGACGCCCTTGCCGTCGATCATGTTCTTGCGCGGCGTCAGGAAATAGAAGGTGGAGAGCTTCACGTATTTGCCGTTCTGCATCTCCAGCAGCTGCTGGGCGATGCCTTTTCCGTAGGTCTGCGTGCCCACGAGCGTGGCGGCGTGATGCTCCTTCCAGGCGGCTGCCAGGATCTCGGAGGCGCTGGCGCTGCTGCCGTTGGTCAGGAGCACGATGGGGATGCCGCTGACGCCGTAGCCGTCCGAGCTGAGCGTCTGCACGATCTCGCCCTTGCGGGAGAAATGCGTCACTTCGACCTTCGGCAGGAACTGCCCCGCGATCTGCACCGCGCTGTCGACGTACCCGCCGGGATTGTCGCGCACGTCGATGACGAAGGCCGCGGCGCCCTGGGCCATGAGCCGCAGTTTGGCGTTGGTGAACTCCTGCACGCAGTCTTCGTCGAAGCTCTTGATGCGGATATAGCCGATGCCGTCGCTGAGCATCTGCGACTCCACGGCGATCTGGTTGATCTCGTCGCGGACCAGCGGAAACTGCAGCGTCTGCGCGGAACGTTCCACGGTGACGCGGACCTGGGTGCCCGCCTCGCCCCGGATCAGCAGCACCACCTGCGTGAGCGTGAGGCCGCTGATGTCCATGCCGTCCACGCGCAGGATCCTGTCTCCGGCGAGCATGCCCGCGTCCAGCGCCGGGCTTCCCGGCAGGACGCTGACCACGCTCACCTGGCCTTTCTCATCCATGGTCAGTTCCAGGCCGACCCCCGAATACGTCCCGCTGACGCTCTGTAGAAATTCCTGCCCCTCCTCCGTGCTGACGAAATACACGCTGAAGGGATCGTTCAGGCTGTCGATCGTGCCCGAAAAAGCGCCGTCCAGCAGATCCTGCAGGCTGACCTGATCTTTATAGTAGAACTGCACCAGGTTCATGAGCTCGGCCAGCAGCGCCAGCTGGTCCGCGACCTCCGTGGGCGTCGGCTCCGCGGCGTAGCTCTCCTCGCCGAATACGTAAGCGAATGTGGTGACCACGAGCGCCGCCACCAGAAGGATGGCGATGATCTTCGCGATGGCTCTGGCTGTTTTCTGTGACATCGGTTCCCCCTATTGGACCTTTCCGCGTTCCGCGCCCGGCATGCGCTGCCCCGGCGCGATCTCGATGCAGAGGCGGTTGCGCCCCTCCATCAACCCCCTCAGGCAGAGCTGATAATCGATGTCCAGGCTGCCGCTGCTCTGCTCTGGCCGCAGCCGGTTGACGATGGCGTTCGTCAGGAGCTCCATCTCGATGGGGCCAAAGGGCG
>JAEEGL013771559.1_pt1 | contig 10451 bp, 9 predicted proteins | sample 9134231 | NCBI WGS metagenome assembly JAEEGL01 (sample SAMN16246548, study PRJNA631951) | gut metagenome | biome: gut microbiome; feature: rumen; material: fiber-attached | host: Bos | place: Iran: Karaj | collected 2018-10 | reverse complement strand
GCTTGGGGATTGGGCCCAATCCCCAATCCCCAATCCCCAATCCCCAATCCCCAATCCCCAATATTTTTTAAAAAATATAATAAAAAAAATATATCTTAATATATCTTTTATATAAATATAAATTAATCTTAAATAATTTTTATAAATAATTTTTATATTAAATTTAATAAATATTAAAAAATTATTATAAAATTTTATTTTTGTTAATCAAATAATTTACAACAATAAAATAAATTTTTGAAAATCACAAAAAACATTAAAAGACACGATATTTTTTATTATTATACAATTTTTTGGTTATCTAAAGGGCATGTACCTTTTGATTCTATCCAATGAAGTATACATTTTAAATGAAAAATATGTAAACATGGTAAAATTAAAATTTCATCTTTCTCTATAAATTTATCTAAACAAATTCTACAATCTTCAACATTAAGATATTTATTCTTTTTATATTTCGTTTTTTTACTTATTGATAATAATTTTTCTTTTTTTCTTTCTTTTATTCTATTTAATATTCTTTCTCTTTCATTATTTGTAATATTTGTTTCATTTGAACTGATAACTTCATTATTCATTTCATTTCTTATATTATTATTATTATTTATGTTTTCCTCGTTCATATTATAATTAAATATTCGAATTTTTCTTTCTTTTCCTTTTTTGGCAAAACAATCAAATAAGTTTATAATAATAAGAATTATATTGCCAATAATTAAACATAATAAAAAAAAATTTAATAGTTTTATATAATTTTTGTTTTCATTTGTTTTAAACTGTATACCACTTATAAATAAAGACAAAGAAAAAATTGCTATGAATAAAGGGATTATTATTAAAATTACTAATTGTTTTATTACATTATATATTTTACTTTCAAATTCAAAATTATAATTGAAATAAGTAAAAATTAAAATAATTGAATTTAAACTACTTATAATATAAAAATATAAATTAAAATTAGAGAATGATTCATAATTATTATCTGATAATTTATTATGTTTATTTTTTAGATCACTATAATAGTAAAATACATCAAAAGTTATTATATTTATAAAAAAAATAATAATTGACAATATATACAACAATTTTTTTATAGTAGTTTTTAAGCATTTACACATTATTAATATTTTTTAAATTTAATAATAAATAAATATTTTTATATAATATTTTTAATATAGAAAAGAACAATTAAAATATTTAATATATTATTATATTAAAATTTAAGAGGCGATTAAAATTATTTTTTATTTCTTTTTGAATTATTATTTTTTTTAATTTCAATTTTTGGATTATCATTTTCATTTGTTAGATTTATACAATAATCTAATTCTAAATTACCATCTTCATTAATTTCAAGTTTTTTTATTTCTTCTTCTAATTGAATTTTAATCTTTTTTGAGATATCATCATTTTTTAAATTTAATTTTTTAATTAAATCATCAACATTTTGAGGAACATATTCTTTAGTATAATCTCTTTTATAAATTTTTGTATTTGGATCATCATAATCAACACCAAGTTGTTTTGCTTTAATTTCAAAATTTTTATCAAATTCTTCTCCAAATTTTTCTATTTCTTTATCATAATTATGAAAATCTTTTTTAAAATTATTTATTATTTCTTTATCAATTTCTTCATTATTTTGAGAAGATGTATATTTATTGTGTTCAGTTTCTTTTAAAATTTCATGATGAGATTTTTTATAATAATTATCATCGTTTTTAGTTTCTGTTTGTTCAAATTTTCTGATTTTTTTATTATTTTCATTCAAAATTTCTTCTTTAATAAATGGTCCTTTATTTTTTAATGCTTTATTATAAATATTTGATTCATTTTCTTTTTGAAAAGTATTAATATTATAAATATGAGGAGATATTTTAAAATCTTCTTTATTAGAATTATTTTTAAATAAATTAATTTTAGGTGTATATGTTTTATCTTTTTCAAATTTATCATTTCTTAAATTAGTTTGTTTTTTTTCTTTAATATCATTTTGTTCATTTAAATTTGAATTGTTATTTGAATTTTTAATTTCATCATCAGGTGCATTTGAAAATTTTGGTAAATTAATATTTGGATTTTTTTTTAATACTCCTTTAGTATTAAGTTCTTTTAATAAACCTTTTAAATTATTTATATTTGTATTTTTTTTCGACATAAATTTTTATAATTAAATATGATATTAATTTATTATAATATTATTTTAATACATTTATTAATTTGTAAAATTTATTTATAAAATTTTATTATTAAATCATATATAAAATAGATAATATAAAAATATATAATAATATTTATGGAATAGTTTTTAAATTATATTATTATTATATTAATTATATTAATATAAGTATATTAATAATTAATTAATATATAAATATATTATTTGATATTTAAATATTTTTATATCAAATTTATATAATTTAAAAAATAATAATATAAATATAAATACCTGTGGTATATAAATTATGATAAATAACTTTCTAAATTCTGATTGTCTAATGGACAAGTTTTTTTATTTTTTAACCAATTTATTATGCAATCTGTATGAAAAATATGTAAACAAGGTAAAATAAGAATATTTTCGTTATTTTCAAATTTCATTAAACAAATTCTACAATCTTCATGTTTTTTATATTTATTTTTATTATATTTATCTTTATTACAAATATCTAATAAATTTTTAAAAAATGTCTCATTATTATCTATATTTTCATTAGTTTCATTATTATTATTATTATTTATATTTCTATTATTTAAACTTAAATTATTTTCATTTTGATTAAAATTATTATTATTAATAGGAATATTTTCTATTATATTTATATTAAAATTATTATCTGAATTTAAATTATTTATTGAATTTTGATAGTAAATATTAGCATTTACATTTTGTCCATCATTAATATTTCTTCTAAGAATAACTAATTGTTGATTTCCATTATTAAAATTATTATTATAATTAGCATTATAAATATAATGTTGATTAAAATTTTGATTAGCATTAATTTCTTGCTGTTGATTATCTTTACAACATTTTTCAAAACAACACTTTTTATTTTTATTATATAATTTTATTTCTATTGTAATTAATCCAAATACTAAAATTAAAAGAATTATTACAAATAAAATATCAAAATTTTTATTTGTTTTCATTCTAGACTGAAATTTATCTTTATTATTATTTGTAAATAAAATTTTTATATATGGAATTAACTGATCTTCTCTATAATTTATCATAATAATTGAATCTATTATTTCAAAAAAAATTAAAAAACCATCAATTATAAAAATTAAATTGAAACAAATTAATTTAATTTTGAATTGGCTTCTATAATTAATATTATTTAAGTATTTTATTTTTAAAGAAAAATAAAAAAAAAATAAAGTAAATATAACTGATAAAAAAGATATAATTATTCTAGAAGTTGCTGAAAATGATTCATTTTCTTTTAAATCAATAAAATCATCTATAATTTTATTAATTTCTTTTTCTGTATTTATTTCATAATAATGATTATTATATAATAAAATTTGAACATATTCATAATTATCATCAACTAATTTATAAAAATTTTTATATGCTTCAGTTTTTGAACTTAATATAAATGAATTAACAATACTTAATATTAATAAAAAAAGAGAAAAGATAAAAAATATACATGAAAATATTCGATTTATTTTTTTATTAATCATTTATAATTTTATTTGAATAAATTAAATTAAATATAAAAATGATAAATACATTAAATATGTTTAAATTTATAATTATATAATTATATTAACTTTTTTGAATTAAACTTTTTAAAAGCTCTGTATACATTCCACTTGTATCTTCTTCAATATCTTTTTCGATTTCAACATTTCTAAATAATTTATAATATTGTTTAATTTCACTCATATCAATTTCAGACCTATTTATTATTATTCTATTTAACATATTGGTATTTGTCCCTAATCCTTGTATTGATTGAAAAATTTTTTTTGAAAAAAATTCTGATGGATTAATCACTCCAAATAAAATTTCATTTATTAATTTTTTGGGTAACCCACTTACATTTGAATCAACTGCATCATATAAATTTTTTTTATATAATTTATTATATAGTCTACATATTTCTATTAAATCTTCTCTACTTAATTTGCAAAATATTTCAATAAATAATTCCATATTAGTGCTAATTTTTTTTAAATTAGAATTTAATTTTTTTACTAATTCTTCAATTTTTTCATCATTTAATAATTTATTATTATTTCTTTCAGTATTTAAAATACTTAATAAACAATTTTTAAATTCATTTTTAGTTTCATTTTCAATATCTTGCCTTAATGAAATTTTATACATTTCAACATATTTTTTATCTATTTTTTGTAACATCCAAAATGGTCTTGTTGCAAAAATTTCACATATAATATCATTATCATTCATAAAATTATGCATACTTCTATGTAATTGTTTACAATCAAATTCAATTGGACTAAAAAATATCATTCTGCATAAATCTTTAAATTTATTTTCTAAAATTTTATTGTTTTTAAATTCATCTTGAATATTTTTATTATACAAATTAGAATATATTTTTTTTATATATAAACGTTCTAAATTATTTGTTGATTTTATTGCATTATATATTATATTTTGATCACATTGTTTATTATTTAATTGTTGATATAATATTTGGGCTTTACTATACAAATCATCAAATTGTTCTTCAGAAAATTCTGAATTTAATATAACATCATCATTTAACATTTATATTGTTAAATTAAAAATTTATTTTAATCATAATATATAAATATTTATATATATAAATTAATTATTTAATTATTAAAATTATTTTTATCATCTATTTCATACAAATTTGCAAAACTTATAGAAGGTTCTGTTCTTTTATTATTTGAATTTAAAAATTGATTTATATCATTTTTAAGAGAATCATCTTTATTTTTAACAATAAAATTATCTATGATTGAATTTTCATCTTCGTTTGTAATAGGAGTAGTTTTAAATTGACTATGGACTAAAAAATAAAAACTAATATAATTAGAAATTGTAATAGTTAAATTTGTTAATAAATAAATATAAAATAACCAATAATATGTTTTATAATTTTTATATTTATCATCATCATCATATTGATCTTTTATTTTTTTATAATGGTATCTTAGTATATTAAATAATAATTGATAAACACTACTAATAAATGAAATCAATGATAATAATAATAATTGTTTTTTCATAATTTTTTCTTGTAAAAATTTAATTTTTTCTTCTTCCATATAACTAGATTTTATACTTTTATTAATGCTATTAATAATAAAAATTGTACAAACAAGTAAAAATGTAAAAATTGAAGTACAAAAAATTTGATAATAAAAAATAAAATTATTATTTTTATCAAAGTCATCTGTATGTAAAGTTGTTATACAAATAACTAAAAAAAAGAAATTAAAAATGCATAAAATAATAAATAAACTATAATATATAAATAAATAATTAAAAATTTACATTTGATAAACTTGGCATTTATAATCTTCATTTTGTTGAAATAAAATTCTTGATAATCTTCTTATTATATATAATATTATAAATAATTGTAAATTTGTACTTATTATATAAAAAGATTCTTTTGAAGTTAATAATTCAAATAATATAAATGCGCAAATGATAATACCCGCTCCAATAACAATATTTTCAAATTTTAAATGTCTATAAAAAACTATCATTTTTATTAAAGCAAGAATTTGAAGAATTATAAAAAACCCTATTATTATGACTAAAAAAATATTACTATAATATATAATTAAAAAATATTTACAAACCACATTGTGTTTTTGTAAAATCTTCACAAATTTTAAAAAAGCTCATAAATTAAAATAAAAGGTCAATAATTTAATTAATAATTAAAAAAATAATTAAATTAAATTAAAATATTTTATTTTTATGAAATATTATATTATAATATAAACATAATATATATATTTACATATTTAACATAAATATATATAAATAAAATAATAAATTTATTTTTATTTTCCAAATAATTTTTTATTCATTTCTTCATAAAAATTTTTAAAATCTGTTTTATTTATATTTCCTATTAAATTTTGATTTTTATTATATATAAAATCAAAATTATTATTATCTAATAAATTATTTTTATTAAAATTACTTCTATTAGTTTCATCATCAGAATAAGTAAAAGGAATATCATCATTATCATTATTTAATGAATTAGAGCCTGAACCTTTTAAACTTTTTGATAAAAGAGTATTAGATGTTGAATGAGGTTTACTATTAAATATAGAATCTTCAGATAAATAAGATGATGTTGTTTCAGAAATAGTTTTTAATTTTTTATTATTATTTTTATTATTATTGTTATTTAGGTTATTTTGTTTAAAAATAATATTATTTAATAATTCTTCAGATATACTTTTTTTAATATTTTTTCCTGTTTTTTTATTATTAATTATATTATTTTTTATTTTTGGATTTTTTTTATCTATAATTAAATTAGAAATATTTGTTAAACTATTATTACTACTATTTAAACTATTATTATGACTATTACTGCTACAATAATAGATATGATTGGTATTATTATGGCTATTAATTGAATTATTTAAATTATGTCTAATATTTATATTTTTATTGTTTAAAGAATATTTTAGTTTATTTATTAAATTTTTCATATAATCTTTATGTTCTTCTGTATTTAAAATATTTACTTTATTTTTACCTGAATGTAAGCTATTTCTAGTATCACTTGATTTTGTTTGGTCAGAAGTTTTTAATGAATGATCTGAAGAAACATTTGATTTATATAATGTTTGATTTTCTTTTAGTATATTTTTGAATCCATTTGAATTTAAAAAATTAATTTTAACATTTTTTGTTTTATTATAAATATTTTTGAATTTATTTTGAGTAGATAAATTATTATTAGAAATAAATTTTTTATTTTTTATTTTTTGAAAATAAATATCTTCTTGAAGATATTTTTTTAATTTTTTTGAATTCATTTTTTATAATTAATTATAATAAAATAATTAATTTTTATTAAATAAAAGAAAATTTTAATAAATTTATATTAAATATAAAAAAGATTATGTATATTTAAAAAAATAATTTATGTATTAATTAAAATAAAAAAATATATAAAATAAAATATTTTTATTTATATATTTGTTAATTTTTTATTTATATTAAAATGTAAAAAAAAATAAATAATTAAAAAATTATTTAATAATATATTCAAGCAAAATATTTTCATCTTTTTCTTCACAATTAAATTTTGTATCTAAATATATTTTTAAATTTTTAAATAATTCTTTAATATTTTCTATTTTAAAAGTTCCACTTCCAATATTATTTTGGGTTATTGGATCAATAATTATAGGAATATTTTGAAAATGATTATTATTAATAATAAAATAAGGAAAAAAATTTTTATAATTAATTCCATAAGAATAATAATCAAAATTAGAATAAAAATCAATAAATTGATAGAAAAAAATTCCTAAATTTTCATTTTTTTCAAATTTATTTATAATACATTTATATTTATAAAATGCAAAAACCATTATAAAAAGAGAAAAAGAAGATAATCCACCTGAATAATAATTATTTAAATTTTTATATTTTAACAATTTTTTTAATGTTCTAATTACATATTTACTACCTGGTAAATAATCTACTAATTTTCTTATTTCATCAATTATTAATAATGAAGGAACAAAATTATTCGGTAACAAGATTGTATTTTGAAAACAAATATCAATATTTATTTTTTTTATATTTGTTTCATAAAATAAATTTGGACAATTATCTTCTAAATTAAATTCTAATTTAATTATAGGAATTTTAGCATGAGGAAGTTTATTAATGATTTTAAAATAACTTAATTTATTTATTTCTTCACATAAAATATTTATTAAATTTTCACTACAATTTAAATTAAATTGTTTAAATCTAATAAGAATATCTACATCACTTGATTCTATACATAAACCATTCATAAATGAACCATATAAATCAACAAAAAATTCATTTTCATTTGTATTAAAACAATTTATAACCAATTTATTTATTAAAGTATAAATATTTAATTTTGTTTTAAATAATTTATTTGTTATATTTTCGATGTTTATATTCAAATTAATAATATTTTTTGTTAAATGTTCATAAAATATTTCTTTATTAGATAAAGGAGAATTTACAATATTAGGTAATTTAAAAAATGTTTTAAAATAATTAAAACCATTAATTAAAGGAGAATTATTTATGATAAAAAATAATTTTTTTGAATTATTATAAAAATTGTTATTTACTACTATTTTTTCTTCAGATAAAGGAATTTTTTTATTTTTTTTTTCATTTTTATCATATACATAATTTTTATGTAAAATCTTATTATTAGAATCACAAATATTATAATTTTCAGGATTAATAGTCAAAGGGATTTTATTATTTAATGGAACTTTATTGTTATTACTATAATTTAAATTTTCTTTATTATAATTGAAACTAATATTTTTTTTTGAAGGAGATTTTGAAAAATTTTCGCTGTTTATTCTTTTATTAAAATTTTCAGGTTCATAATTTGTATTGAATAAATTCGATTTTATATTTATTGTCGATTTGCTTGAATTTAAGGAGAATGACATTTAATTTATTAAAATTTAATATTTCACTTATAAATATTTTACTAAAAAATTTTTTGATAAATAATAATTATTTTTTAATAAATTTATAACTTATAATAATTTATTTTTAATAAAATTAAATATTATATGGAATATTTTGAAAAAATAATAAGACCTAGGGCAGAAATGAAAGTAATAAATAATTTTATTCAAGTATTTTTAGAAGCAAAACAAGATTATAAAAAAAAACAATATAAAATTAGTGTAGATAAATTTGATAGATGCTTTGATATACTAGAACCTATTTATGATGTATTTCCTAAAGTTATTGTATTATATTATTTAATGAAAAATAAATATAAATTAAAAAGTTACGATTCATGTAATATAGCAAAAAAAAAATTATGTAGAATAATTGAAGAAATAAAAACTATTGATATTAATGAATATTTAAAAATAAAAGCAAAAATATTTGTAGTTGATTTTTTATTAAATTTTATAAATGATAATTTTAAAGAAAGTATATTAAATATAATTGATTGTATTAAATTTATTGATGTTAAAGAATATAATTTAGAAAATAGGAAATTTTATTTTTGGAAAGTAATAAAAACATTTTTAAAAGTAGCAAAATTAACAAAAACAAAAAATTTTGAACTGATTGATGAAGAATATAATAATATGGTTTTTAGAGCAAAAAACGAAAAAGGTAAATTTGTATATTATGTTCATATTAAAATGAAAGAAAAATATAAAAATTTTATGTCAACAAAAATTAGACAAGAAATTTATGATAAAATAAATGAGGATTATAATTTAAAAAAATACCATAAAAATTATAAAGATAAAGTTATTAATTATTTAGATAAAAATATTGATATTTGTGTTAGAAAAAATAATACTGATTTATTAATAGAAAATTTCAATACATTTTTAAGATTAAATAAAATATCTATACAAAATGAATTTGGGAAAACATTAAAAGAATTAATTAACGAACAAAAAAATAGAATAGAATCATTTGATGCTGTTTTTTGTAATTTAGTTGGATTTTTTGGACAAATATTTAAAAATTATTTAAAAGAAGAATTAGATACTAAAGATGTTATGATCGAAGAATCAAAAAATAAAAGAAGAAATTCTACTTTAACTTTTCAACGTCAAAATATGGCAGCTGAGGCAACAAAAATTTTTAGAGAAATTAAAAGAGTATCTTTAGTAAAAGCAGAAGAAGAAAAAATGAATGAATTAAAAATAGGAAAAAATAAATTAAAGCATTCTTTAGAGATTTCATATTATGATAAAGACGAATAATTAAATATTAATATATATAAAATAAACAAAAATTATATAAATAAATTTAAATAGAAATTTGTTTGAATAATTGGTATTTTTATATAAAATATTAATAATTTAAAAAAATTATAATTAATAAAATAATAAATAAAATAATTAATAAACATTTAAATTTATAATATGGAAATGATTGATAAATATAAAAAAGAAAATAAATATATATTAAAAATGGTTGTTTTAGGTGATGTAGGAGTAGGAAAATCTAATATTATTCGAAGAATAATGGGACAAGATTTTCAAGAATTAGAAGCAACAGTTGGAGTTGAATTTACATTTATTGATATAGATAATATTGATAAAGATAATCCGCAAACAAAAATAAGTATACAAATATGGGATACATCAGGAGCTGAAAGATATAGAGCTATAACAACTAGTCATATAAGAAATGCAGATGGTGCATATTTAGTATATGATGTAACTAATCAAAGTAGTTTTGATAATAT
>JAEEGL013136147.1_pt1 | contig 10451 bp, 5 predicted proteins | sample 9134231 | NCBI WGS metagenome assembly JAEEGL01 (sample SAMN16246548, study PRJNA631951) | gut metagenome | biome: gut microbiome; feature: rumen; material: fiber-attached | host: Bos | place: Iran: Karaj | collected 2018-10 | reverse complement strand
TAAAGCCACATTTATTCGCTAATTCATCGGCCAACTCATCAACTGTATAATACTGTTCTTTCCTTATCGCTTGATTTACGAAAGTCTCAAGCGCGTTCATAATGCGATAAAACTGGCTATCATAATCATCCTTAAAATCCAGTTTTACCCAAAGAACCGCTTTAAGCTTAGTCAACACATCAGCGTTAAGCTTAGGATCATGAGAATACAACATAAACTTAAACTGCGGGAAAGAATATTCCTGGAACTTCCTATTCCATATCTTCTCGAGATTTACTTGACAAATATTATAAGTTTCATCTTTTACAGACATACAATCAGGATATGCTTTATTCATTCGTTCCTGAGTTTCTTCATCAATCATGAAATATCCCATAGCAAATAGCGGAATTGGTCTGACATTAATCGGCGAATACGACATTTTGCTTTCAAAATCTTTCTGAATCATCAAAATCGCAGTCTTTACCTTATTTATATTTTGATCTTCATCACTAATCGGACTGTCAAAAATGTACGAAAAGCTTTCAGCATCCAACAATAGAGCATTTCGTTTTCTTGTAAGAAAATTACCTGTAGCGGACTTCAACGAATTAGTATAGATTTCATCAATCTTTTTGATTACTTCGATAAGCTGGTACTTCTTAACACTTGATAAGCCATGCAGTCGATTGATATGTCTAAAATCACGAGAATCGTAGCAATAGCAAGCTTCTCCTTGCAATTTGGGATCTCTTGCAGCTCTACCAATCTCTTGAACATAATCGCAAACGTTACCAGTAGGAGCGAAATGGGCAACAATCTCGATATTATCTATATCAATACCCATACCGAAAGCCTTGGTAGCAAACATTATTGATTTAGCGCCATCTTTAAATTGGCTATAGGCTTCTTGTTTTGATTCTTTATCAAGATTTCCGTGATACTCAGCAATATTACTACTAAGCTTTTTTGCTACCATATGTCTCATACATCTATCAATAAGCTTAATCGTAGGGAAATAAATCAAGGTCTTTCTTCCCATAACAAGAGAGCTTTTAATAAGCTTTTCTAATTCATTAAACTTGTCAGGCTCATATTCGCTTCTTTCTCCAGCAGACTTCTTAATCTTTTCAACCCTAATAGTAATATCGTCACGCTTAACGTAACCGAGATAAGTTATCGGATTTAACATATGCAAGCTATTAACCGTTTCTGAATACATATCTTCTATTCCGTGATAAATAGCAGTTGCTGTAAATGTTGCAATTAAGAACGAATGGCCCTGCTTCTTAATTTGATTTTTGCGAAGCTTTCTAATGTGATCGCCTAAATACCAATAATCAGGTCTGAAACCTTTACCCCAAGTAGTAACAATATGTGCCTCGTCAATGACAATCGCACCTATGGTTCTGTCACCTATCAACTGCTCAACATCGCTTCTGCTTAGCAACGTTTCAGGAGAGATATACAAGATATCATACTTACCGTTTTGAACATTGTTGATAATCTCTTGCTTTTCAATAGGTGAGATATCTGAATTTATTGTCTTTGCAGCAGAATAATCTCTTACCGCCAAACCTTCAACCTGATCTTGCATTAATCCGATTAGAGGGGAAATAACTATTGTCAGTAAACCATATTTCTCAGCTAAGTATATAGCCGGAATCTGGAACATAGCAGATTTTCCGGCTCCAGTAGGAGCTGTTACGAATATGTCTCTGTTGTTTCCATCTTCCTTACCGCACTCTTCGACTTGCTGAACAAAATCAGAAATGATCTGTTCCTGAGTAATCATATTTACTACAGTTTTACCCTCTTCAAGTTTATCTATATCATAAACCTGAATTGGCCTGAATGTAGAATGTTTCCAATGCTTCTTAAGAATTTGAGTATACTCATCTCTATGTTCAAAGCTTGTCTGGTTTTTGGTTTCTTTATAGATATAGAAATCTGTCCAATCACCAAAGCACTTAGAAATAACTCTAAGATGACTTTCAAGTTTGAAACGATCTCCCATGTAATTGGAAGTTTTAACATAAATCTCATCTGGCTGCAGATAGAGCTTTTTTACTAGATCTATATAGTCCGTCTCTTCTATAAGATCTACATAATCTGTTGCACTTTCAGACATCTTTATGGTGGCATCATCTGCGTCAAACAAAGGTTTTACTTTAACTTTTATATCTTCAGAAACGATATCTGAAAAATAGGATCCAATTACAAAACCATTGTATTCTTTAATACCTGAAAAAATGGAGATATATGGCGTAATACCTGAGATATCCACATCATCATCAATTTCATCAGAATCATCAAAGTGAAGTAGCATTTTGTCTTTAATTTCTTCAGGGTAATAATCATTAATCGGAACAAGATCAATATACAAATTATTGTCGATTATATAGATCTCATCAAATTGCGTAATAAATAGTTCTCTTAAGTAAAGATACTCTTCAAAAGTAAATACTCTGCGCCCCTTAGTAACCATATTGGTAAAATATTTAAGCTTATTCTTGATTGCTGCAGCATAGTCAACATCTGAGGCAAGCTCTTTGCCAACGATGTCCAAAGGTATCCCTCTCAACACTACGATTGAATTCTCTAAGGATAGATAAGCTTTGACTTTATCATTTACAGTAATTTGAAAGGATGCGCTCTTCATATATTTACCTCGTTATTTTAATGTATTCCGGATGCTTCTTTGCGGCTTCATATGCTATTTTAGCCAAGGTCGAATTGGGATCTTTAAACGTAATTATCAGATTATCAATAGGCCTAGTCAGTGGTAAAAGTAGCCAGTTTAGGACAAATTTCCTTCTCTGGTCTTCTTCACTCTCAAGCATTAATAAATCAGATTTTGGTGTTTTGTAGTGCTTCTTCTTTTCTGTCAGGAAGGTATCTAATTCAAAACACACAACAGTCCACCCTTCTAGGCCACGACTAGATTCATATTGCAAAACACGAATTTGATCATTATTTATGGAATAATCTTCTCGAATTGATTTGTTTGTTCCATCCCATATATCAATATCATTCTTAAGAAACTCTGTTCTATACTTAAATCCCCTTGGAGCTTTATCAACATATGTTTGTGGGACAAGTACCAGCAAGTCATAAGGTATGTTTCCACATTTCTTCAGCGAAACTATCTGCTCCTTTATACTTCTAATTGCACCATCAAGATTATTGTCTAGGATTGTAACAGTACCTCCCGGCAAAAACTCATTAGGCTGTATCCCTGCAGCATTATTGTCAAGTAATTTCAGGAAATCATTAATATACGTAATAATATGATTTCCCTGCCTAAGTGATTTTTTGAGCTTTACACCAGGACGCTTAGCTAATATATTCCAATCGCAGCCAGAATCAGATCGTACGAATTGCATTCCACCATCTGCAATCAAAAGCTTATCACCAAACAACCTGAATAATACATCTCTTTCCTGCTCAGTCCAGTCTTGTGCCTCATCAACAAAACAATAATCCCAATTCAGGAAATAGTCTTTCCTTAACATCTTTAAAAGATCGTCTCTAGTTTCATCATCTTTAAGAAATTGGTTCATTTCATCAATGAGAGAGTCATATTTTTCTATGTATTTTTCACCTTCCAAAGAATCATCATATAAACCTTTATTTATTAGCTTATAGAAAAAAGCATGCATAGTGCTAATATCTACACATGAGGGTTGAAACATATCCGGAAGATCAGCCAATGCAAAAAGCCGTTTAATGTCAGATACCAAAGCGTGATTATATGTAAGAATGAGAACTCTAGCTCCTTCCTCATCCACAAGCTGAATAGCCTTATTAATCAAAGCAACCGTTTTACCGGTTCCTGCTCTTCCTCGCAATATCGTCATATTGTCTAAATCAACGTTCTCAATACTATTTCGAATTGATTTAGAGGTAATTATCTCAATTCTTTTCCTTGTTAATTCCCCACAACCTACCTTTGCCCTAGTGAATTGTTGAAATTTGGATTCCAATTGTTCTGGAGTCCAAAATCCATTTGTTGCTTCTATATAATTTACGTTATGCTTAATCATTACTTTGTGTTGAAGGACAATAACTTGGAATAAATCACGAGCAGAAAAATCGCTTCCAATTACGTTAGAATCTATCGTTCCATCGCTAAAATTCAATATTTCGTTTAATTCGGCATTCGTAACACCAGTAAAGAAAATCAGATTTGTTACAAACGGGGAAGATCCACTATTAGCTCGCTTAAAGAAACTAAAAATCGAATTCTTTTGTTCGTTAGACTGTGTTGTTACTGAATGCCAATCTTGATCATATTTAACGTAGAGCTCAGTACCCTCCCTCATTATGCCGTCTCTATCATGACTCTTAACTTCTATAGCAGTACAAAAACTTAATATTTCTACATTATTATTCTCAATTTCTCCTATCTTATTAGTAAAATCCACTTTTACGCGAAAGTTCTGTAGAGTTCCCATCATCATTAGGTCGATGTCTTTAACGCTTGAACCAGTAATATACGCGTTGGCATGCAATATAACCTCTCCCATGACCTTCTCGTCAAACTCATTTTCAAGGACTTCTTTTACTTTTAGAGCTGCTAAATACTCGTCTGAACTTGGTTTCACACCAATTACCTTGATAGATACACTCACAATAATATCCTCCAATTAGTCTAAATATCCGCTGAGTCCTTTACTTCTAACTATAGAAGACATTCTCCTTATTGCCTTAGCTTCAATCTGTCTAATTCGTTCTCTAGTAACTCCCATCATCTGACCAACTTCTTCAAGAGTTCTAGGATTTCCATCATCAAAGCCAAATCTTAGTCGTAGCACCTTTTCTTCCCTGGGAGGTAATTCTCGCAATGTCTTATCAAGAAGTTCAAATAGAACTATCTGTTCACATAATTTCTCTGTTGGTTCAATAAATGAATCTTCTATCAGTTCCCAAAGAGGCGTTTCGCCCTCTTCTCCAACAGGAACATCAAGAGAAGACATTTTCAAATAATCATCTTTTATCTTCATCAACTCGCGTATTTTTGAAGTATCCATACACATTTCTCTGGCTAATTCTTCAACTCGGGGTTTTCTTTTAAGATCAAGAGTTAGCTGTTCTTCAATCCTTCTTAGTTTGTTAACAGTTTCAAACACATGCACTGGGATTCTAATGGTAAATCCATTGTCCATGATTTCTCTAGATATCTGTTGCTTTATCCACCAAACAACATAAGTACTAAACATTGTTCCCCTAGAACAATCGAAACGTTCTGCGCCTTTTAGCAAACCTATAAAACCTGATTGAACCAAATCTTGAATATCCAATTTGTGGCTATAGTATTTGCTGTAAGCACGTGCATACTTATAAACAAGTCTCTTGTTTTTTATGCAAATTTCTTCTTTGGCTAATTCATCACCTTCTTGAATCAGTCTGCAAAGTGTCTCGTTACTTTGCTTAAGATTAAGCCCCTTACGTTCAACATAATGGTCATTAATAAACGCGTTTTTATCGTATAAACTCTCAAACTCATCATCGTCATCTGCCAACTCGTCATCGAAAACCGATGGATCAGGCAAAACAAAATCATCTTCAGATTCAAAACTGATATTTGTATCATCCTGATCTATCGTAGAAGAAGTTTCCTCTTCATCACATACATGAATACCAAACTTCTCTTCTAGTAAATTGATTACCTTATACTGATCGGCACGAGAAAGATAACTGAACAGCTTGAAGAACACCTTATAAGTCAGGCGATTATCTTTAACATATGGTTTAATAAGTCTTTCTATTAGCTGTTCATTCATAAGCGTCACCAAACAATAGTCGATTATTCTATATATTAATTATATTATGACTGTGTAATGGTGTGATGAACGCTTTGTAAACATAAATTGAGCCTTATCCCATAAAGTAGACATCAGATGATAGAATAATTGTGTCTAAGGTTTCTTCCTTTGTCAGTTATTGGTACAGCCTTTTGTAAATCTCCGGAGGTGCAAAATGAAACTAACCGTTGGTGATAAGTTCAAACTGATCGTTGATGTTATGAATAACGTCTTTGGATGGAATTACAAAGCTTGTTATAAGGGATGGTATCCTCTTAACAAATTTAAGAAAACTAGTGTCTGGTTTCCTAAAATTGCTGATTTGAGTTATGGCCGGCCCGTACCAGGTGATAAATGGTATGGTTGGTGCAACACCATGAGCAAAGATGGCAAATTCATCTATATGAATAATTTTGAAAATCCCGATTTGCTCAACAAAGAACTGCCAAATGGTATTGAACCACATATTACATTTATTAAGCTTCCACACTCAGATTACTATCAATATGCTGGAGTGTTTGCTCGAAAATATAGAGACAAAGAGCTTGGATGGGTTTACGAACGAATAGCGGAAGATATAGATACAAGAGCATACATTTAAGTAGTTCATGATCTGTTATGCTCATATGTTTGTTCGATGAGGAGAAATCAAATGCTGTTAAAGTCACTGATACCGTTTTTGGAAGAAAACAAGAAAGATACGAAGATCCACTTTGCACGCGGCGGAGTTAAACCTGAAGATGCCTTAAACGAATTTCTGATGGGCGACTTTAAATCTTGGCAAGAGCGTCAAAGCAACAAAAACTTTGGCAGAAAATATGTGGTTGCGCTTATAAGACTTGGTAACATGGAGTGGCTTTTTGGCGGCATATATAAAGTCAATGGCGTTAGACAAACTCGAGATGGATGGTATAAATACGATACAACGTTGACCGATATAGGAGAAGAATACATCGGCAGAGCAATAATCTACTATAGACGTCAGTTCAGGCAGAGTTATTGTTGTTTGGAAAGGTATATAGAAGAACTTTCCGTTATTGAATTACGCCGCGACAGTTACGAGATTCCTTTTCCTGGTTATGACAAAGTAAATCTAACATGGGATGAATTAAGTTTGGTTATCAGTACTGATCCTTGGAAGACTGCTCTTTCAAATCAGAAAGGAGTTTATCTTATCACTGATTCATCCAATGGGAAAAAATATGTTGGATCAGCCACTGGCAATCATATGCTTTGGGGCAGATGGAAGGCATATATTGAAAACGGCCATGGTGGCAACAAGGATCTAAAGTGTCTAAGTTTTAACCATATAAAAAAACATTTCAGTTACTCAATTCTAGAGATTTTTAAATCCACTACAGATGATGCAATAATACTTGATCGCGAAACATGGTGGAAGGGAGTCCTGCTATCAAGAGGAAGGTTTGGATATAACAAGAATTAAGGTTTTACAACTTATCGCGAAACAAATCTCTGTGGTACTGCATATATACTTTTGTGGTTTCAGACATTGAAATGTTCATGTCTATACTTACATTCATATATCGCTGATTTGTTTCACTCAATTCATTTGAAATGATAATCTTTGGAATCTGTACAAGCCAGAATAATAAATTGGGTAGAGTTTTCCGCAGTAAGGAAAAACTCTACCCCCTGTTGTAGCTTGCCCTGCTTCTAATTCACTTTGCCAATAGGTTTTCCCTTGGTCAATTTGAATCTAATACTAGATTTAAATCCTTAAGATAATTGATAAAGGCATCAATTATGGAACCGGTTCTCGTATTGATGTCCTCTTCCGTGAAATCGTTTTGATTATCAGCAAGCAATAGTAATTCCATATTCTTAGTCCCATCCTTCTTGCCGCGAGCACTCTCAAAACCTCTATAGTATTTTTTCTTATCGTTAAAGCGATAATCTGAAGCTCGTATATTGATTCTCTTTTCGAGCAATGCTTTGTTACCGAGTTTTTCTAGAACCGCAGAACTGCTTAAGGAACGCTCATTTTCATATCTGTTTTTCGCGTAGATATGTTCAATTTCAATTACGGTAGAGAGCGGAATCAATTCTTGTTTTTCGTTTTTAAACGCCCACCATGTCAGCATCGCTTTCGTAATCGCCCTACTATTTGTAAAGCCATATGTTTCAAATTTGTTTTTGGTGGTTTTTTCATCAAACAAGAATTCTCCAAAATCCACGGCATTGCGATTTACAACATTAATCATTTCGGCATATATAGGGGTTCGCAATGAATTAACTCCAGGATTTGTCACAGCATAAGCCCAAACGAAAGCTATTGTTTTTTTCAAGAAATCCAAAAAACCGGGTTCTTCGAGTTTCCCTTCACTATCCTTATTACTCAAATAATAAACCGAAACGAAATACGTCCACATTCCGTTTGGAGCATAATTCAATATGAATAGTTTCTTAAGTACTTCATCTGAGAAGCGCTCTTCGTCTTGCTTAGCAACTGAATCCCAAAAATCGGTCAGATCAACAATGTTATCGAAAGTCGCGTCTTTTTTGAGCAAGGCATAACTATCCTTCTCATAAAATTTTCTCAAAGCTTCTGTAGTAGAAGACTTGATTCCCATCTTTGCTCGTTCATAGTACATATAACGGGTAAAGGCTTCATCCATTGGAGTGCCAGAAATTGGATGGTAAATATCGTTGCATTTGGCCTCCAACGCCTTCCAGCGTTTGATAAAAGCGTCTTTCTTACCTTTGATTGAATAATACTTATAGAGTTGTGCTTTAAAAATATCTGCATCAGAAAGCGGCTTTCCGCGATCGTTGAGTGTTGAAAAAATCCGTAATGCGGTATCTTGCGATTCCGCTTCAATTGGCAGCAAGATACAGTTTTTCATTATACGGATAGGCAAGTATGCAAAAAAAGCCGGGAACGTATGGAGAAACTCATCAATTTTAGTCATAAAGAATCGATAGTTAACCGCATAATTACTCTTCATTTTGTTTTCAACGATGCCTGTCTTAAGTATCGAAAGAAACTCTTCCTTATGTTCGTCAGAAGCTACTTCAGAATCGATTTTAAGAACATTCATATCTGGCTTGTTGAATTCGTTAGTCTTCCAAATGCACGCTTCAATCATTTGCTTTGTTGCGACAGAATTTTCATCTGCCATTGATCCAAAATAACAATAAAACGCGCGCAACAACAAGAGAAGAGTTGTCAGTCGTTGTTGACCGTCTATGACCTCTTTTTGTTTATTGTTGTCAAATGTGACTATAGGACCAAGAAAGTACTCATCATCGTTATTAAACTTCGAATAATCATTGTCAGGGATTGCAAAGTTGAATATATCGTTCCACAGTGTCTGGCACTCGACTTCGTCCCAAGCATATGGACGCTGATAATCTGGAATAAGAAAATAAGCATTCTTGTTGCCAAATAATTCATAAACGGTCTTCTGATCTACAACGAGCTTAGACATGGTACCATACTCCTCAACAAAATGACAAAACTATTTTCTCAATGCTTTCTCTTCAATCGCATCGCTAACGCGAAAATTTAGCCTCGATAATATCTGATTATAGTACATATAGTATGTCGATTGGGTTTACACCCTGTAAACAAATATCTTAAGATTCAAGAATCTCTATCAAACAAGCTCAGAAACATACAAAACCTTACGAAAACAATTCGATATCAGTTCGAACAGCTTATGTGGGAAGTTTAAAGTCAAAATATATGTCTTCCGGTGCCTCATGACATAAAGCAATATTGAACAAATGAGCACCGTTGGGCTTTCTAGAACCTTCAATGTAATTCATCTTACCTGAACCAATATATGTGAACGGGAGCTGAATGCCATCCTCTGAATCAACTTTTCTGACAAACAGTCTCATCTCAGTTGAGTTCTTGAGGGCTGATAATTCCTTGTCCTTGATATTTGCTACTGTTTCCCACTGGAAGGTATAAGGATCAATGTATCCGTCGACATATTTAAGTTCTTCTTTGGTTCCGCTTGCTTTATGTATTGTTACATACGCATAAGCGATATCGTCGTAAACATTTGTGCCAAGCTGAATGTCTTCGGGATCTTTTCCTAAGAGTTGCTTTATCTGAGATTTTTTGTATTTAGCCCATAGCTTAAACAATCTCTTTTCAGAACCGTCTATTTCATAGAACTCAACATCATATCTTCCGATGCCATAGTCAATGAGGTCTCTCAAATACTCATCTAACTCAACCGTTATGTCGATATCGTTGAATCTAACCGTCTGGTCAATTCTTTCAATGAATCCCTTTTTGCACATGTACTTCAAGGCGTGCAATAGCATTTCATCAGAGTAGTTCTCAATATTGTCTTTAGCATAACCGGTCAACTTTTCTAAGCTGCACTCGCCGGCACTATCAAGCAGACATTTCACAATAATCATCTCATCAGGACGAACCACAGGAAGCATGTCAGATACATAATCGACAAATTCCTCTTGCTTTTCATTAAATAAAGGCAGATTTGCTTCATTGATTGACTTTAAAAACGTATAGTATGATCTGCATTTCTTACTGTTAATCTTAGATTGCATGAACTTCAGCAGATCCGGGGCATAGTCATTATTCAGGTAATCAACATGCCTTGGATACTCTGAGGACCCGATATACTTCTTAAAATTCAGATAATCCTGCTCGAGATATCTCTTTGT
>JAEEGL012255374.1_pt1 | contig 10451 bp, 9 predicted proteins | sample 9134231 | NCBI WGS metagenome assembly JAEEGL01 (sample SAMN16246548, study PRJNA631951) | gut metagenome | biome: gut microbiome; feature: rumen; material: fiber-attached | host: Bos | place: Iran: Karaj | collected 2018-10 | reverse complement strand
TAGATATTATTTGTTCAATATATTTATTAGATATATTTTGTCTTTCAGATATACTTTTAATTGAAACATACTCATCTTTTTCATTTTCTGCTATATCAACCATTATTCTTAAAGCATATCTTCCTTTAGTAGAAATTCTCATACCTCTCACCCACATAATTATATCATATAATCTTTTAAATAATACTAATTAACTAATTTAAACGATTCATCTATTAATGAAATAATATCTTCATCTGATAAAGTATCATTAAGAATAATAGATATCCAATATTTTTTATTCATATGATATGCTTCATAATAACCTTTTTGTTTTATTAGTTCTTTGATTTCGTTTTCATCCAGTTTAACATTTAAAACTTCTACCTCTCCAGAACCTTTATCTAATTTAGAAATATCTACATTCATTATTATTCCATACCATTTACCACTATTAGTGTTTCTAAATACTCCACTACCATCATATTTATCCCATAAAAATTCTGGATCATTATTATATTTACCTTTTATATATTTTGTTATTCTATTTGATTGATCAAATATAAAATATTTTTCTTCAAAACATTTTGTTTTAATATCATTAAGTATTTTTATATATTCTTCTTTTACTTTACTTTCAAATCCACTTAAGCCTTCTATTCTAAGTCCTAGGTATTCTTCATTACTTTCTATATCAAATACCTTACCTAATACTTTTCCATCTTTATTTACCTTAATAATGGCTTTAAATGAATCATTAAAGAATAATGTTTCATAAACATAATTATCTTTTTCTTTTATAAATCCATAAGTAATAAGTTTATTAAAAATAACTTTAGATTTTTTAAAAATTTCACTTTCAATATTCATATAAATCACTAAATAGATTATATCATAAAAAAACAATTCTAGATTTTCTAGAATTGTTTATTATTATAACCATTCGCCATATTTTTTTATATATAAATGTTTTACTAACATAGCTATTATTCCATATAGAACAACAAATCCAATTAAATATAAATAATAGTTTAAAGGTAATATAACAAAATTAAATCCTTGAGCAAAACTTAATATCATTGGTACTATTATTGTTGCGATAATAGTTAATAATGATAATACTATTAATGCATTACTTGGTCTAGATTTAGTAATATGATTAGTTCTAATATAGTAAATCATAAATGTTTCAGTAACTATACATTCAACAAACCATGCTGTTTGGAAATATGCTTGCATATCAATAGAATTATATTTAAATATATTCCAGAATATAATAAATGCAACCACATCAGTAATTGATGAAATAATACCAAATATTATCATAAATCTACCTAAAGATTTAATATCCCATTTTTTAGTTTGTCTTATAAAACTATCATCTACATTATCATAAGGAATTCCTATTTGAGATAATTCAACTATGAAGTCTTGAATAAGCATTTGTATTGGTAATAATGGTAAGAATGGTAAAAATATACTAGCTATTAATATACTAAACACATCACCAAAATCTTGGCTAAGAGCAAGTTTCATATATTTTAAAATATTACCATATACTGTTCTTCCTTCAATCACGCCATTATGTATAACTTCTAAATTTTGTTCTAAAAGAATAATATCACTTGATTCTTTTGCAATATCTGTTCCACCATCAACACTAATACCAACATCAGATGCATTTAATGCAGGAGCATCGTTTACACCATCTCCCATATATCCAACAGTATGTCCATTCTTTCTAAGTATAGATACTACTCTTCTTTTTTGCATTGGATTCATTCTTGCAAATATATCTACTTCTTCAACTACTTTAGAAAGTTCATAATCATTAAGTGCTTCTATATCCTTACCTGTAAGTATTTTACTTTTAATACCAACTGCATTACAAATACTCTTTGTTGCAAAAGCATTATCTCCAGTAAGTATTTTAATATCAACACCATATTCTTTAAGTTTTTTAATTGTTATGTGAGCAGAAGGTTTAGGTGGGTCTAAAAATGCTATTAAACCAATCAAAGTAAAGTTTACTTCATCTTCAGCATCATACACATCTACACCTTCATATTCAGGTTTAAGAGCAAGTGCTATAACTTGCATACCCATCTTAGCAAGTTCTTCTGCTTTCTTATTAACTCTTTCAATTATATTTCTATTTATTTTAACTTCTTTTCCTTTAACAAGAGCCATATCACATACTTTAATTATTTCTTCTAATGCCCCTTTAGCAATAACCCTATATTTATCATTATGAGTTACAACTATAGAAGATCTTTTTCTCATATAATCAAATGGTATTTCATCAATCTTTTTAAAATCAGAAATATCTACTTTATGATTTTTAGCATATTGAATAATAGCTTTATCTACTATATTTTTATATCCAGTACTTAAAAAACTATTAACATAAGCACATTTAAGTACATAATCATCTTCTTCACCATCAACATTAATATATCTTTGAAGTTCAATACTATTTTTAGTAAGAGTACCTGTTTTATCAGTACATAATACATCCATAGAGCCTAGGTTTTGAATAGATTTAATACTCTTTACTAAAGTATTTTTTTTAGCTAATGATTTACTTCCTTTAGTTAAATTAACATTTACTATCATTGGTAACATACTAGGTGTAATACCTACTGCTACTGATAAAGCAAATAATATAGCTGAATTTAAATTGTTTCTTATTAATCCATATATTACAAATACTAATATACATATAATAACCATACATTTAATTAATAATCCTGTAATATGATTCATTCCTTTATTAAAAGCTGTTTCTTCTTTAACAACTTCTTTTTTTTTATTCCTATTACATATAAATGTTTCAAGTTCAGTTTTAATAACAATACCTTTTCCTTGACCACTTATAACATTACAACCCATTAAACATATATTATTTAATTCAATTGGATCATCTGAATCACTTTTAATATTAATATTCTTTTCTACTGCATCACTTTCTCCAGTAAATGAAGATTGATTAATGAAAAGGTCTTTACTTTCAAATAGGTACAAATCAGCAGGAATAACACTTCCAGCACTTAATGTAATAATATCTCCATATACAACTTTTTCTTGTCTTATTTCTTTTTGTTTTCCTTCTCTTATTACATCAGTAAATATTCTAATTTGTTCTTTTAATTTTTCATTAAACTTATATGTAGAATAATCTTGAGTAAATCTAATAATTACACTAATTAAAGTAATACCAAGTATTATAAAAGCACCAACAGCATCATCAGTAATAAAATCTATTACTGCTAAAAGAATAAGTATTAAAACAAACTTATCTTTTAATGCTTCAAAGATAAAAAATAATGGAGTTTTCTTTTTTCTATTATTAGCAATATTCTCTCCATACTCATCTAATCTTTTATTAACTTCATTCTTATTTAAACCATCATCATCTGTTTTAAATAATTTCATGATTACTTCAACATCTTTACTAGATAAATCTTTATACCCCATTTCTTTATTCATAAGACCACCTATTGTAATTATATAACATAATATCAAATAAAAAAACTAGTATAAACTAGTTTTTTAATTATTACTAACTCTTTTATAAGTATCTTCGCCAATTACTAAAGTATTATCATTAACTCTAAAATCTGTATATTTTTCATAAAATGGAAAAGTTACTTTTCCTACATAAACAACTTTCATTTTAGTTCCACTATCATTTAAAAAGCATTTCCCATTAGTATTTAAAGTATGAGTAGTACCTCCAATTTTAAGTGTTCCATCTAATCCACAAGAAAAATCTTCATTGATAACAAAATTTAAATTATATTGAAATGTCACTCCTTGATCTGTAACAATAGAATCATTTAACCAAGTTCCTACTAATTTCTTTTTTACTTCATCATTATTATTAACAATATTAGTTGTTCCATAATCAATAGTTATATTTCTATATTTTATATATTTATTATATACAAATATACCAATAACAATAAGAATAACAATTATAATAATTGCAACTAATATTTTATTAATCTTTTTTGGTTTTATATATTCATCAATAATATTGTATTCTTCATTATTTGTTTGCTCTTGTGTATTTACTTGATTATTATTTTGATTATCCATTTATAATTACCTCTACTCTCATTAGAATTATATCACTTTTAAATAATATTTAAAACAAAAAAATACTCATCAAATTGATAAATATTTTTTAATAATTAATCTAAACTATGCAAATCTACAATATATAGTATCATCTATATAATTATCATAATCAGTGAATAATTCTTGTTGATACCAATTTTCTACATTAGTTTTTTAGCCATTAAAAATTGCTAATTATTAGTTAAATAAAGGTCTTATAATGCATTCATTATTTTCACATGATATTTCATAATTTTCATATTTCAAAACTTTTTTATTACCATTTATTTTAACTCTAGAAGCATACTTTTCCCAATCTTTTATTGATACTAGTTTTTCACTAATAGCTTTCTTAATTGATACATTTTCAGCATCTATATTTCTAAAATTAGTTTCTTTTAAATCTAGATTTTCAACATATATATTGTATCCATCTAATTCTCCTACAAATTCTTTTGGTTGAGTTTTATCAATAGTTATTACTAAAAAATGACTAACTCCATTTTCATTATATTGACTAGAAAATAACCAATTAATAATATAAGAACTAAATAAAAAACATAATAAACCTAATAATACAATAATTCCAATTATAATATACAAACTTTTCTTCTTCATAAAAATCACAATATTATTATAACATATAAGCATATAAAAAGAGACATTTACGTCTCTTTTAAAATTAAATCCAATCATTTACAACTGATTTATCTATATTTAAATTATTATAACCTACACCTATTCTTCTTGTAAGTTTCTTTTCCCCATGACAGTCACTTCCACCAGATATTAGTAAACCATTTGTTTTACAATAATTATATAAATAATCCATCTGTTCTTTTATAAAATATGAATGATATACTTCTATACCATCTATTAATTTATTACTTACTAAGTATTCTAATAACTCATTATGTCTATTAGGGTACTTATATATATGAGCTATAAATATTTTACCTTTGGTATTTCTTATCATTTTAACTGTTTCTTCAATACTAGGAAATAATCCTAAAAGATTAACATATGTTGGAAAATCAGGATCATATGCAAAATATCTTATAAATGAACTATAGTTATTCCATGCATCAGATGGATACTTACTTTCATTTTCTGGATGATTTTTAATATCTTGATATATAACATCTATAGGAAATAATCCACTAGAGTCATAATGTCTTTCACTTAAAACAATTCCATTTTTTATAGAGCTATCATATAGTTCATTATATTCTCTAAGTAATTCTTTTTTATCTGGTTTTTTATATCTACTTAAACACCATTCATTCATTGTATCTAAGTCATAATCATATACTAATAATTCTATACTTGAACCATTTGCTATAACATTTAATTCAACACCTTTTATTATTCTATTTGAGAACAATTCACTATAATCATTTTCTTGAATTTCATAATATGCTTTTACTGAATTATGATCAGTTATAGATAGTAATTCTATATTAGATTTTTCTGCTTCAGTTAATAGTTTTTTTACACTCCATGTACCATCAGAATATGTTGTATGTGTATGTAAATCAATCATTATCTTCCTTATTTTGTAATGATAGCTTTTTATTCTTTGTTAAATAATTATAAATATCATAAGCATTAGAAAGACTTTGATCATTTATTATATTTACCTCTCTATCCCAGCAAATATTTAAAACATAATTAACAAAGAAAGCTCTTACTATATCTTCTTTTTCATAACCACAATAATTAGATAATAAATCAAACATATAATCATAATTATCAGATGTATATCCAATTTTATCTAATTCTTTTTGAGCGATTATGGCTGTATCTAAAACTCTAGGTCCTATAAAGCCATGAGGATCAATAGCCTTATATCCATCTTTAGACATTATTATGTTATCACTATATAAATCAGAATGAAGTAAATAATTACTTTCATCTTTTTTACTTAATAATATTTCATACTGTTCTTTAGCAAGAGAAACAATATCTTTAATATCATCATATTTTTTATCATTAGCTACTATTTCTAAAGATCTATTAAATATACTAGTATATGTAGGTAAATCAGTATCTTCATTAACTTTAACACTAAATAAATTAGATACTTCAGAAAATACTTTAATTCTTTTTTCTAAATTAGGTTCTTTATTTAAAGAAGTACCTGGGTTTAGTTTTTCAATTAACAAAACTCCATCTTTTATATTTTTAAAATAACATTTACAAGCACCTACTCCATTATTTAATTCTAAAGCACCTGATTCTCTTATAGTCATTTCTTCAAATGGAATTTCTACTTTTAAAACAACATCTCCATATTCTTTGCTTTTAGCAAATAATAATACATTATATGTTAATGATTCACCTACTTTTACATCAGTAAGATTAAATTTTTCTATATATTTATTTATAATACCAGGAACTCTTTCTAACCAAGAAGATCCAATATCTGGAAACATAGATACTATATTATTTTTATATTCTGAAGATAATTCTATCATTTTATCATCACTACTTTCTTGTCATTTTTAAAATGAATTCTTTAGTTTCTTCAGGTACATTTTCACTTACTTCATCACTTAAAATATCTACATCCAAACTATCATTAAGTTCTTTACTATAATTTCCTACAAATGCATTAGGACAAACCATAGATGTATATAATAGTATATGTTTAATATATTCATATTTATATTTGTCATAAATACCTAATTTTTTCCAATCAGTTGCGGTTTCTCTCATTGTATTAAAAATAGCATTTAATCTATCATTTTCATCTATCTTTCCACAAGTAGAATTTGGATTTTCAATATTATAATAGTATAAAGTATCAGGAATAACTCTCATTTTCTTTGCTCTTGGCAAAACTTTATATGCAAAACTACCATCTTCAAAGAATCTTTGTTCAGAGAAGCGAATATCTTTTAATAAATCTTTTTTATATAGCTTACTCCAGCATAATACAAAAGTATAAAATTCTTTGTGATCAAATATAGCTTCTACACAATTTCCTTCATAATCAATAGGTTCACTATTTGCTTCTGTCTTATATTCCCAATAAGTACTTGGTAAAAAATTGAAGTTTACAATATCTGCATCACTTTTTTTAGCTTCTTCATAAGCTTTACTAAAAGTATTAGGTTCAATTTTATCATCAGCATCTACAAAAGAAATGTATTCAACACTTGGTAATTTTTCAAAAATATAATCAAGTCCATCATTTCTTGATTTACTAGCTCCAGCATTCTTTTCATGATTAATAACAACAACCCTATCATCTTTAGATGCATACTCTTCTAAAATACTTTTAGTATTATCAGGTGATGCATCATTTACACATATTACTTTAATATCTTTAAAGTCTTGTGCTAAAATGCTATCTAAACTTCCCTTCAAAAATTTTTCTGCATTGTACACTGGTACAACAACTGCTATTTTTGGTTCCATAAAATCCTCCCCTTTCACCAAAAAATTATTTTTTTCTTTGTATAACTAATTGCTTTGTAGCAATTTTTTCTGAGAATGTTTCATCATGTTCTACAAAAATCATAGTAGGTTCATAATTTAGTATTAAATCTTCAATTTGCATTCTTGAAAAAATATCAATATAGTTTAGAGGTTCATCCCAAATATATACATGTGCTTGTTCACATAAACTTTTTGCTATAAGAACTTTTTTCTTTTGACCTTCACTATAATTTTCCATGTTTTTACCTAGTTGCTCACGTTCAAAATCAAGCTTTCTAAGAATTGATTTAAATAAAGTTTCATCTATATTACATTCATTAGCAAAATCTCTTAAATTACCTTTTAAAAATGATGTATCTTGTGATATATAAGATATTTTTAAACTAGAAGGCATATAAAACTCTCCAGTATATTCAATATCTTCACCAAGAATTAATTTTATCAAACTAGATTTACCACAACCATTTTTTCCTTTTAATTGTAATCTATCTCCATAATTAAGATAAAAATTAACTCCATCAAATATTACTTCATTACCATATTTTATTGATAAATCTCTTGCTTCAATTAATCTTCCTTTTTTATCACTTAATGTTTGTAATTTTAATTCTTCTATAGTTTCTAAATTTTTTAATAATTTTGATTTTTCTTCTATAGCTTGTTCACGTCTATTTTGAGCATTAATAGATCTTTTCATCATCTTAGCTGATTTATGACCTATATATCCTTTATCTTGAAGAATATCTCCTCTTAAATTATATTTAGATGCTTCTACTTTATTTGCCCAATCAGCAGATTGTCTAGCTGATTTTTCTAATCTACTAATGTCTTTTTTAAGTTTTTCATTTTCATTTAATTCAAAGTTATCTTGTCTTAATTTATTTTCATACCATGAAGAAAAGTTTCCTTGTTGAACTTCAATATTGCTCCTATTAATAGCAAGAATATGATCAACGCATTTATCAAGTACAGTTCTATCATGTGATACTAAAATAAATCCTTTTTTCTTACTTAAATAATTAGCGACACTTTCTCTAGCATTAGTATCTAAATGATTTGTTGGTTCATCTATTAATAAGAAATTATTATCTCTTAAAAATAATATTGCTAATAATACTTTTGTTTGTTCACCTTTACTAAGTGTATTAAATGGTCTATCAAGTATTTCTTCATCCATATCAAGCAAAGATATCTCATATTGAAGCTTCCATTCTTCAAAATCAGGAGTATGCAATTCAGCTATTTGATATGAATTTAATTCTTTATTAGGTACTTCAAAAGGAAAATAATCAAAATCACAATTACATTTTATACTACCATTATATTCATATTTACCAAGTAATAAATTTAAAAATGTAGTTTTTCCTTTTCCATTTCTGCCTATAAAACCTAATTTCCAATTTGTATCAATAGTAAATGAAACATTTTCAAATACATTATCTGGATTACCATCATATCCAAATGTTAAATTTGTTACTGTTATACTTGCCATACTATCACGCTCCTTATTATTATTATAATACTTTAATAATCTTAAAAAAAGAGGGCAAAATTCCTATGAATTTTTGCCCTCATAACCAACAATAATAATTCTTGAGTATATCTTATCCATATTTACCTCAAACATATCATTTATTATATATAATAAATTGCTTTTGTCAATATATTTTTATTCAATTGGTTTTTCTACATCTTTATCTAATAATATTTCTCTTAAATGATAAGCTGCATCATTATCATTTATATCATTATAATCAACTGTTATACCATAATCTTTTACGATTTCAACAGCCTTATCTCCAAAACCAAACATATAATGATTACATATATATTCATGTTTTTCTACTTCTTGTGGTTTTTTATTAATAGTTTTATCTTGGTAGAAATATGCTCTATCAACTATCATTTTTATAGTTGTTTCACTTTCTACTGATTTAGATTCAAGTTTACTACCCTTCTTAGTATAAAACTTATCAGTCCATGTACCATCTTCATATGTTCCAATATAATATTCTTGTTTTTTACCATTGTAATCAATAAGATACCAATATTTATTTCCTAAACCACCAATATGATGATCAATAAAATCTTTATAACCAATAACAAATTTAAATCCATTATTTTCATTAACAAGATTCATAAATGATTCTGCATTCATAATAATGCCTCCTTACAAATAGAATTACATCATAATAAAAGCAGATATAAAATCTGCTTATTATTTATTATCACTAACCATTCTTTTCTTAAATATAATTATTGATAATATTATAACCACTATAAAGTATACTATAAATACTATAATATGTATAGGCGTTAAATTACTAAAATCGTTATGTAATGTTCCTTGTATAATGTTTAAACACGCTTCAAAAGGTAGAGACTTACATATAATTTCAAATACTCCTCCAATAGCATCTTTAGGAAAATACATACCACTTGTAAAACATACAAGTTGAACTATAATACTCCCTAAACCTCCAGTACCCTTTTCACTTACTAAACTACCAATTAGTATACCCATCGCAATAAAAAATATGGATATTATCATAGATACTAATATAGTCGGAAATATACTTATACTAAACTTTAAACCAAGTATAATAGCTAATATAAAAAATAAAACTATTTGTATAAATACTATTGGTAATAAAGATAAAATATATCCTAAAATATAATCACTTGATTTCATAGGAGAAGTTCCAAGTCTAATTAATAAAGATGATGTTCTATCTTTGGCTATTAAAGTTGCACTAAATAAAGTAATGAATGAAAAACCAAATAATATTATAGATGGAGTAAAATTCTCTAATTTATAATTTTCAGCAGGTATATCAAATTGTTGAAATATAAATAGTAAAAATAAAGGTAAAACTATTTCAAATACTAAACTTAAAGGATCTCTT
>JAEEGL011441987.1_pt1 | contig 10451 bp, 7 predicted proteins | sample 9134231 | NCBI WGS metagenome assembly JAEEGL01 (sample SAMN16246548, study PRJNA631951) | gut metagenome | biome: gut microbiome; feature: rumen; material: fiber-attached | host: Bos | place: Iran: Karaj | collected 2018-10 | reverse complement strand
CCGGACATTATTCCCGGTATTGTTTCGGGTGCCCTGATGGCATTTACCATGTCACTTGATGACTTTATTATCACTTACTTCACTAAGGGTTCAGGCTTTGAAACCCTTTCAACTCTTATCTATAACGAGGTAAAAAGAGGTATCCAGCCCGAAATCTACGCTCTTTCAGCAATTATTTTTGTTGTGGTTCTCATTCTTCTCTTTATTGTTAACAGAGCTCCACAGGCAAGAACAAAGGAGAAATGATCATAATGAAAAAGAAAATATTCAAAAGTATAATGCTCTCACTTCTTTTGACAGGGATTGTTTGCGGATGTGCTTCGGATTCCTCCAAGAGTCCAAACGGCAAGCTCTATATATATAACTGGGGTGAATATATTGATGAGGATGTAATTTCCGAGTTCGAAGAAGAGACCGGAATCCAGGTCATCTACGATATGTTTGAGACCAACGAGATCATGTTTGCCAAGCTTGCTCAGGACACTTCTGCCTACGACGTGGTCTGCCCTTCGGATTACATGATACAGAAGCTCATTGAGAATGACATGTTAAAAGAGCTGAATTTTGACAATATACCTAATGCCAAGAATATTGGACAGCAATATTTTGACCAGTCCAGAGATTTTGATCCGGAAAACAAATACTCAGTGCCCTACTGCTGGGGAACTGTAGGTATTCTCTACAACAAGACCATGGTTGATGATGTAGTGGACAGCTGGGATATTTTGTGGGATCCCAAGTACTACGGATCCATACTTATGCAGGATTCAGTAAGAGACGCCATGATGGTTGCTCTTCTTAAAAATGGGTATTCCCTTAATACAACTAACCCTGACGAAATCCGAGTTGCAACTGATGAACTTATTGCCCAGAAGCCTCTTGTGCAGGCCTACGTAGTGGATCAGGTAAGGGATAAGATGATAGGCGGTGAAGCGGCCCTTGGTGTCATCTATTCCGGTGAAGCTATTTACACAGCCAGAGAAAATCCGGATCTTGTCTATGTTGTACCAAAAGAAGGAACCAATGTGTGGATTGATTCCTGGGTAATCACAAAAGGTTCAAAGAATTCCGAAAATGCCGAGAAGTGGATAGACTTCATGTGCAGAGGCGATATAGCCTTAAAGAACTTCGAGTACATCACCTACTCCACACCTAATGATGTGGCAAAAGAAAATATCGAGGATGAGGATATTAAGAATTCGAAGGTTGCTTTTCCCGATCTTTCAACTTTCCCTACCGAATCCTATAAATATCTTGGCGAAGCCGGGGATCGGCTTTACAACGATGCCTGGATGGAAGTAAAATCCGCAGACTACTGATAATATTGGGCTTTTGAGAGTATTACAGCAATACTTCATAAGTATATTGCACGGTCTCTCCTACCGTTTCATACTTTCCACCACTGATATACTCCAGAAGCCCCAAAGTATCTTTCTGCTCCGGTCTGCAGAAGACCATCGTATCTTCTCCAAGTCTCATTCGGCCAATTTCTGCGGCCAGGTTGACCAGCGCATACAAAATATTTGGTGCATACTTACCGATTGCTGACAATACCTTGAGCTCATACCCTTTTTCCGAGCGAACTCCCAGAAGCATACCAACAATATCCATATTCTTATCAAGGGCAACAAAACTAAAATCCCTTTCAAAGGCATCCATGCTATAGGAAAAAGCCTTTTCTCCGTTTAAAGAGCCGCCCTTGCTCTGCCATACATAACCCTGGGACTGCCATGTTTTCTTATCAATCTTGGATAGAGATTTAAAGGTAAGTCCTTCTATTTTTCCTGCCAAAAGAGTTTCAGGCTTTTTTATATCTCTAAGATAAATTCCAAAGATAGGCTCTGTCAGTTCTTCATTTCTGGCAAAACCGCAGCTTTCAAGAAGTTCTACAATTCCGTCGCTTGAATTTTCTCTTGAGTGAGAACAGGAAATTACTGAAGCTTTAATCTCATCAACAACCCTGATCAAGGTATTAACAAGTTCTCTTCCGGCTCCCTTACGCCTCCAGTTCTCATGAACATAAATATGCCTTATAGCGAGAATATGCCTTCCGATTGCTTCTGCAGAAAGAACTCCGCAGGCAGTATCACTCTCTTCATCATAAACTCCGATCAGAACATCACTAAAGGGCATGATGTCATCAGGAAATGCGGATATATACAGTTTACGATTCGAATCATTTATGAGAGTTCCTATCATTTCTTCTTATCCTTTGTTTTTGGTGCGTTAGTTTTATCAGCATCAGACTTTTCATAGTTATCCTTAATTATCTCTGTCATAAATGAGAAGTCATTTTTGGAAAAATCCTTTAAAGTCTTTTTAAGGCCATCACTTGCATCTTTACTTTTAAGTGTCGGAACCGGTAATTTCTTTAAATTCTTTTGAGGTACCTCCCCGGATTTTACAATTATCTTTCCAATAGCAATTGCTATAACCATATTTTCGGAAAGATTATTCTGCTCCTTTGATGAAGCTTTAGATGCATTTTCAGAAAGCTCACCTACCTCACTTTCAATGTATGCGCTGTCACTGATTATGTCCTTTCGAAGAATATAATAAGCAGAAACATCCCTTAAAGAATCAAGTTGTTTAGTAAGTGCCTCTTTCTTATCAGCATCTAGTTTTTTCAAAAAATCATATTCATTCGAGAGCCTGTCAAATGCAGCAATACGGTTTGCAATGGATTCAAGAAAAGCCGCATTCTCCGCAATGTCGTGGTCAGAATTAAGCTTAATGGAGCTGATTTCAATGTCCATCAGCTGATCTGCCATCTTTAAAAGAGCCTCGTCCACATGTTTGGGATCTACGCAGGGCTCACCTTTCTTATTCTTCCCACTGAGCATCAGGTCACTGAGCTCACTGTTTTTAGACATATCCTTATATACAAAGAACTGGGATAAATCCTTGTAAGTATCTGCACTAAGATCTGTATTTTCAGGAATAACATTCTTTGCATACTCATTAACAAGGTCATGTTCCCTATCTATATTTGCGTGTAAAAGCTCTGCATTTGCTTCTTTTTGATGCAGATTAGAAGCAGGATTATTTTTCTTTTCCTTTTTCTTCTTATCGCTGATCCTGTCTTCGAAGATATTGTCATTCTCCACTACAAAGGCCGAATTTGCAGATTTATGAACAGTCAGATGATTTGCACTAAAACTAAGGTTCTCAAGATCAGAATTTACCTTTGCAGCCTTTTTTACCAGCCTGTTCATTGATCTTTTGATCCATTTCTTATCCGCAAGTTCTGCTACATCCGTTTGAATTCTTTCAGTGATTTCAACCGGCCGTTCAAGGTATTCAGGAGTTTTTACACTTGTTACCATCTCCTCGGCAGTTTTAACTTTGATCTCATTTATCTTTTTATGTAGCTGCAGATTAACATCGCCCTTGCTCATATTGCATTTCCTCTCAAAATAACATCCAGGAAAACAAACACAAATATTTCATACCATAATAATACGATATATTGCTCAATAATAGTATTAAAAAGCAATAAAAAATAGCAGGGCGAAGAATTTCATCCTGCTATTTCTAATCAAATCATCATTTTAGTACATTCAAATCTACATTGCCTGCAATACCCGGAATAGAGCCCTTTGAAGTATATTGCCACATATCATAACGAGTAGCTGTATAGGATGGGATATCCACATATTGCGCAAGCCAGATTTTATAATCTGTGAATACACCGGTATTAATGCGATTTTCAAGCCACAATTTGTTGGAGTAAAGACCTGCTGAATAACCGGCATTTCTTATTGTGGCAAGGAAAGCAGCAGTTGCCGCCGAACGCTCTTCCACAGAAATTGCATCGCCTCTTCCATTACTCTTTTCAACATCAATATATACCGGCATCTGAAGAGAATATCCGCTTATAAGTTCCAGCACCATAGATGCCTCTTCAATAGCCTCTACTTCATTCACAGCCTGGGAAAAGAAATATACGCCAACATTAAGTCCTGCACCTGTAGCTGCGATCATGTTCTGATAATATAAGGGATCCACAATGAGTGCTCCGGAACTTGAACCTCTGTAGCCGCATCGTATGATAGCAAAATCTATACCGGAAGCCTTAACAGCTCCCCAGTCTATATTTCCGTTGTGCTTAGAAACATCCACACCCTTGGAGCCTTCATGGGCGGCAATATAAGCCGGATCTGTGGTTATGTCAGGTACAGGTGCTGCTGAAGGCTCCTGTACAGGAGCATCTATAGAACCGGAACTGGCACCTGCTATGGCCTTAGCCTCTTCCTCTGCATTGGTCTCCGCCTCAATTTGAGCCAAAAGATCCTCTGCATCCTCAGAGATTCCTTCGTCATAGATCTGCTCCTCATGGCTTACGGAAGGAGTTTCGGAAGCCTCTGCACTTACATCCGTTGTCTGATCCACATCCTGGACCTTGGTATCTTCTTCCGCTACATTTATTTCAGCCTCAGTCTTTATCTCATCCTTGATATCAACTTTGGCATATTGAATGGAATCCGTTACAGTAATGGTTTGGGATTTATCGCAATGATAATTTACTCCCTCAGAAGAAATATCAGACATAAATACTGTGTAATCTCCTGCCTCCACATAGGGCAGATAGATAATTCCATCTTTGTCCGTATCGGAGTAGGTTGTAGTCTGATCCTTATTCTTTACGGTAACTGTGAAATTCACATTGTAAATAAGATTTCCTGAGGATTCATCAGACAACTTTATCTTCAGATCATCCTGAATAGAGCGAAGTGAGATTGAAACTGTAACATCTTTCTTGGCAAAAGAACTGTCATCTCCATCCTCTGCTGTGATTCCGTTCTCTTCCCTCAGTTGTTCTCCATCAATAATTCCCAGGTTAAGAGCCTCAAGATTTGATACAGTCTCAAAAATCGAACTGCTATCCTCAGTAACAAGATCCTCATCCGAATCATCTGCCATAACCTGTTTTACCAGAATACCGCACAACGATACGAGAAGAAGAACAAATATAATTCCAATTAGTAATATCTGTGTCTTTTTAATCATAAAACCAATTATTTCTTTATATCCGCCAGCTTTGAATAGCTCTTTCTGTAATGGCGATTCATCTTATAGCACTCAAACAGAGAAAGGTAATGTCCTTCTCCGTGTCGCATAACAGCCGTATGCGCTATGCAACCCTTATCAAGAACGATAGCCACTGCCATGGCATCATCCTCATTTTCACCAAGGCAATATGCCCCGTCATTTAGGGAAAAAATAGCGTTAACATGCTTTTTTATATTGTGATAGCTGGTTCCATCCTTACCATGTTCATTGCTGGGCACCTTAATACTGTAGCCGATAAGCTGCGCAAAATCATCCAAAAGAGGTCTCATATGATTAGCTCTTCTAGATACTGTCATAACAGCCTCGGACTTGTTATGGATAATATACTTCACATCCGGACGCCTTCTGTAGATAGCTTCATGGATGTGCTTTACTCTCTCCGGAGTATCAGGAATATCATAAACAATCTTTCCATCCTCAAGATGACTGTTATAACCCACTTCTACGCCGTGATGCATATCTGTCTTACATATATCCTTAAGGAAGTTGTTGCAGGCAACCTCCATACTCTCCGCCTCAAAGACAGCTTCTTTTGAATCACCGCCAAGGCAGATGGTTCCATGGTTTGCCATGATAAAAGCATTGCAGTCTTTATATTTTTTGACTGTTTTAGCCACATTATCGGCGAGCTTTTCTGTGCCCGGAAGCGCATAAGGAGCAACAGGTATCAGAATATCATCCTCATCAAAATAAGATACAACTTTCCTGACACCAAGAGTTCCGGCGCAGGATGCATAAACCTGATGGGTATGAACAATAAATTCCACATCAGGCCTGCACTTATAGCAGGCAGCATGAACGGCCTTTTCACTGGAGGGAAGCACATCTCCTTCATAGGAGAGGTCGTCAATGTTCACCTTAACTATCATTTCAGGTGTAAGATCCTCATATTTAATTCCACTGGGCGTAATGATGAAAGATTTTTCATCAACTCTCTGACTTATATTCCCCCAAGTCCTGACAAGCAGGCCCACCTCATGTAGCTCCCTGGAAACTCTGATTATTTCCTCGCGAGCCTTTTGCATTTCTTCTGCAGTTGTAATCATCCCCTGATCTGTCCTTCTCCCAAAATCTCGTACTTATACGATGTAAGTTCTCTAAGTCCCATAGGACCTCTTGCATGGAGCTTCTGAGTACTGATTCCAATCTCCGCTCCAAAACCGAATTCAAACCCATCAGTAAATCTTGTTGATGCATTTACATAGACGCAGGCTGCATCCACCATATCCAAAAACTTCTGAGCCGCCTCTTTATTCTCAGTAATGATGGACTCAGAATGTCCTGTATTATACTTATTTATGTGATCTATAGCCTCTTCGACACTTGAAACTGTTTTAACAGAAATAATATAGTCGAGATACTCTTTTCCAAAGTCCTCATCTGTAGCATCCAAAGCATCCGTAAGAACGCTCTTTGCCGCAGCATCTGAACGAACCTCCACGTTGTGCTCCTTCATAGCCTTTGCAAAAAGAGGTAAGAACTCATCCTTTACAGCTTCGTGAACAACTAAAGACTCCGCAGCATTGCAGACACCAATCCTCTGGGTCTTGGCATTTATGATAATAGGAATAGCCTTCTCAAAGTCCGCATCCTTGTCCACATAAATGTGGCAGTTACCTGTCCCGGTCTCAATAACCGGAATAGTTGAATTATCAACCACCGCTTTGATAAGCCCTGCGCTGCCCCTTGGAATAAGCACATCCACATAGTCATTCATTTTCATAAACTGTGTGGTAACGCTTCTGTCTGTATCCTCTATAAGCTGAACAGCATCAGCACAAATGCCCTCATCTGTAAGCGCATCCCTTATAACCTTTGTAATGGCAATATTGCTGTTTATAGCATCACTGCCGCCCTTTAAGATAACAGCATTACCGGATTTAAAAGTAAGACTGAAGGCATCAGCAGTAACATTTGGCCTTGATTCATAGATAATGCCGATAACTCCCAAAGGAACTCTTACCTTTTTTATAAAAAGACCGTTAGGTCTCTCAAAATGCTCAAGCTCCTGACCGATAGGATCCTCTAAAGATACAACAACCTTAAGTCCTTCAGCCATTGCTTCGATTCGCTTGTCGTCCAGCTTTAATCTGTCAAGCATTCCCTTATGCATGCCATTTTTAACGCCATTTTCATAATCCTTATCATTGGCGCTTTTGATATAGTCAGCTTCCTTCACAAGCCTTTCTGCAACAGCTAAAAGAGCTTTGTTCTTTTGTTCCGTGGAGAGCTTTTGAACCTCATACTTTGCTGCCTTCGCGTTTTTGCATATCTCTAAAAGTTCCATACAATCCTCCCTATTTATGAAGCCGACCAACAATAACTTTATCAATTATATCGAACAAGGCAGGTATTTTCAATTATTCTTTGCTCATGGTCCTTGGCGAAATGCCATAATACTTCTTAAATACATTGGAAAAATAGCTCACATCATTATAGCCCACCTTCTCAGCCACGTCAGAAAGCTTGTTGTCCGTAGTGGTTATCAGCTTTTTAGCCTCCTGCATGCGATATGAAGTGATGTATTCGGTAAGTGTCATGTTCATCTCACTCTTAAACATCTTGCGAAGATATGTCTGATTTACGCAGAGTGCTTCTGATATATCAGAGATAGACAGTGCGCTGTCTCCGAAGTTCTGCTCTATATATTCCTTTGCTCCTGTGGCAATGTTATGAGTTCTGGACTCTTTTTTGCCCTTCTCAAATTCAATTCTCTTTCTGTATAAAAAGATAACATTGTCCCTAAGTTCCTTTGAAGTTGTGGCTCCCTCCAGGAATTTTTCCGGTGAAAAGCCTTCTCCGTAGATGGTATCAATACTAAAGCCGCAGCTGATAATATTTGTCATGAGGATGCTGACGGCACTGGTCAAAAGATTCATATCAGAAATAGTAATTCCCGTCTCGTCCTTCTTTCTCTCATTAAGCCTCGCCCATAGCGTGTTTATTGCCTTTTCCGCATCATCCGCCTGCAAAGTTTCAAGGTCCTTATTTAACATCATGATCACGTCCAGAGAAGCAAGAATCTCTACATCCCCTTCTTTTCTAAGGTCCCAGAGCTGACCAAAGCCTTTTTCCGCAAGGAAGCTAAGGCTCTTTTCATAAGCTCTTTTTACTTCGCTGATCTCGGAAATCTTAGAAAGCACAATGCTGCAGCCAATCTCAAGCTGGCTCTTAATTATCTGGATTATGTCTGTAAATTCATAGCCCTTATACTCATCAATAGCCGCTTCAGATTCAAAGTTCATTAGTACTACAATGTTATTTTCAAAGTCGTGGAAAAGCCTGAACTGCCCTTCAATATCAAGCTTATCGGCAAGAAGCTTGGCAATAAGGTTCTCCCAGTTCATGAGTTTTTCCCTGGCATCAGATCTGGTATGAGAAAAAGCCGTTGCATCAAACTTAACCAGCGCCACCAGATATCCGCCATAATTATGGCAATTGGGGAAAATCTTTTCCTCCCATTGTGAAAGGTTCTCCTTATCTGAAAGGCCTGCATATATTAGGGTTTTCAGTTCATCACTCAACTCGGCGTTCAGCTCTTTTTCCGTGGCAATCCTGGAATCCTCTACAGCCTTTTCAATATTGTCATGGAGCTTTAAAAGACTAAGGATCAGCTCTTCCTTTTCAAATGGTTTTACAATATAGTCACATACACCGATTTTAACTGCCTTTCTGGCATATTCAAACTCGTTGTTCCCGGTTATAAGGATAACTGAAATATCCTGGTAATCCGCGGTTATCCTCTCAGCCAGCTCAAGGCCGTTAATATATGGCATTGTTATGTCGGTAAGAACCACATCGGGATAATATTCATCTATTTTTTCCAGGGCTTCTCTTCCATCATGAGCTTCGCAGCAGATCTCGAAACCATAGGAATTCCAGTCTATGCAGCCCCTTAAATACTCAAGAAATATGGGCATATCATCCACGATCATAATCTTGATCATTTTATCTCTCCGTAAAATTTTAGTTAAATGGAATTTTTGTTATAGGGTACTCTTACGGTTACAGTTGTTCCTTCGTTTTCTTTACTGGTTATGCCTGCGCCATACTCTTTTCCGAAATAAAGCTTAATTCGCCTTGCTACGGAATACAGGCCAAAATGACTTCCGCCCTTGGTGGAATCATGGTCGGTAATAAGTGCCTCTTCCTGTTTCTTTTTGTCCTCATTATCAAAATCATCATCACTTGAAAGGAGCCTGTTTAGGCTATCAAGTTCTTCAAGTGGCATTCCGATTCCATCATCGATAACACAGATCTCAGCATAGGAATTGTGTGTACCGGGAGCATTTTCTGAATTGTCTCTTACTGCCCTTCCGACAACCTCAATCTTTCCGGAACCACTTTTGTTCTTAAGTCCATGATAAATCGCATTCTCAACAAGAGGCTGCAAAGTCATTTTAGGAATCTGAGAAGCCTTGATCTCATCCTCCACATCAATTGTGTAAGTGAATTTATCAGCATATCTCATGGTCTGCAGGTCCAGATAATCCTGAATAATCTGGATCTCTCTCTCGATTGTAACAATCTCTTCACTGCCTGACAGAGAGTTCTTGTAATAATTTGCAAGCTTTTTGGTAACCCTTGAAGCCTCTTTTGCCCTGTTCATCTCAATGAGCATGATGATGATATCCAGAGTGTTGTAGAGAAAGTGAGGCTTTACCTGCTCCTGAATAAGTGCAAGCTCGTATTCTCTCTTCTTTTTTGCCTCTTCATCAACCTTCTTCAAAAGTTCCTGATACTTCTGAGTCATGTAGTTAAAGATCCTGCCCAGTCGCCCAATCTCATCCTTTGATTTAAACCTGAACCTGAAGCTCATATCCCCCTCAGCAATCTGCTCCGCACCATTATGAAGGGTCTTGAGAGGATAAATGATAAAGTTTGTCGAAAAATGAACTGATACAAGCAAAAGAATCGCAGTAACAGAGCCGGTAAGTATAAGAATAAACCTCAGGTCTTTTCCCGTCACGTTGAACTTATTAAGGTTTGTAATTCCAATAATTGTCCAGGGATAATCAGGAATACTGGCTCTGGCTACAAGGTAATTTTCTTTGTTATATTTGAAATACTTGTTATCTGATGAAAAAAGTGTATCGTGAAGAGCCTCATCACTGTAAAAGCTGCCCTTTATATTCGATTCGGTTATCATTACTCCCCTGGTATCATAAAGGAAATAATAACTTATCTCACTCTGAGAGGATTCCACAAGATAGTCCTTATCAAGATTTATAAAAATATACCCGAAGGGACTTCCCGTATTTACATTAATCACTCTTTTCCCAAGGGTTATGATATCTTTTCCCTCACGGGACATGGGATTTCCGGAAATGTCCATGAGATAAGTCTTTCCGTTTTTATCAGAAAGCTCTGCTACATAT
>JAEEGL011022155.1_pt1 | contig 10451 bp, 6 predicted proteins | sample 9134231 | NCBI WGS metagenome assembly JAEEGL01 (sample SAMN16246548, study PRJNA631951) | gut metagenome | biome: gut microbiome; feature: rumen; material: fiber-attached | host: Bos | place: Iran: Karaj | collected 2018-10 | reverse complement strand
TTTTTAATGATAAAAAATCATTCATTAATGCTTCTATTAAATCTAATGAACCATAATCTATTGCTTGAAGATATTTTTCTTTATCACATAAATTTCTTAACATATGATATTTTGCTTCATCTTTATTTGATTTCATTTATTGTTTTTTTATTAATTTTATAAAAAAAATAAAAATATTTAATAAAAAAAAAAAGAAAAATAATATTATTCAAATGAAAATAATAATAATAATAATATATAATTAAAAATATAAAAAAAATAAAAATATAAAAAGTAAAAAAAAAAACCTTTAATTTAAACTAAATTTTTTTAACAAAGCAGTTAAACAATTCCAATTTTTAGGAGGAGTTTTATATTCTTCAGGAACTTTAAACAAATCCCCACTAAACTCAGGATTACAATTTTCAGTATAAGCAAAAATAGCATTTCTCGAAATAAAATCAAGTAAAGGTTCACTAAACTCATGAAAAAAATCAAATTCATTATGATCCATATTTTCAGGTAAAATTAATTCACAAGGAGCTTTACTTCTATTATACAATTCAGTAGCATGATAATATTTAATAAGTGAATCACTTTGACCATGAATAATTAAAATAGGACATTGTACTTCTTCAATCATTTTATAATTCATAAACCTATCTCTAACAGCATAAGAAACAAATTTACCTAACATATCCCTTACAACATATCTTATACTTAAAGGAGGTGATATTAAAACAAGAGCAGTGTTCGATCTTTGAGAAGCTAAAAAAGTAGCAACTGCAGTTCCAAGTGAACGACCAAATACAATTATATTATTTGGTGATATTTTCATTACATCAACCATGTAATCATATACTGAAAGTGAATCAATGTACATTTGCTCTTCTGTTGGGTAACCTGAATAAATTCCGTAACCTGGAAATTCTGGAGCTATTACATTTATTGATAATGTAAAACGAATGTGAGATAACATTTCATATGCTAAATTTATGTCTTCTGCATTACCATGAAAAAATATTGCATATTTTGGACATAGGGAATTTGTTGTTGCTCGAAGAAGAAGACATGGTATGTGGTTTGTTAGGGATGATGATGGGTGAATGTTTTCAAATTTGGAATTTGGCTTTTTTGGTATGAAAATTAAGTCACCTACTTTCATTTTTTCTGTTGAATATGATGGGTCTGGAGCTGGGAATATTATCCAATCTAAATCCATTTTTTTTTTTTTTTTAGTTTTTTTTTATTTTTTATTTTAAATTTTTTTTATTTTATTTTTTTTTGTTTTTTTTTATTTTAATTCTTTTTTATTTATTTTTATAACATTTTTTTTTTGTATTCTTTAAATTTAAAATAATGGAAATCAAGAATTATAATTTCAAAAATTATAATTTAATTAATAGACCAAAATTTATGTCTAATTCTAAAGAAAAAAACAAAAATGAATTAGCACTTTCAACAATATCAAATGAATTAAATAAAATAAAAAATATATCAAAAGTAAATTATACTTCAAATCATCCTCTTCTTCATTTGAATCCAACAAATAAATCATCAGCTCAAAATATATTTAATAATAATATAAAAGAAAATAAGGATTTACCACAAAAGAAAATCAGTCATACTTTATTTAATAATATATCATTATATGATGGTATATCAAATAAAATTAAAAAAAATCAAGTTAAAAAAATGACTCCATCAAATTCATTAAAGTTATTTAAAAATAATAGTAAAAAAAATATATTTAATAATTTACATACTCAACCAAATCTTCATTTAAGAACAAAAAGTGCATCTCATTCACCACATAATGAAAAAAATGATTTAGGTTTATATAGTACACCTTTAAATAATAATAATAATAATACCTTAATTCCTAAATCAAATATTGATAGAGTTAATTATAATAAAATGAAAAAAGAGAATGAAAATTATAAAAAAGAAATACAAGTATTAAATGATAAAATAAAATTACAAAATGAAAAAATAAAAACTTTAGAAAATAATTTAGAAATATCTTATCAAAATATTAATAATATTAAATCAAGATTATTTAAATTAAAAGATCAAAATACAAATATATCAAATGAGAATAAAAATTTAAAAAAAGCAAATATTCAATTTCAAAAAGAAATAAAAATAATGCAAGAAAAAGAATTAAAATTAATGAAAGTATTATATTTAATAAAAGAAAGAGGAATAAATATAGAAGATATTTTAAATGAAGTAATAGATATGAATAATGAAGAAAATTTAATGACAACAAATAGAACAAATAATTCAGATTTTACAGTATATTTTAATGATAAAGTTCAAATGAAAAATATAATGGAAACTAAAGAAGCAAAAAAAGTTCCTTTAATGGATTTTAATAAAGTTCCGACTTATAGACCTGATTCAGACTCTGAAGATGAAGAAATGGAAGATTCTGAAAATAATAATCAAATATTTAATATTCAAGAAGGAATGAAATTTAATAAAATTACTTTTACTAATAATAATGATGAAAATAATAAAGGATGGTTAAGTAAATAATACAATATTTTGATTAGAAATTATTAATATTTTTTTTATATAATTTTTAATTAATAAAAATTAATTTAAATTTAAATTCTTTTTTGTTAAATATTATAAATTATCTAAATTTCATTTTATAATATTTATAATGTTAATGTATTTAAATTTTTATATATTTCATATGTTTTATAATTGAATTCAAAATTTAATTTACCAATTAAGTTTTTAATAAAAATTTAAAAAATAAAAAGATAAAATAATATATAATAATTTGATAAAAAAATGTCAATAATTATATTTTTGATTTTTATATGTTTACATCCAATAATTTTAAATATTAAATTAAGATCAAGAAAAACACAATGTGTTGATTTTGGTAAAGATTGTGGAATATTTACAGGAATATGTTGTGGAAATTTAGTTTGTAAAGATTTTAGATGTCAATTAAAAGGAGCAAAAAGTATTATGAAATGGGCTCCTGATGGTGATAAATGCAATTTTTGGCATATATGTAGAAAAGGATATGAATGTTATGAACATAGATGTTTAGAAATTTCTTTTTAAAAACATTTTTATATTTTTTGTTGTTTTATTTTAATAATTTATAATTAAAAAAATTATAAAAGTTTCAAATAAAAAATATATTTTTGATAAATGAAACAAATAAATAAAATAATTCAATTTGATATTTTTAATTGATAAAATTTAGTATAATATTTATGTTTTATTTTATTTCTTTTATTTAAATATTGAATATATAAAAATTAAAAAAAATATAATAAAATAAAATAAATGAAAAAGTCAATAAAAAAACAAATAAAAAAAAACAAAAATTTAAGAATATCAATAAAAAACAATACATTTCAAAGAAATATTTCATCAGAACCATCATGGAAAAAAGTATTAAGAGGAAAATTACAAAGTTTACTAAATAAAAATATATTATTAAATGAAGATAAATTTAGTCCATTAAGTTTTACAGAAAGTATTTCACCAAAATTTATAAAAGAATATAAAGTAAAATTTCATCCTTTAGATGATAGATATAAAATAAATATTTTTACAAGTGTAAATCCTTGTGTTTTAAATGCAGAAGATAAATTTTATACAAGATATTTTGATTGTGTATTATCACCAGATGAATTACTTGCTAAAAATTTTACTCAAAAAGAAATTTATGAAATTAAAAATGATCCTTTTTATTTTCAATTTGGAAGTCATTATAATAATGTTGCTTTTTTTAAGAAAAAAACTTTAACTGATACTTTAAATGAAGAAGAAAAAATTGGAAGAAAAGAAATGATTAAACATGATTTAAAAGAAAGTTTAAAAAAAACTCATAAAAAAATTGATGGTTATTTAGATTATTATACATATGTTATGTCACAAAAAGATTTTATTCCTGATAGAAGATATAAAATTAAAAAGAAAAAAGATAAATATCATAATGAAAATAATAGTAGTAGTGATAGTGATGAATAATATATTTTTTAATATCAATTTTAAAGTTTTTAAATTATATATATTTATTCATTTTTTTCAAATTGAACTTCTTCTTCTAAAACTTTTAAATATCTCTTTTTAATATCAAATTTTTCTTTATTCCATAAATTATAATTCTCATCATTAAAAAATGAAGATTGAGTTAAATCATTAATTAAAAATTTAAGTAATTCATCTCCTTTTTTTGATAATATATCATCAATATGAAAATGAATTAAAATTAATAATGAACTTATTAATGATTTCCATCCTTTTATTAAAAATTCATCCCATATATTTAATATTATTAATGGAATTTTTTCTTTATTTTGAACTACATTTGTAAATATTGTTATTACAAAAGGAGTAATAAAATAATCTACTTTAACATAATTTCTTTTTAAATAAAAAGAGATTGATGGTAAATATAATTTTAGTAATTTTTCAAAAATAGGAGAAAAATTTTGTAATTTTAACATTTCTTTATTATAAATTAATTTTAATTCTGTTGTTGTTAAAATTGAATATAATAAATTAATAGTTTCATTTTCATTTTTTGTTAAATGATAAAGAAACACAGTTAAATAGTTCATACCTTGATAATATTCATGTTTACTTTTATCTATTGTTTTATCTATATTTTTTTCTATTAAATCTGTTACTTTCATTAATATATTTATTAGTTTTTCATTTATTTCTTCTGAATCTTCTCCTAAATGAGTTCTTTTTATATCTTGATTAATTAATTTATATTTAGATGAATTAAAATCTATTTCTGAAAGTTTATCTTTTATACTTTCTGATATATTTTTTATATTTAAAATTGATTTCCAAATTTGTAATCTTATTTCTATTGGTATATCCTTCTTTGAATTTAAATAATTTAAATAAAAAGAATATTTTATTTTTTTTGATATTGATTTTTTAATTAAAAATAAAGGAATTAATTCACTATTTTTAAAGTATTTACTTATTTGAATTAAAATAAACTTTTTTTCTTTTTCACTATTGATTACACAAGGATATCTTAATTTAATTGTAATATCTCTTTTTTGTATTAAATCATTGATTTTTTCATTAATTTCATTATTTTTAATATTTCTACAAACTGATAAAGAAGAAGTATTAATACATAAAATATAATAATTTATTAATTTAGATGATAAATCAAATTTAGAACCAATATCAACAATTAAATTAATTGAATCAGGGATTGAAACATTATAATTTAGTAAATGTTCAATAAATTCAGATAAAGTTTTTTGTATATTTTTATCAATTTCTGAATCAATAGTTAATTTTTCATCTTTTGTTAATTGCGAATAATTTTTTATTTTATTTTCATATCCTAATCTTTTAATTCTAGTGTCAAAACTTTCTTCCCTTAATAAGTTATAATTTGCTCCCTCAAAATATGATCTTCTTAAAGATTCTTCACTCATTAATTTTTTAAATGAAGAAAAAATACTCATTTCTTCATTATTTCTACTTTCAATAATTTTTTTAACACGAAAAGAAAGTCTTTGTATAAATCTTCTATTTATTAATTTTTCCCATACTTCTTTTAATTTCAAAAAATTATTTTCCCATAGAAGATAACATAAATATATATTATTATAATAACTTCTTTCCCCAATTAATAAAATATAAATTATAATTTGAATTTTTTCTTCTATCATTGAAGAATTTAAATTATTTAAAATCATATTAAAAATATTGGCAACATAATTTATATTATTTTCATTTTCAAATAGATAATATTTATTAGTACAAATATTATAATATTTTAAAACAAAAATTTTAATCATTGAACTATCTTCTGAAATTATTGTTTTAATTTGTTGAACTTTATCATAATTTATAGTATCATTTTTAAATATTTTTTCAATAAATATATCAATTATTTCTTCATTTGATTTTTTTGGTGGTTCAATATTAATAAATTCTTTTTTATTATTATATTCATCATCATTTAATGCATATAAATAACCATCATTTATTGCCAATGAAAATGCTAAATTTTTTGAATCATTTTTTAACGGTTTTTCAATTAATGAATTTGGAGAAATTAATTTAAAATCTTGATAAGAAACATATTTTTGCATATCAATTCTATTTCCTTTATTATTTTTGAATTTAAATTCATTTTTAAATTTATCTATATCTTTTTTTGATGAATATATAGTAAATGGAAATTCATTTTTATTTCTTATTATACAATTTTCTTCAATATTAAATAAATTCATAAATTGTTTTTTTAATAATGAATTTAAATTATCTTCTAATTCTAATATTTTATTCATTAATATTTCATATTCTGAATTATATTTAACTATATAATTATTTGTTTCATTTAACTTTTTTTTATATATATTAAATGTTTCTTCAACATAATAATTTTGATTTATGACATCTTCATTTGCAAAATCATTATCATTTTCTTTTTTAATTTTATCAAATTTTCCACATTCATAATAATGATTTCTTCTACTTTCATTTAATTTTCTTTTATAAAATTTCATATTTGTTTTTCCTTCTAATAATTTTTTTAAAATTCTATTATAATTATCTGATAATTCACGATGGAAATTATTTAAAGGTTTAACAAATTCATTTTTAATTTTAGTAAACATAGAATCAAATTGTTTAAAAATAACAACTTGTTGTTCAAAAAATTTACAAATACAAATTGACATATCATTATAACAATTATCTTTTATATCAAATTGTATTTTTGAAAATTGTTCTTTATCTTTTAAACAATTCTCAATAAATTTTTTAAAATTATTAGAAAACTTCTCATAATAATCACTAATATTAATAATCCTTGATAAATTAGCTTTAAAATGTTTAGAAAGAAAATTATATTCATAATCTAAATGAAAACAATCATCCATTTAAAAAAAAAAAAATTCAAAAAAAAATAAAAAAAATAAATATAAAAATAAATAAAAAAAAAATAAAAAAAAATAAAATAAAAAATTAACATTTAATATCTAAAAAATGACAAAAGGAACAACATCACAAGGACCAAGACATGTTAAAACACATACATTTTGTAGAAGATGTGGTAGAAGAACTTATCATAGACAAAATAAAATTTGTGCTTCTTGTGGATTTCCTAGAAAGAAAATGAGACATTATGATGGAGTTAATTGTAAAGTTAGAGGAAGAAGAGGACAAGGAACTGGAAGAATGAAATATTTAAAAGATATTCCTAGAAAATTTAGAAATCATTTTAGAGAAGAAAATGTTTATTTAAAAGCTATTGGGAAAGATAAAGTAGAAACAGATAAAAAAGAAATTAAAAGAGCTAAAATTCCTAGAAGAAAATTACATTAAAATAAATTTGTTAAATTTCAAATAAATATTTTTTATTTATTTTTTTTTTATTTTTTTTATATTTTTTTTATTTATTTTAATTTATTTTTATTTATTTAATACATTAGTAAAATTATTTATGAAAAAACAATAATTAACAGATACTTTAATAAAATAATTTAATATAATATGGAAAATGAAGATAAAATATCTCAAGTATTAAAAGACAAATATAATGAATCAAAAGAAGAAATATCATCTATACCAATTTCAATTGAAAATCCTAGAATAATAGATACAAAAATAGAAAAAGAAGAAAATAACGGCTCAAATATTAATAAAATTATGACTGATACAAATACAAATACAAATTCTAATTTAATTTCAAATGAAAATACAAATGAAGTTGATTATAATATTCATTCAAAAACAAATTTAAGTGATGATAATGAAAAAGAAATTAAAAGAGAAGAAGAAAATAAAGGTAAAGATTTTGATGATGAAGATAAAGACAAAGTAGATATGGATTTTATTAATAATGTTTTAATTCAAAAATATAAAGAATTTGAAAAAAATGTTGATAATATGAGAGATAAGAAAATTAGTATTTTTATACTTGAATTATTAGAAAATCCAGAAAAACGTAAAGAATCAATTAAATATTTTGATGAATTTGGAAATGTTATTAAAGAAAAATATAAAGAAATAGAAGATATGGTAAATAATAAACAAGCAAAAATTTTACAAAATTATTTAAGAAATAAATTATTAAAAAGAAAAAAAAAAGAAAATGAAGATCAAAAAGAAGATGATGTAATTAAAGAAGTAATTGAACCAAAAGATTTAAATAAAATAAATAATATTTTATTGAGTACAATAAATATTATTCCTACTAAAGATAACAAATCAATTAGTAAATTTGAACAACTTTTAAGAGATAAATATAATGAAATCAAAGATTTAGAAAGGAATAATGATTTAAATAAATATGGTGATGAAATAAAACAAAAGTATTCTGAAATTAAAATAATTGTTGATAATAATATGTCAAAAAGAATTCAAAATTATTTAAGAAATAAAAAAATAAAATCAAAAGAAAAAGAAAATGAAAGAGAAAATGAAGAAAAAAAAGAATATGAAAATAATAAAGAAAATGAAGAAGAAGAAAAAGAAAATGAAGATGATTCAACTTTAGTAAAATATGAAGATATTATATCAGAAACTTTAAATGAATTAAAAGATAAAATTGATGCTAAACAAGCAGAAAAAATTAATAATTATTTAAAAAATTTAAATAAAAAGAAAAAAAAGAGTAAAATTAATATAGATGAATATAATCAAGTTTTATTAGATAAATTAAATGAAATAAGAAATTTAAATGAAAATAAAGATAATGAAAATTTAGATAAACATGGTGAAATTATAAAAGAAAAATATGAGGAAATTAAAAAAATAGTAGATGATAAAATGGCAGAAAAAATGCAAAAGTTTTTAAGAAAGAAAATAAAAAAAAAAGAAAATTTAAAAGAAAAACCAATTGAAAATATTGAAGATCAAAAAGAAAATGAAGAAAATGTAGAACCTGAATTAAGTGGTGTTATTCTTGATCAAAATAGAGTAGAAAAAATTCAAGGTTTTTTAAAAAATAAATTAAAAAGTAAATCTAAAAAAGAAAATATAGAAGAACAAATTGATAAAATAGATACTGATTTAAAAAATAAATATAAAGAAATTCAAAATATTGAAGAAGACAAAAATAATTCTAAAAATTATAAATCAGTTTTGAAAAGAAAATATTCAGAAGTATCTAAAATATTAGAAAAAAAAATGGCAAAAACAATTCAAAAATTTTTAAAAGAAAAATATGAAAAAAGAAATAATGAGAAAAATAAAGAAGAATTACCTTTAGATAAATATGGTGATGTTATATTAGATACATTTGGTGAAGTATTAAAAAAAAACGAGAAAAGATTAATTGAACAAATAAATACATTTTTAATGAAAGAATTACATAAACATAATGAGAATAAAGATAAAAAAAGTAATCCTGATTTAGATAAATATCATAAAGTTTTATTAGATAAATATAATGAAATAAAAAATTTAGAAAGAATGAATGACCCTAAAAAATATGGAGAATTAATTAAAGAAAAATATAATGAAATAAAGGAAATTGTAGATAATAAAATGGCAGAAAGAATTCAAAAATATTTAAAAGATAAATTATTTAAATGGAAAAATAAAATATTTAAACGCCCAAGTCATAAAATTGAAGAAGATAAAAAAATAGAAAAAGAAGATGAAAAAATGAATGAAGAAAATGAAGAAATGATTGAACCAATTAAAGATATAAAAATTAAAAGATATTTATATAAAAAATTAAGTCAAGATCCTTCTAATATAAATCCAGATGATTCTTTAAATAATTATGATGAAATGTTACAAGATGAATTTGATGAAATTAATAGATTAAAAGAAAATGATAATTCAAAAGAAAATGAAGAAGAAATTAAAAGAAGATATGATAATATTCAAGCTCTTGTTATTAATAAATTTTCAGATATTATTAAAAAATTTTTCAGAAAAGTTTACAAAAAAAAAATTAAACCTAAAAATGATTCAAATGATAATTCAAATGATGATAATCATAGTAATAAAGGTGATAATAAAGATGATTTAAATAAAAAAAAACCTAATTTAGATGAATATAGTAATGTTTTATTAGAAAAATATGATGAAGTTAAAAAAAGATTAGATAAGAAAAGAAATGAGAAAATTAATAATTATTTACAAAAAGAATTAGAAAAATCACCAGATAAAAATATAAATATGGATAAAAATAATGAAATTCTAAAGGAAAAATATGATGAAATAAAAGTAAAAGTTGATAATGAAGAGGCAAATAAAATTCAAAGATTTTTAAAAATTAAATCAAAAAATAAATCTAGTAAAAAAATACAAAATGATGATTTAGATAAACATAGTGAATTAATTAAAGATACTTTAGAAGATTTACAGGATCAAATTAAAAATAAAAAGGCAGAAAAAATGCAAGAATATTTAAAAGAAAAGTTAAAAAAGAAACAATCAAGAGAAGTTGATAATGAAAATAATGAAAATGAAGATTTAGATAAACATAATGAATT
>JAEEGL017369532.1_pt1 | contig 10452 bp, 7 predicted proteins | sample 9134231 | NCBI WGS metagenome assembly JAEEGL01 (sample SAMN16246548, study PRJNA631951) | gut metagenome | biome: gut microbiome; feature: rumen; material: fiber-attached | host: Bos | place: Iran: Karaj | collected 2018-10 | reverse complement strand
AATGAGACCCCCTTTCCTGTACAATGGATGCAGGAAAGGGGGTCTCGCCATGTCGGACCGAGGGAAAACCGAATATCTGCGTCCCGACAGCGCACTGCCGCGGTATCTGATGCTGCCGCGGTTTCTGCTCGAGGCGGAGCTCCCGGACGGGGCCAGGCTGCTCTATGCCCTGCTGCTGGATCGGGCGCGGCTCAGTATGCAGAATGAGGGCTGGACGGACGAGCGCGGGCGCGTGTTTCTGATCTACACGATCCGGGATCTGAGCGCCGCCATGCGCCGGAGCGAGAGTGCCGTGAAGGTCGCCCTGCGGGCGCTTGAGGCGGCGGGGCTGATACGCCGTGAGCGGCAGGGACTCGGCAAGGCAAACCGGCTGTATCTTTTGACCCCGGTCGAAAACGATCGGTCCGTGGGGTCGAATTCGATCTGTCAGACAGGTCGAAATCAGCCTTTAAATAAGAACTATAGGAATAAGAATAACAGAACCTATATTTGTGGGGAGGATGAGAGCTTGTGAGAGAGTTACGGGAAGACGAGGTTTTGAAGGACGGAGAGATCTGCTGCAAGCGCTGCGGAGGCGTGAGACAGCGAAGGCTGGTCCTTTTCGGGACAGAGCAGATCGTCGAGTGCCTCTGCGACTGCGAGGCGGAGCAGCGTGACCGGGAGGAGGCGGAGGCCAAGCGCCGGGCGCGGATGATCGAGATCCGGCAGCTGCGGGCAAACGGGCTGCAGGACGCCTCGCTCGCGCGGTGCACGTTTGCAAACGACCGCGGCTACCAGCCGGAGAGCGCGAAGCTGCGCGCCTACGCCGAGCGGTTTCCGGAGATGCTCAAATCCGGCGCGGGGCTGCTGCTCTGGGGCGACGTCGGCACCGGGAAGACCTTCCTCGCCGCCTGTGTCGCAAACGCCCTGCTCGATCAGGGCGTCCCCGTGCTCATGACCGGCACGGCGAAGCTCTTAAACGCCGTCGCCGGCGTCTGGCCGAGCGAGCGCAACGCGTTTCTCGAGAGCCTGAACGCGTATAGCCTGCTCATCCTCGACGACCTCGGCATGGAGCGCTCCTCGGAGTTTTCGATGGAGCAGCTCTTCTCCGTCGTGGACGGGCGGTACCGCACCGGCAAGCCGCTGATCGTCACGACGAATCTGACGCTGCAGGAACTCAAGAATCCGCCCGATCTCGCGCACGCGCGCATCTACGACCGCCTGCTCGAGATGTGCACGCCGATCAAGGTGAGCGGGCAGAACATCCGCCGGCTCCGCGCGCAGGAGAACATGCGGGAGATGCGAGAGAGATTGGCAGGAGCACAATGCGCTGCGGCGCAAGCAACGTCTGTGGGGGCCACAGACATCTTTTCAGTGGCGAACTGCCCCTGAGACCCCGGGAGGTGAGAACCAATGAGAACCAGAGCACACGAGATCAAGCTGCGGCTGAATGACCGGGAGCTTGCCCGGCTGAACGAAATGGTCGAGCGGAGCATTTTCAACAGAGAGGAGTTCCTGCGCATGATGCTGGCGGGCTATACGATTTGCGAAGCGCCGACGGAGTACCGCACGTTTCGCTATGAGCTGATCCGCAGGATGGATGAGATCCGGATGCTGCTGCGTACGACGCAGATGACCGACGCCGACCGCGCGGGGCTCCATGCACTGCTTCGTGAGACCGGGGCTGTAATCCGCCGGATGGACGAGGCGCACATGTCGTACTACAAGGAGAGAGGTGGGAAATAACAGCCGCCCCGAGCAGCTCCTGTTCGAGGCGGCTTTTGATCTTTTTTCTTTTGCGAAGGTCTCAGCAGTCCAAAGCGCGCCGGAGCAGCGTGACAATCTCGGCGCGCGTCACTGCCTTGGTCGGACGAAAGGTCCCGTCCTCATAGCCGGTGGAGACGCCTTCCTGTGCAGCCCATCGGATGGCGTCGAAGGCGTACCCTGCTTTCACATCCGGGAAGGGCATGCCGCCCTCCGCTGCAGGTTCTTGCGCCAGACGCCACAGAATCGTGACGACCTGCTCGCGGGTGACCGGCACTTTCGGACTGAACTTGTCTGCTGCGGTGCCCTTGACAATGCCGTTTTCATATGCCCAGAGAATTGCATTCCAGCTGTAATCTCCGGCATTCACATCCGTGAATGGGCAGCTTGTCCGACTCGCTTTAGGCTCGTTCACTGCGCGCCACAGGAAGGTGACCATCTGCTCGCGCGTGCAGGCTGCGGTCGGGCTGAACGCGGCAGCGCTCGTACCGTTGGTGATGTTGTTCACGACTGCCCAGTCGACCGCTTCGTGGTACCAGCTGTTGGCTGTACGGTCTACGTCGCCGAAGGCTTCGGAAGGGCATTTGACGGGGGCAAGGATCGTGTCCTCCGCCGTGATTTCACCGTGCCCGGCAGCGTCCCGGAAAAGCCTGCTGCAGACGCTGCATTCCCAATATGTGATGCAGCCCGATTCGGTCTCGGTCGGCTCTTTCGCATTGTGCCGGATGAGCGTGTGACCGACTGCGGGGATTTCTTCGGTTCTCTGATGTGCGGCGTCGCGCTTGCAGGTGCAGGTCATGATGCCCGGCTTGGTGCAGGAGGGAGCTCTCGTAATAACGCCTTCATCCCAATCATGCCCGAGAGCCGGGATGACAACGACCTTGTCGATCTCATGGCTGCCGTCCGCGTCGGAGAAGAGCCTGCCGCATCCGGTACATTTCCAATGTGCTTCCGCGCCGGCATGCTCGCAGGTCGGCGCAATTCGGGCAACGGCTGTCAGATGATGGACATGCGTCAGAACCGGGATCGTGCGGGATTCGGTTTCGCCGCAAACGGAGCAGGTATGCGCTTCCAGCCCTTCCGTGCTCTCAGTTGCCGGAGAGATCACGGTCCAGGAGCCCCAGCTGTGGCCTTTTGCGGGAATGGTCGTTCCCTGATGCACCATGGCGCCGCAGACCGTACAGACGTCGTCACCTGTATAGCCGGACTCTGTGCACGTTGCGTCTGCTGCGCCGCGCAAAACCGTGCTGTGACCGGCCGCCGGGATGATATGTCCGCGCTCGAGCAGCTCGCCGCAGTCAGCGCACACCTTGTCGCCGGAATAACCGGGTTCAGTGCAGGTGGGATCTTTTCCGTGATTGACGACTGCGTTCGAATGTGAGCACGGGGGAGGGATGATCATCCGTCCCTGCGAATCAAACTGGTAGGTTCCCTGCGGCATCAGACCGTTGGTGACTGTGACTTCAAATTCTCCGTCATGAGCGAGCGTCTGATCGGTCGGGCTGACATAGTAATAGGATCCGTCCAGAACCATCAGACCGCTGCCGCTGATTTCGTCTTTTTCGTAATAATACAGATTGCCGTTGTCCCAATAAAGCCCGTTTCTGGGTTCATAGGGCTTCAATTCGGAAGGATTCCCGTCGATCATCGCCCGGCGGAACGCGTTGATTCGATCCAGCGAGACGCCTGCCATTTGCGCGAAGGATGCGCACTTGTCCTGAAACGTTTCGCCTTTGAACTCGTTCATCTGGCGAAGCAATGTCTGAAATGCAGGATCAGTCCACAGCCTTTCGTTTGGAGAGAAAGATGTCAACTCATAATCCCGCGCAATGTCAACGGGAGAAACTCCAAGCAGACCAAGCAGCAGAAAAGCGGCTTGCCCAGTCCTGTCTGCGCCGGCGGCACAGTGAATATATGCTCCATTACTCAAAAGGACCGTATCGATCACGGCGTTTAACAAACTGCTGTAACGAGCAAGGTTGATTTCGGTCGTTCGAAACGCTTCATATCTCATGTCAATATAAACGTAATTTGCATCTGCGCCAAGTGCTGAGACGCCGCCAAGACCGGTTTCCTGCGGCTCTCGGAGATCAATCTCGGTTGTAATTCCAAGCCAGTCTCTAAACATCCGTTTATCATAGTCGTTGATGTAGTTAATCGCATAGCCTCGAAATAGCCGGTTGTATTTTACAGTGCCTCCATCGGCATTCCATCCACCCAGATCGCGAACGTTTCTGACAGAGCTGGTCATCTGAATCATGCGGAGACTGCCGCTGGCTGCAACATCCCCTTCGGAGACCACTTCGCCGGCCGCATCTTTTGAAACATAATGATAGGCAACACCCGGAATCAAATTATAAATCGTGTATGTGTCTTTCGAAGCGGCCTCTGACCATGTGTTGATTCCGTCTGAAACGGAGACAGTTCCACCCGGCGCCGTGCGGATCTCATATCCTGCAGGCCGGTCTTTCAGGTAAGCGGTTTCCTCTGCAGAATAATCCTGAACGACAGAAACAGGATCGGAGATATCATAAGACGCCGACGCGAGAAGATATCGATTTACAGCATCATTGATCTGAAGGAAAGACTCCGTGCCGGCAGCCAGCCCGGGGCTGGTTCGTACCATTGAGAGCGCGATCAATATGGAGAGCAGCGCACTGTAAAAACGTTTCATCGGTTTTTCTCCTCGTGCGGGATTGCGGCAGACGATAGACGCGGAATGCAATGATCGATGGGATCATCTGATCCTTAGCTTATCATTTTTTAGAATGCAGCGCAATAATAATCTGATTGAGCAAGAAGCTTCGTTATTCCGAATGATAATGGCAGTTGCTTTTCTTCAGTATTCCAATTATAATAAACACAATACAGAAGTACCCGGAAAAAGAGGGGAGAGGATTCAAACAGGAAATTCGTTAAAAAAGGAAAACGGATTCAAAAAAGCATTGGTGTGCCGTAAGTTCTACTGTAGATGAGATACAGGAGGACTGACGCATGAAGCAATACGCGTATATCCGCGTATCCAGCAAGGATCAAAATGTGGACCGCCAGTTCGCCGCTCTGGAGCCCTTCGATCTCTCTCCGAAGCAGATCTATTGTGATCGGCAGTCCGGCAAGGACTTTGAACGCCCTGCGTATCAGAAGCTGATTCGACGACTGCGAAAGGGCGACCTGCTCATCGTCAAGAGCATTGATCGTCTGGGCAGAAATTACAACGAGATTCTGGAGCAGTGGGCGCTCATCACGAAAAAGATCGGCGCGGATATTCTGGTGCTGGATATGGCGCTGCTGGACACGCGGGAGCGGGGCGGCGATTTGACCGGGGCGTTCATCGCGGACCTCGTGCTGCAGATCCTTGCCTACGTTGCGCAGACGGAGCGCGAGTTCATCCGGCAGCGGCAGGCGGAGGGCATCGCCGCGGCAAAAGCAAAGGGCGTGCGGTTCGGCAGAAAGCCGGACGCATTGCCGCCTCGTTTTGAGGAGATCTGCCAATTGTATGCCTCCGGGCAGCTGTCGGTGAGAAAAGCGGCGAAGGAGCTGGGGATGAGCAAATCCTCGTTTTACCGAAAATGCCGGCGATTTCTGGACGCGTCCGCAGCGGAAAGCGGAGAAAAATCGGACGAGCGGGAGGACAATCCGTTATACCGACAAGAGCATGAAGCAAAACAAAACGAAAATCTGTCAAAAATAATAATTCCAACTGGTAGACTTTGAGGGACACGTCTGGTATAATTATCTTGTGTCACTATGCAAAAGAATAATGGCACAACACGCGGCTTATCGGCCGAATGCTGTGCCATTTTTTGGTGTACCGTATTGTCTGCTTTGAGGGACGAACCTTTATTACAAACGAAATCAGCCACATCAGGTGAAGAAGTAATGACGACCGTACTGGACAACGGAATATCTGTCATCTGGGATCTGCCGCAGGATCAGGAGACCATTTATGTGGACGAGCTTCCTCCGGTAAAGCCCAGGTTCGTTTACGGTTTTTTGAAGCGGATGTTTGACATTGTCTTCAGCTTTTTGGCTTTGGTTGTTCTTCTGATCCCGATGGCAGTGATTGCACTTGCCATTGTTCTGGATTCTCCCGGAAAGCCGATCTATGCGCAGACTCGGCTGGGCCTGAAGCAGAAGCCGTTTCAGATTTATAAATTTCGCAGTATGCATCAGGACGCCGAAGAAGACGGCCTCCGCTGGGCAGAAGATCAGGACGACAGAGTGACAAAAGTCGGAGCTTTTCTGAGAAAAACCAGACTGGACGAGCTTCCGCAGCTCTGGAATATCCTGATCGGGGACATGAGCTTCGTCGGCCCGCGCCCGGAGCGCCCGGAGTTTTATGAGATTTTTGATACCTACATTGTTGGCTTCCGCCAGCGCATGCTGGTTAAGCCCGGCCTGACGGGACTGGCGCAGGTGAACGGCGGATATGAATTGAAGCCGGAAGAAAAGATCGTCTATGATCTGGAATATATCCGCAAGCGTTCTTTCTGGCTGGATCTCAAATGCATTCTGGAGACTTTTGTTGTCGTGGCATTCCGCAGAGGAGCCAAATAGCAGAGGCGGTTCGAGGATGAAACCAAAGGAAAGAGGGAACTTCACATGAAAAAACAGCGGGAAATAACTGCGCTTTTGTTTGCGTGTGTTTTGTTTACCGGAATGCTTTTCGGATGTGCATCCGGAAACAAAACTTCCGGCAGTGAGGACGGAGGCGAGAGCGCCGCTGCGATTGAGGCTGACATTGACAGGGTTCCGATCGAAACCAAATATGGCACGTTGTATTATCCGGAGCAGTGGATGGAATCCCTTGAGACGGAGCAAAGCGAAGCGGACGAATCACTCGAGGTTCTGTTTCGCGCAAAAATCGGTGAGCAGCAGATAGACCTTTTTGCACTTACCATTGGTGATGGTGCAGACGACAGCGCCGGGACGCTCACGGGGCCGGACGGCGTGAAACGCGACGTGCATGTAAAGCTTCTGGAGCTGCCGGATCTCTCCGGTCTGTCTGAAGGAGAGATGAATCGTGTCTATGCGATGCAGGAAGCGGTCAACGACGTTTTGGATTCATTGACCTGATAAAACGAGAAATGAAAGAAAAACAATATACGGAACAGATCAAATTTATGGAGGAACAGCCATGAAGGAAGTAAAGAAATGGATTGCATCCCTGCTCATCCTCTGCATGGTGCTGTCGTTTGCTCCGGCAACGTATGCAGCGGTCGGCACCGAAACGGCAGTGTCCGGGCAGACCGCTGCGCAGGATGTGCCTGCGGAGGAAGGCGACGAAACAGCTCCGGCCCTCATTGAAGATTACGATATCTTTCTTGTGCGGCTGAAAGAACTGGAGTCCGTTGCGGAGAGCTATGCGGCTGAAAACAATAAGGACGCATACGCGCTGGTTCTCAACTATATCCGCACGGGCGTTGAAAAATACCGTGACAGCCTTTGGGCCGGCGTCGCCGGCGCGGAGGAGACGGACTTCATCGCTTATGTTGCTGCGCAGGACGAGGCGAACGGAACGCACGTCTCTGATCTTCGCAGTCTGGGCAATGTAACGATTCCCAACGGGGATTCCATTGAGGTGGTCCATCTGTTCGCTGTGCTGGACATTGCCAATTACCAGAGCCGGAACGATGCTTCCGTTGCGCAGCCCTACAAGGACTTCGGCGGCTGGCTCGGCGACCTCTGCGACCTCCTATTCCAGGTGCAGAAGGGCAACGTCGACTGCACCACGGATTTTGAAGCCGGCGTCGCCGACATCAGAGATAATTACCTCGGCGCAGATCTCGGCCGCAACTGCTTCGACTTTGAGGACATCCACGCCGACCTCGACGCGGTGTATCTGATGGCGAAGCACGACGAGACCGGCGAGAAGGTCAGCAAGCTCCTGGAGGACTACTACACCCCAGAGCTGAATGATTATGACCGTGCTTCGTTCTATATGGCGAATCGGTATCCGGAAATCAGCACCATTGCTGCTCTGCGTGCACAGGTTTACACGGACTACTACGGAAACCTCATGGCTTTTGCGCTCGAGGGCAATCGTGATATTGACCGCACCGAGCATCCGGAATGGGTCAAGGCAGTCTGCTATGCCTGGGCGGATTATATTTGTGCGACCGCCGGGATCACGGAGTTTGGCGAGTATCCTCCGGAGCCGACTGCGTCGCCGGAGCCAACTGCAGAGCCGACGCCGACTCCTGCTCCGCTGGACAACGAGTACTACAAAGTCTTTTCTTCCCACACCACAACGGTGGCTCCCGGCGTGACGCAGACCATTCGCATGGCCAACAGCGCCGATGACAAACAGATGGTCTATTACATCGCCACGGCGGACGTGAGCCGTTCGGACGTGACGATGGCCGCCGGCTATAAGGATTATGACGGCACACAGTGGGGTATGCAGAGCGTGACTGATCAGGCTGCTGCCGCCATGAGTGCACACGCGGGCGAGGACTTTAATGTTGTCGTAGCGACCAATGCCGACTTCTTCAATATGGATAATGGCAAGCCGACCGGCGCGCTGGTGATGAACGGTGTGGAATATCACGGCGCAGAGAAAGAGCCCTTCTTTGCAATCATGAAGGACGGCTCTGCGATGATCGGCGATGCGTCCGAATACGCTGACTATAAGGATCAGATTCAGGAAGCGGTCGGCTGCAACACCTATCTTGTTCAGGAAGGCAAGATTAAGCCGGGCAAGCCCTCAAACTATATGACCACACGCGCCAGCCGCACCTGCGTTGGCATCCGGGAAGACGGTCAGGTCGTTCTCATGGTGCTGGACGGCCGTCAGGAGCCCTGGTCCTGCGGCGGCTCCATGGGCGAGATCGCCCAGATCATGCTGGACGCCGGCTGTGTCACTGCGGTGAACCTTGACGGCGGCGGTTCCACAACCTTTGCCTCGAAGGCAGAGGGCTCCGATGAGCTCACGGTCCGCAACCGCCCCTCCGACGGCTTTGAGCGCCGCGTCAGCTCGTCGCTGATGATTGTCTCCACCGCGAAGATCTCCAACGAGCTCGATCACGCGAATCTGAATGTGGAAAACTACTATCTCGCCGCCGGCGCTGAAATGCCGATCGAGGCTGTCGGCGTCAGCGAAACCGGCAACTCCGCTCCGCTGCCCGAGACCGCGCAGTGGGTCGTGAGCGACGAGAGCATGGGTTATATGGACGGCAACACCTTCGTCTCGGAGGACTACGGCGATGTGACGATCTCCCTCGTCGATGGCGAAAGGGAGCTCGGCAGCGTGGAGCTGCACATCGTTGTGCCGGACGAACTCGCGTTTGAGCCTCAGGAGTTCGATGCGGTCTATGAGCAGACGATGCACCTGCCGCTGGCGGCATACTATGACAATAACGTGGTGCAGCTGCCGGATGATCCCGACTGGGCGGACTCTATGGTGTTCTGCGAGCTTGATAAGGCTGAGGCGGGCTCCGTCACCGGCTTCGACTTCACTGCGGCGGATGCCGAGTGCGGTACGCGCTCTACGAAGATCACTGCCACGCTTTGGGAAGACACGGACGTCTCCTGCGAGGGCGTGATCCGTCTCTTCCGCGCGGACGAGGCGAGCTTTGACTTCAATAACTGCACGGCGGGCGACCGACACCTTGCCTGGAACCGCTCCGTCGACAATTCCACCACATCCGATGACGTCACCTATTATCAGGACAATCCGGATGAGCCCATGGTGGTGAACTACACTTTCGCGCTGGATATGAACGATCTGGACATCCCGGAGAACGTGGCGCAGGCGCTGCCGCTGGTCGCCGCCTTCATGGGCGAGGGTCAGGTCAACGGCGATACGACGGCATGGGAGCTTCTGCTCATGCTGGCCGAGCGCATCAGCCCCAGCACGACGGTCACCGTCACGGTCAACGTCGATCCGCGTCTCGAGATGGATCTCTCCGAGATGAAGGTCAATTGCCAGTATTTCGACCTGACGAATACGGTTTATGATGAGGAAAACAGTCAGATCATCCTCACCTGCAACTGGATCAAGGTTTATGGCCCCATCGATTTCGGCACGGCGAACCCGCTGTGCATCGTTTCCGGCCTGAAGGGCACCGTGAAGGACGATGCGGACTGGGATTCCAACCACGAAATCCATGTGGAGAATTCCGGCTCCATCACCTACAGGGCGCGTCTGAGAAGCTCCAAGGCGTATACGCTGGCCGGCTCCGCTCTGGGCAGAAGCTATGGCCTCCAGCCCTATGACAACAGCGCAAACCTCGTCAACGACAAGGGCGCGGAGTTTGCCAGCACACACACGACCTTCACAGACCAGTTCGTCCTCAACAACACCGACCTCGAGGGTTGGATCACCGCTGAGGACGGCAGTGAGTTCTACTATGTGAAGAACCACAAGGTCACCGGCCTGCAGAAGGTCCCCGCTCCGGACGGCTCCGGCGAATTCTACTATGACTTCGGCGCCGATGGCGTCTGCCGCGGCAAGTACTCCGGTCTGCTCACGCTCGACGGCAAGCTCTATTACCTCGTCCTCGGCGAGATGAAGACCGACTGGCGCTTTGTGGACGGCAATTACTATTACTTCAGCAAAACGGACGGCGCTGCGGTGAACGGCGTCCAGAAGATCGATGGTTACACCTATACCTTTGAGGACTGCAAGCTCGTCAAGGGCGAGATCGTCCGGGTGGGCGAGTTCCTCAAGTATGCCTGGGCAGGCTCCTTCTACCGCAACGGCTGGTT
>JAEEGL017218383.1_pt1 | contig 10452 bp, 11 predicted proteins | sample 9134231 | NCBI WGS metagenome assembly JAEEGL01 (sample SAMN16246548, study PRJNA631951) | gut metagenome | biome: gut microbiome; feature: rumen; material: fiber-attached | host: Bos | place: Iran: Karaj | collected 2018-10 | reverse complement strand
CTATATAGTCCACTAAGACATCCTTATCAAATGTAAATGTCCTATCTGACACAGAAGCAACTGTGTGAATATGCAAGTCACATCTTTTCATATTATTACCATTAGAATCATTATTTCTACTATCTGTATAAATACCACATTTCGCTGCTATAACCATTATATAATAAGCAGCGCACTTTAATTAGTGTTCACTGATTAAGGACGCTCTATAATAATGATTATCACATCATCGCCATCTTCAATGACAATGACGACAACATCGCGACTTTGCATCTGAACGCTTTTGGAAACTTGGCTTTCAGACACAGGATTGACAGTTGGCGTAGCTGCAAATGAAGCAGAAGCGAATCCTAATGCAAAAAAAATGTAGCAAATAACTTCTTCATTGTTTCTTTTTTTATTTGTTAATACTCACCGCTAAGGCATTGCGGCATTACCCCTTTGTGCCAGTCTGGTCTGTATAATATCGGCCTCTATTATTCGAGCTATTAAATGCTTTGACGATGCAAAATTATAATTCAACAAATTAACTGCCAAGAGAAGTCACGAATATGAATTTTCAAAAATTTCAACATGAAAATGTAAGTCTTTGACTGCCAATTCCATAAAGAACGCGTAGATAATTTTAAATAATTATCTCTTTGTGTTACACTCTGCTTACATGAGTTGCTTAGTACATCAGTATGATTCTCTTGTCGAAGTCAGAAGCCTTACCATCTATGCCGTAGATTTTCTTTAGCAGACGACTGCGGGTGAGCGAGACCTCTGGGAAACGGCAACCAACAAGGACGGCAATGTCTTTGGGTTTGAACATCAGGCGGGTGAGGAGACAGATTCTGAGTTCACGCTCGCTTACATTGTAGTTTCGAAGCATCACATACAGTTTTGGGAAATTGCTCTTGGCGAACCTTATGAGTTTGTCCCAGTCCTTGCTGGAGGGCTGCTCCATGACGTTCTTCAGATAATAGCTGAAATCGTCTTTCAGCGGTGCCTTCTGAATCTCGTCCTCCAAAACGGCAATGTCTTTGATATGCATTTCGCGTTCATATCCAGCCACCCGTTCTTGTAACTCTGCTATAGACTGTTCGCGCTTTCCGATTTCGATATTCAGTTCGGCTTCTCGTCGTTCCAACAAATCTTCCTTGGTTTCCAACAACGACTGCCGCTCCTCAAGAAGGGCGTTCATCTCTTCCATTTCGCGCTGAAGTAATGTCTTTTCCGTCTCATAGCGTTCTTGCATCATGGCTATTCTCCGCCCTGCAGCCCTTTTCTTCTTTTTATATATAAATGAGGTGGAGCATACAACCGCGACAAGTACAGCAAGTGAGGCAAACAGCCACCATCCAAGCGTGGCTGCACGCTCTGCACTCCGAAGTGCAGTCTCTTGATGCTTGCTGTAGTTATACAAAGCTTGCTGCCTTATCAGAGCCTCACTTACGCTTTTATCGTATGCAGAATCGTTAGCGTTATATGCCAACAATGCGTATTTCGCTGTGGAGTCTGCTGGCCCAATTTTGTCATAAAGTAAACTTAGACCATGATAGGCGGATACTTTAATATTGGGGTCTGCTATATAATTTAGACATTTTTGAAACATTGTCCGTGCAGAATCAGTATGATTAACACTAAGATAGTATAGCCCCTTGTAATAATAGTACACTTCTTTACCCGATTCGATTTCGCCATTATGGAAATAGCCCGACTCCGTTTCATATATCTTTATACGCTCATGTGCCTTTCCGATTTCTCCTTTCTGTAGAAGATACCTTATATTATATGCACACATTTGGGCTGCATATTGTTGACATCCCATTCTCTTAAACATATTGATGCAGGAGTCAATGACAATCTCTGAAGAATCCATCTTGTTAACGAGAGAATATACTGGAGCTTTTACGCTAAGTATAGTCAAAGCATCTATAGTATCACCGGCAAGTATGGAATATTTGTAAGCAACATCCAGTTCACGTAATGCATTTTCGGCTAAAGATTGCTCCTCCAATAAATACGCCATCTGGCTGTGTATATGTGCAAGCGTCTTATATGTAGGAATGTCTTTCCCATCAGATTTCGTAGCCCGTTCGAGATATTTCATCGCTGTAGGGGCATCGCCTAGGTCGCGATATACACAGCCAAGCAGATAGTTGGCTGTCATCTTCTCGTAACCAGAGCCGTAACGTTCGTAGTAGTCCACAACTTTCAGCATGATGCTATCGGAAGTGAAGTCTACATACGCCTTATTCATGGCCTTGGCCTGGAGCAGATGGTACCTCATCCGCTGAGCCTCTGTCATTCCGTTGATTTGCGCTTTCAGACTGTCAAGCACTATCAATGACTTATTGGCATCATCCTGACGAGTCTCCATGATCCTTTCCGCTTGGTTCATGACAATGTCAATCTCGGTTGTCTGACTGCAACCTATTACAGTCAGCAATACGGTTAGGTATAAAAAGACTTTCTTCATATACTTTACATCTTTAGTTTTCGAGTGCAAAATTAATCAAAATTCGCTGAAGCCTGTGCTTTTTAAACTGATAATAATTTTCAAAAATTTCAAGTTTATTTTGTAATTCATTGAAAAACAGGTAAATGGAAAATTGCTATATAATTTCTGAAAATTCTCATTTTGATTTTTTCTTGTCATCTTTTACATCAATCTTTAATTTTGCATCCGATTTCATTTCATTCATTAAATTTCAAATTATGAAAAAAGTAGTACTAATCCTATTCGTATTTGCGACAAGTACATTAAGTACATTAGCAAGTGTAGAAAAAGAGGCAATGGGGGGGGGTAAATATTTATCTTTCCTGTAGTCGCACTCATGAAGTCCCCTTAGGAAGACCTATTAATCGGGCACCAATGAGGTTGCCCACAGTAGAACTCTTGGGGAATAATCTCTCAATTCCTGACTGCCTCGTCGGATATGAGATTTTAATAAAGTCGGAATCAGGGGAAGTTGTTTTTTCAACATTAGTAGCTTCGACAGTAGTAGTCATTCCTAATATTCCGTCAGGTTCTTATATGATAGAATTCATAGGAGAGAATTACAGCTTCTTTGGTCTGTTTACAGTTGAATAGCATAATATCTAAGTTTATACCATAGGAATACCTATTTACTCACAATGCAATACGGTTAATTATGAACAAAATTATTTTTTCATTGCTGGCACTTTTAGTACCGCTACAGGTTATTAACGCGGAAACCACTAAAACGGAAGTGGTTACTTTTAAGAAATCAGATTTCACATTTTCACGTAATGACGGAGGTGAACTGGTTATAAGTTCAAAAACGTTCAACGCTTGCTTTGATGAAAATTCTGGCGGGCCAGGACTTCCTCTTGTTCCTGTGAACATATTGATTCCTCAAAACTTTTCATACAAGAATCTTACCGTCGATTTAAACGAGACATTATTAGAGGACGATGTAATTATCGCCCCCAATCCTATACCCATGATTACAGATTCGATTTCAAATGCTGTTCCAAATTCTGGTCGAATGCAATTAACAAGCAAAATTTACCCTTCATCAAATGCGAAGTATGTAGGAACCAGCATGATGGATGGATACACAATATTGAATCTCCTTGTATGTCCATTCAGGTACGATGCTCAGGATAAGAAGTTGTATCTTCTCGAAAGGATGACAATAACAATTCACCTTACCGAAGTTCTTAGCACCACAAGCTCTTCAAATGCTGTAGGCAATAATATGAGCGAGATTGTTAAGCTCTTAGTCGTCAATGCGGAAGACATGGGAACCTCTCATATAGGGACAACATCTACTGCGACGAATGAGAACGTTGAATATGTTGTTGTTACTTCATCTGCTTTGGCTGCTTCTTTCAATCCCATCATTCAGTGGAAAAAGACAAAAGGGGTCTCGTCAAAGATTCTTACCATTGAAGAAATAACAGCGACCTATAATGGGGCAACAACTCCTATTAAGATAAAGTCATGCCTCTACGACCTATATCAAAATAAGGGGCTTAAATATGTCCTTTTGGGAGGTGATGATACAGTTGTACCCGTTCAAGGATGCTATGGAAGTGCAGGCTCATATGTTGATAGCACTATCCCAACAGATTTATTTTTTGCTTGTTTTGGAGGAAATTTCAACTGGGATGCAGACGGAGACGGAATTTACGGAGAGACTACGGACGGCATTAACATGACACCTTCCATATTCGTGACACGAGTGCCTGTTAGGTCCTCTGCAGATGTTGAAGCTTTTACATCAAAATTACTCACATATGAAAAGACTCCAGCAGCTAACGGGTGGAATAATAATCTTTTGATGGCAGGAACCAAACTATGGGCCAATTATTCTTCAACACAGAGTGATGCTGAAGCCAAAGGTGATAATTTGTATGAGACGTATATACAGCCTTATTGGAATGGAACAAGAAAAAAATTCTATGACACCTACACGGATTTCTCAGGCGGTTCAAGCTATGCCCTAAATGCCACAAACCTTCAAACCCAATTGGGTAATGGATATACATTCTTTGATATGGCTACTCACGGTAGTCAAACGGTATGGGCTTTAGAATCCGGATCTTATAGTAGCTCGAGTGCAAGCAACTTGAACAATAGTAATTTCACACTAATAACTACAATGGCTTGCTTGACTAACGCATTCGACTCGTCAACAAATGGTGGAACTAATGACCCATGCCTCAGCGAAGCTTTTATTAGGAATGCCAATAGCGGCATAATAGCATACCTCGGCTGTTCTCGATACGGATGGGGCTATTCTGGAGGAACAAGAACTTTGGGACCGTCATTGCAGTATGAGGCTCAGTATTATAAAAATCTCTTCTCCTCAGATATTCAAAATAAGAACTATGGCAGAGTTGCTGCTGCGGCCAAAGCAGCTATGGTTAACTCATCTAGCTCATACAATTCATTTCGTTGGGTGCAATTCGGCCTTAATCCTATAGGTGACCCAGAAATGCCTATTTACACAACTACTCCTACAGAGTTTAATAACTGCACTGTACAATATGGCAATGGCAGCGTGACAGTAAATACTGGCGTGGCAGGCTGCACTATTTGTGTAATGAGCATAGATGATAGTGGTCAATCATACTATGACGTTAGAAACAATGTGGGGAATGCCACTTTCACAAACATACCATCAAATGTATCTATCTGCATCACTAAGCAAAACTATATACCGAAAGTGTTTGAGTCAAGCATTTATATTCAAAACGAAACAGTCATTGGCCCAAAGACATATAATGCGGAAACTATAAAAGTTGGAACATCAGTGACGTCAGAGAAACCTACAGGTCCTGTGGTTTTCTATGGTGGTACTGTTCAACTTAACGCGAAACACATTATCATTGAGCCAGAAACGACTATAAACAGCAATACAGAATTCAATATGTCTAACCAATAAAAAATAAGTAACAATGAAAAAGATTAAGTTTTTGTTTCTCGCAATCCAGTTAGTTTTTGTCTCGGTTGCAGCAAATGCACAAATTTCCTATTCGGGAGGTAAGATTAGTATTAATGGTGCCCCGGCCAATTCGTATTATAGCTTATATGCAAAAGATTGGGGTGGAATGTCTTACACCTGCAAGACCAGCAACTTCCTAAAGTTTGATCTGACCCCAGCCAATCCACGCATAGCAGGAACAGGTGATGAAGTCGTATTCTACAATTCCCAGACCAGTACTTTTAATAGTATTCAGGTGGCCAATGTGTACAATTACTCCGATGCAAGGGCAAAAGAGAATATACAGCCCCTATCTATGGGATTGAACACTGTTCTCAGTCTTCGCCCTGTTTCTTACAATTGGAAACAAAATTCTGCCGAATCCAATGCAGATGAAACATCTATAGCTTCCGCAAGCAAGTCTTCCAGTACAGCCTACGGTCCCATTGAGGATGAACAAACCCAATATGGTTTCCTTGCACAAGAGGTGGAAAATGTAATACCTGATGCGGTGAAGACTGATGAGGAAGGCCACAAAATGATAAATTACACAGCCATGATACCGATGCTTGTACAGGCCATTCAAGAAATGCAATCAACAATAGAGGCTCAGGCTCAAAAAATCGATATGCTGTCAAATGGAACGGTAGCAAGTACGAATATCTCCGATTCTGGCAGTAAAATAATAAGTTGCAGCCCTAACCCTGCCAGTGGCAATGTCACCATAACCACTAAATTGCAAGACGGAGTATCATCAGGCCGACTCGTAATAAGTTCCATGACTGGAAATCGAGAAAAAACACTTGTGGTTTCAAATGTGATGCCAAATGTTACTGAGAATATATCATCCTTAAATTCTGGCATTCATATCGTGTCACTATATGTAAATGGAAAACTTACCGATTCACAGAGATTAATAATAGAATAGATTAGTATAGATGCGGGGGAGATATGTTCTTCCTGCATCTACATTCGTAAACAATGTATAAGGCTAAGGATTATGTCCTCAATGGACTGCTCTATCTGAACAACGTTGCGAGGCCACACCATAAGTGGCTATCGCAACTGATGATTTATTCGACCACACTCTGCCAGTCGAAATGCAAGCACTGCAATATCTGGCAGAAACGGCCTGTGGAACATCTTTCGCTCAAAGACATTCAGCGGATTATGCAGAGCCGATGCGTGACACAGAGAACTACTGTAGGACTGGAGGGCGGCGAGTTCATCCTTCACCCGCAGGCTGATGAAATCATGGCGTGGTTTCAGAAAAACCACCCTAACTACACGCTGCTGTCAAATTGTCTCGCGCCCCGTCGTGTTATAGATGCCGTCCGTCGCTATCAGCCCCGACATCTGTATGTCTCTCTCGACGGTGGCCGCGAGACTTATCAGCGGATGCGGGGACGCGACGGCTACGACCGAGTGATCGAGGTGGTGGAAGCCCTTAAAGGTGAAGTGCCTCTGTCGCTGATGTTCTGTCTGTCGCCGTGGAATACATTCGACGACATGGCGTATGTGATAGACGTTGCCAAGCATTACGGCGTGGATGTGAGGATTGGTATCTACGGGACAATGGCTTTCTTCGATACGACGAGTGAACTGCTGGCGGCATCGGACTTCGTGACGCAGATACCGCAGAGCATCCACGACACACAAGAGAACTACGACTTCGTGGCACTCTATGATGAATGGCGAAATGGACATCTTCGGCTTCGTTGTCAAAGTATCATGAGCAGTCTCGTGGTACATAGTAATGGCGATGTACCGCTCTGCCAGAACCTTGATGTGATGTTGGGCAATATCCACGAGCAATCACTCGACGAGATTTTCAACGGAGCATCGGCCTGTCAGACCCAATGCCACTATTCACACCATTGCAACGACTGCTGGATTAACTTCCATCGCAAATACGACATCATCCTTGTGCGCAATTTCGAGCGACTATTGCCTAAATGGCTCATCGAGAAGTTCTACGGCCCGTATCAGTGGACGGCAGACCCCAAGCAAACCTATAGAAGACATCTAAAAGCGATATTATGATACAAGCTGTTATCAACCGACATAAGCGTATGCGCACGGAGCGATTCCTACGTCAAACGTACCAATATCAATATGCCTTCGTGGGCATGGGCCAGCACTCGCTCACCAATCTTTATCCCGTGCTCCACTACCTCGGCATACCGTTGAAATACATTTGTGTCACGTCGGAAAGGAAGGCACGGCTGATAGAACGGAAATTCCCACAAGTGAAAGCCACGAGCTCGCTTGACACGATATTGAATGATGATGAAGTAAAAGGCGTTTTTGTTTCTGCTTCACCCTCTGCTCATTTCCTCATCGCCTCACAGATATTAAAAAGCGGCAAGTCATTGTTCATCGAGAAGCCACCCTGCCAGTCGCTACAGGAACTTGATACCCTCATTGATAAGCAGCGACTTTACGGCTCGCCCGTCGCTATGGTCGGCTTGCAGAAACGCTACGCCCCTGCCGTGCAAATGCTTCGTAAACGTCTGCGCAAAGAGCATCTTGTCAGTTACGATCTCCATTACCTCACTGGTAACTATCCAGAAGGTGATGCCTTGCTCGATCTTTACATCCATCCCCTGGACCTTGTCTGTCTCCTCTTTGGCGAACCAGAAATCATCGCCTGTCAGCAAGTCGCCCCAGCATCCTACATCCTCATGCTCCGGCATCCCCATATCGTCGGCACCCTCGAACTCTCCACATCCTACGCATGGACTTCTGCCGAAGAATCCCTCAAAGTCTGCACGTCAAACGGCATCTACCGCCTCTCGCAGATGGAAGAATTAACCTTCGAACCAAAACCTTCCACCATTCTCAGCATTCCCATCGAGAAAGTCCGTCCCCACAATAAGACCGTCGAATACTTATACACCCGCAACAACTTCGCCCCCATCCTTGAAAACAACCAAATCCATTCGCAAGGCTACTTCAACGAGCTTTCTGCTTTCGTGGAGTCAGTGGGGGGCAAAGCAGACAAGGTACTCACAGACCTGTTATCAGTCAGAGACACATATCAGTTATTATCAACCCTCAAAAACAAATAGAGTATGAAAACAAAAACCATCATCACTGCAATCATTGCAGCAGCAAGCATCAACACGCTGGCGGCACAGGAGTTATTGACCGATGGCAAAGTGTGGAACTGCGTACAGCGTATGTATAACGACCAGACGGGCGAATACGACCGTCCGTTTACCATCACCGTCGTTGGTGACACCATTGTCGGCGGCACGAAATGTAAGCGACTGGAACAGGTCTGGCATGATGATACAGGAACCCTGTTCCACTTTGCTGCCCTTGAACGAGATTCACGCGTGTATCACGTAACAGACGATTGCGAGAACGAGTTTCTGAACTTCAATCTTTCCGTTGGCGACATCGACGGCCTTTCTGGTCGTGTCGTTGCTGTCGATAAAGTGACGGTTAACGGCATCACTTGCAAGCGCATCACTATCGACCGCGACGGTCATCTTCAATACCTCGTTGAGGGCATCGGACTAAGCGATGACTACCTCCGCAGTTATGAGCAGTGCTCCTACTACACGATTCTGCAATCCGTCACGGAGCAAGGCTCTCAGATTTTCGCCACCCGCGACTTTATTTTGGAAACCACAGGAATAAAAGCACAGCACCCCAACTCTATATCATCCGTCACTCTACATGACTTGGCGGGTAAAGTAGTCTCAACTCCACGGCGCGGCATCTTCATCAAGAACGGGAGAAAGATTATCAGATAAAATGAAATGAACAAGAAAACAATTATCACCATCCTGCTCGCCCTCGTCGCTCTCGCCTCTTGCAGCAGCGACCCACAATGGGCTGACCCAGAGGCACACGAGAATACGGAGCAGTTGCGGAAGCAGTACACACCGATTATCGCCGGGACGTGGCATGTCGAGTACATCAAGGACAAGGGACGCTTCTTCGAGCGGCTGACTTTCAGCGCAGACGGGACCTTCACGGGAATGCGCAAATGGCAGACCCGCAAACTCGTCACCATCGACGGCAAGGAGCAATATACGGACTGGCAGGAAAAAGAGAACTATAACGGGACGTTCACGGGCACGTGGAAGCTGTCGTGGGAGCGCGACAAAGAAGGTGCGCCCGGCGCGAACAGGCTCTGGCTCTCGGCTGTCTTTGATGAAAATCATGACTGGACTTACTACGCCTACGACCTGAACGCCCTCTTCATCCATGTCGACGAAACCACGCTCAGTTTCACTGGCGGCTTTGTTCCCAACGGCGACAACGGCGAATCCGTCTATACTCGCGGCGACGCCGAGCCAAGTTTCTGAGTGAAATAATAATCTCAAATATTTGGATGTTTCAGAAAATCTTAGAGTTTGAGAACAGATAAATAGAATAGCATAGTAGCAGACTCGATTCTGCTACTATGCTATTTTACTATCAACCAGAACGAATGTTCTTCAAGTCCTCGCGATGTTCCTTGACGAAAACAAGGAGCATGGCATTTACCAATTGCCAGATGTTGAGTTTGGCATCCGACTCGAACTCGATAACCTCCTGAACCAGCGCCACTACGCCTACACCATCTTCAACGGCATCAACACCTACACCTATGACTACACCCTCTGCGGCCGCACCGCCCTGTTGAGGGCGACGTTTAAACTGTAATACGTCGGTAAAAAGATGTAGGATAACGAAAGAATTCAGCCCCATTCGCAGCAATAACGAGTGGGGCTGATTCTTGCGGGCTATGCCGTCTGTAGGTTCTTGAACGATGCATTGAGTTTATTGCCGAGCATTGTTAGGTCGTTGTCAAGTTTCTGGCTTGTGATGCGGGCGTAAATCTGGGTGGTCACAATGTTGGTGTGTCCCAATACACGGCTCACGCTCTCAATGGGCATACCCTTTGAAAGTGCCAAGGTTGCGAACGAGTGCCGACCACAATGGTAGGAGATGGTTTTCTCAATGCCGCAGGCTGTCATAACCGTTTTTAATTTCTTGCACATCGACCAGTAGT
>JAEEGL016964665.1_pt1 | contig 10452 bp, 7 predicted proteins | sample 9134231 | NCBI WGS metagenome assembly JAEEGL01 (sample SAMN16246548, study PRJNA631951) | gut metagenome | biome: gut microbiome; feature: rumen; material: fiber-attached | host: Bos | place: Iran: Karaj | collected 2018-10 | reverse complement strand
GTAGCCGCAGCCGAACGTACGGACGGCCTGACAGCGGTAGCGTCGCGACGCCTCCTCAATGGTGGCGAAGGAGTCGGAATACGGTATGCGCATCGGGTTGAACGCGCAGCCGAACTCGCCCATGACCGCAGGCTTGCCCCAGACGCGATGATCAATTTTCTTGATTTCCGCAATATGGTTCTCGTTGTCGCCGTAATAGTGGCAGTCGGTGAAATCGAACGGCATGGACGCCGTGGGAGGATCCTTGATGACCGGACCGCCGCCCCACCCCTGGCTCCAGCCCGTCGCCGCGATGACATCCATGTTGCCGCGATGCGCGCCCTCCGCCGTCGCGCGGCTCCACGCGAGGAACACCTCGCCCATCTCCCTTAGGCTGCGCGCGTCGCCCGCCTTGCGCTCAATGCGCGGCTCGTTGCGCACGTCCATGATGAATCCGGGGACGTCGCGGTAACGGTCGGCAAAGAATGCCACGAAGTCCCCTTCCGCCTTCTGCCCGGCCTCGTCCTGCGGAATCGCGTTGCCGCAGCACGGAGTGAAGTAGTTGACTATGGAGAACTTCTGCGAGAGTAGCACGCAGGCGTCCATGAGCCGGACGACGCGCGTGCGCTCCGGCTCCTTCGTCCTCGCGTCGATGCCGAAGAAGTTGCGCGACACGTTCATGCCCGCCCGGCTCATCGCCTTGAAGTCGTTGTAGAACCGCAGCGCCGAGCCGGCGGTGTGCGAGGACTGGCGGGCGAGGAACATCTGGGCGCCGACGAGGAACTGCTTCCTGCCGTTGACCGTGAAGAACGTGCCGTCAATGCCGACCTTCGGCCCTCGCGCGATGGTCTGGGGGTTCCAGACGGCTATGGCGGTCTCCTCGCGGTCCACGATCCGCCCGTCCAGCACCAGCTCCGCCTTCAGCCGGTAGAAGTCCCCGGCGTCCGCAGGCACCGGCCAGTCCAGCGCGAGGCGCGTGTCCGCGAGCGATGCCGCCGAGAACGGACGCTCGTCGCGCCGCACCGTCGCGCCCTGCTCGTCGGAGAGCGTGAACACCACCTTGCCCGACGCCGCCGACGGCGAGAAGTTCTTCACGTGCGTGGCGAACGTCGCGGTCTCCCCCGGCCTGTAGCAGGCCCACACGGGCGCGGTCACGGCGAGGTAGACGCGGCGGAAGAGCGCGTCCACCATGCCAAGCAGCAGCCCGTCAGCCTCCGGCGCGGCGAAGAGGTCGCTGTCGTCGACGCCGAAGAGAGCCCAGGACGATCCCTTGAAAACGCCGCCGTAGTGGTAGGCGAGGCAGGCGGCGCGTCCGCGCAGGTTCCCCTCGCCGTCGCGGCAGGCCAGAACGGGACGGTACGAGACCGTGTTGTTCGCGTGCGCGTTGATCTTGGGCGTGAGCATCACGGACGCGTCCCATCCGCCGAACCTGCCGGCCCGCTTGAACCGCGGCAGCATGTCCGCCGTAGCGGGATCGTTCTCGATGCAGGATACTCCCTCCAGTCGATATGCGGGAGAGAACACGCCTATCTGGTCGGGGCGCGGCTCGTCGTGCCAGCCGCCCGGATAGTTGCGCGTGTTGATCCAGGCCTGGCGGACAGGATACGAGCGCTTCGCCGCCAGCGGATCGTCGCCGGTCCTCACGTCCGCCACAACGAGAGCGTGCGGCACGTAGAGAGGGTTGCCGCCGCCGTGCGTCACGCCGAAGCTGAGTCGCACCGCCTCGTGGAAGCGGACGCGGTCGTCCTTCTTGCCGCGGGTCTTCTTGGTGGGGCTGTCGGCATGGAACGAGAACGCATTCCACGCGAGGTTGTACTCCTTCCATCCGGAGGACGCCGGGACATCCGCTCTCCAGCGCGTGCCGTCGCGTTCGGCGATCTCCACGCGGAACGCCTTCAGTCCGGGGTCGGCCTTGGCGCGGAAGCCGATCGCGCCCGCGCCGGCCATCGCCTGCGGGGAAACGGACATCGTCCCCAGGTTGTAGCGGAGCAGCCGCTTCGTCCATATCTTCACGGCGCGCCGCCCGTCGGGCGCGTGGTCCTCGTCCACGGCCGTCAGCGAGCCGGGGAAGGTGACGTGCGCCCAGTCTGCCGCCGGCGGCATGGGAACTGGATTCGCGCACGCTGGAGGCGGCAAGGCCGGCTCGCTCGAGAGCCGCCATTCCCCGTCGTGGAACACCATCGGCTCGTCGAACGGATAGCCGCCGGCGGTCAGGAGCAGGCCGCCCTTCCTTAGGAATCCCACCAGCGCCTTCGCGGCGTTCTGTGGGAAGAGCGCCCCGGACGGCACTACGAGCAGATCCGTCCTTGCGGTGTCGAACGCGCCGTCCTCCAGCGCTCGCGCGTGTGGCACCACGCGCACGTCGTACTTTCCGTCCAGGGCGCGCACGAAAGCCGACGGCGCGCTGGCGCACCCGAACCTGTTGGAGACTCCCGCCTCTACGCCCATGTCCAGTACCGCCACCCGCCCGGGCGCGCAAAGCGCCGCCTGCGCTGCCAAGGCCAGGCTGGCGGCAACAATCGCCTTGTTCATAGCTGTCCTTTCGTGAAACACTTACCGGAAGATGATCGTCATCCCGCTCTGGCGCACGGTCGCAACGATCGTGCAGCTGCCGCCGTCCTCGGGATTGTCGCGCAGGGAGAGATCGACCACGTATCCCTTCCACGGGCTCGCCACGGACAGCAGGCCCTTCAGCGCCGCGGCTGTCGTGCCGTCCTTCACCGTCACGACGCCGATCCTGTACGCCGGTTCCGGGCTCGCCACGCCCGAGACGTCGAGCGCCACCGGCAGGCTTGCCGCCCCGGCGGCCAGCGCTATAGGCGTCGACTCCAGCACGTCGTAGAGGCCGTACTTCCTCACGTCCGCATCGGCAGGATCGATGTCGAGCGCGAGAGATGCTCCGTTTGCGAACGAGAAGGCGAGGCCGTCCGCCGCCGTCTTCGAGAGAGGCTTCACGGCACCCGCCACCACCTCCAGCACGTTGGTGCCGTCCAGTCCGTCCGGATCGGCACGCCTTTCCCCGGTGAACGCCACCGTTCCGCCGAGCGCGAGCGTCCCGGCCCCTTCCTTGCGCATCTTTCCGGCGAAGGTCAGCGGCTGCAGCAGCGTCAGCGTGTTGCCGGCTCTCACGTCGATGCGTGCGCAGCCGTCGACGAAAAGACCCCGCGTCTGCTCCGTGAACGCGACGTCGTTGGTTATGGAGATTCGCTGGCAGTCGCGCACGCGCAGGGCGTCGTAGGCGAATGACGGACGCTTGCCGCCCAGGTTCCGGGCGTCCCGCACGTACAGCGTCAACTGCCTCACCATGTTGGTGCCGGACCACGTGGCCTCCTGCGTGCGCCATCCCCCGCACGCCAGCGTGATGCGCCCTTCGTAGTTGGTGTTGATCGCACGCAGATCTATGACGCACGAACCGTTCTTGTCCTCGTTCGAGTGGCGGCAGAGGTCCAGGTCGGCGCTGCCAAGCAGCTCATTCTCCACGACAAGCCACGATGTGTTCTGGCACGACATCAAGACGGCTGCGGAGGAGGACGGCAGAAGCGCAAGAGTGTTGCCGCGCAGATGGTTGGGGGTCCCCCATCCCGTATAGGAGGAGATCGTAGAGCCGGCGACGACCGTGAGGTTCGAGAACATGTTGACCGGCACGTCGCAGAGCGCCAGCGACCCGCGGAAGACCGTGAGCGAGTCGCCCTGGAACAGGCAGGCTCCCTCCGATGCGCTCGCGGCACCGGTCGTGTCGCTCGTCATGAGCTGGTTGCCGTAGCCCGACATGCCGATCGCGTAGTCCGCCCTCGGGTGCGGCTGCCGTCCGTCGGACCAGTTGGACGTGTTCGCCTCCTTGAACGAGGAGCCGCCCGACACGCTGGAATCACGCACCTTGATCGTGACGATCTCCTTTTTCGCGACGCTCAGGCGCTCCTTGCCGTCCACGGTCTCGGAAGATATCACGATGCGGGGAAGCCCCGCGGACACCAGCTTGTACACGAACGAGCCCTCTGGCACGACAGTCCCCTGCGGAAGCGTCATGAACGGAATCGCGACCGTCTGCGCGGCGCCGGTGGCGACGTTGTAGCCAAGGCCGGCGATGGTGAACGGACTGTCCAGCACGAGTTCGCGCGTCACGTCTATCATTCCGAATCCAGAGGGGCTGCAAGCCAACGTGCCGCCGTCGTTCCGCAGCGTGCCGACCGTGAGGGTCACGTCGGTCTTCGGCGTCGACAACATCCCGCCTGGAGCCACGCGCAGGGTGTCGATGGAAAGTTCTCCGGATGAGGTTGTCGCCCTGAATTCCCCGTTGGTGACGATCAGAACCGTGCCGGGGAAGACTGTTCCGTTGCCGAAATCCGCGTAGACCCTGTGTTTGTACTCCGCCCTTCCGAACTGGAACGTGCCGGCGAATCCAGAGAAGTCGCAGCTGCGGAAGATGATTCCCTTCGCCGCCGAGGCGCAGTAGAAGATCGCGGTGGCGTCCGCGCTCGTGCTGAGGATCGTGGAATTTCTGAAGTAGATTCCGGAGCCGGCGGAGCCGGTGCCGTCATGGTTGTGGTTGATCAGCACGGGGCCGAGCTGCGCGGAGTGGATGAACGTCAGCTTGCTTTCGCGGATCACGTTGAGAGGGCAGCCGCCCCTGTATTCGCCGCCCATGAGACGAAGGTCGCCCCATTTGACGCCGGGCACGTCCGTCTCGCTCGGGCCGGAATTGATGCAGTGGGTCAGCACGCCGCCTCCGAGCGTCAGCGAATCGCCTGCGAAGGTGGCTAGGGGAAACGTACTGTCGTCGTTCTTCGGCGTGCGGAACACGGAATTCTTCTGGATGAAATACTTCGAACCCGATGCCGGTTTTCGCCCCCCCACCCAGTGGACGGCGCCTGTCATGGAGCTGAAATAGCCGGTATCGTTGCCGGACATCAGCACGTAGTCGGGCGCGTCGTACGTCACGCCGTCAACGACGACCGCGGACGCAGTTCCTGCCGCCATCGCGAAAGCGGCGAGAAACGCCACCACAACCCGACCCTTTAGGTTATGCATTGTCTGCTTCCTTTCTTTTTGGCATACAATACCTGCTCAAGTTTCCGTTGCGGATTATAGCAGATAGTGAAGCACGGCGCAAATCGCCCGTCATTGGATCTTTTCCACATCGGCAGGAGAGATGTTCACCTCCACGGAAGTGCCAAGGATATCTACGTTCAGACAGAGGCTGGCGCGCTCACCGTCGTACTTCACGTATCCCTCGGTTCCGCGCATAGGGCCTGCCGTAACGCGCACATGGTCGCCGACCTTGAACGTGCGCGCCAGCACACGCACCTCCGGCCCCGCCACATTGGTGGCGCGCCTTATCTGTCGCAGCTGGTGGATCATCTCTCGCGGGCGCGGCACGGGAATCGTCCGCACCAGCAGATTCGTCTGGAGCATCCTGATACGCTCCTCCGGCAAGAGCCGCGTGAAAACGTATCCGGGGAAGAGCGGCAGCTCGCGCCTGACCTTGCGGCGCTGGACCTTCGTCACCTTCACGAGCAGCGGAAGATGGCAGAAGTACCCGTATCGCCCAAGGTATGTCGCCACCTTCTTCTCGGTGCGCGGCTTGACGTGGAGGACGTACCAGTCGCGCTTCACGGGCCGTTCCTTTCCAGCGCGCACGCGAACGCCCCGTCGTGCCCGGTCTCCACAGGCAGCGATTCGCGCCGGGCCGCCTCCGCGAAACCGGGATGCCGCGCGAGGAACGCAGCCACCTGTTCTCCGTTCTCCTCTGGCTCGTTGGAGCAGGTGGAGTATACGAGCCGCCCGCCAGGCGCAACGAACTTCGCCGCCTCGTCGAGTATCTGCGCCTGGAGCCCTGCAAGCTGCCTCAAGTGGTCGTCGCTCCATCTCCAGCGGGCGTCAGGCCGCCGCCGCAGGACGCCCGTGTTGGAGCAGGGGGCGTCGACGAGGACCCGGTCGAAGGTCGATGGCTGGAGGCTGATGGCCGAAGCATCCGAGACGACCTCCACGTAATCGAGTCGGAGACGGACGAGGTTCTGCCTGAGGCGGGCGAGCCGCCTGGGGTTCACCTCGTGCGCCACGAGACGTCCCCTGCCCTCCAGCCGCCAGGCTATCTGCGCCGTCTTGCCTCCGGGGGCCGCGCAGAAATCCAGCACGGACCGGCCTGGCGCCACGTCAAGCATATCCACCGCCATCGCCGTGGCCGGGTCCTGCACCACGAAAGCCCCGTCGGCGTACCCTTCCGCATCCGTCACCTTGCGTCCGCGCGGCAGCTTCTCGAACCTGCCGTCGCTGTAGGCGAGCCATGTCTCGGCGGGCTGGTTGTGCCATTTCGCCAGCGCCTCGGCCGCTTTCTCGCCGTAGCGGGCGGTCCAGCGCCGCACCAGCGCGTTCGGATAGCTCTCGCGCTCGGCGAGCGGCGCGGCGGCGATCTTCGCCTCGAACTCGGCCCGGCGGCGGATCAGGTTGCGAAGGACGCCGTTCACCACGCGGTCGAGCCGCTTCTCGCGGCCGCTCGCCTTGGCGGCGGACACTGTCTCGTTCACGGCCGCGAAGTCCGGCACGTCGGGCATGTAGAGTATCTGGGCGGCGCCGACGAGCACCAGAGCCTCCAGCTCGCCCTTCGGCCAAGTGCGCATCAGCTCGCCTAGGATGAGGCGGAGCGGACGGAACCTGCGCACCACGGTGTACACCAGGTCCTGCACGAACGCGCGGTCAGCGCAGTCCGCGGGGATGAGCTCGTTCGCGAACTCGTGCGTCGCCAGCCAGCGGCAGACGGCGAACGCCGCTGTCCGCCTACTGTTCAACGGCGACAGCCTCGATTTCCAGCTTCACGTCCTTCGGCAGGCGCGCCGCCTGCACACAGCTGCGCGCCGGCTTCGTGTCGCCGAACATCTCGGCATAGACGGCGTTGAGCGCGGCGAAGTCGTTCATGTCGCTGATGAACACCGTCGTCTTCACCACCTTGTCCAGCCCCGAGCCGGCGGCCTCCAGCACGTTCTTCAAGTTGGCGATCGCCTGGCGTGTCTGGCCCTCGATCGTCGTGGCCGTCACGGCGTTAGCCGCAGGATCGATCGGAATCTGCCCCGAGCACCACACAAACCCGCCAGCCTTGACGGCCTGCGAATACGGCCCAAGCGCCCTAGGCGCCTTCTCCGTCGAAACAATGTCCATTCTCGTCCTCCTTCACTCTTCCCTCTTCACTCTTCACTCTCAACTCTTCACTCTTCACTCTTCACTCTCTCGCTCCTCCGTGCCGACGCATCTGGCGCGTAACGGGCATCTCCACGGAATCCGGCACCACAACCCCGTCCTTCGCCGGCGAGGGAGAGTACTTCTTGCGTATCCACCACATCTGCACGATCGAGAACACCTGGCTCAAGGTCCAGTAGAGCGACAGCGCGCTCGGGAAGCTGTAGAACATCACCAGCATCATGATCGGCATCATCACCATCATCATGCGCTGCTGCTTCGCGTCGCCGGTGGACGGCGTGAGCGCGCTCTGGAGGGCCATAGTAGCGGCCATGAGGATCGGCAGTATGTTCAGGCCGCCGAAAAACGGAAACCAGCTCGTCGCGCCGAGAGCCTCCGGCTCGGAGAGATCCGCGATCCAGAGGAATGGCGCGTAGCGCAGCTCCACAGTGGAGCGCAGCACGTTGAAGAGCGCGATGAACACCGGTATCTGGATGAGCATCGGCAGGCAGCTGGAGAGAGGGTTCACCTTCTTCTCCCGGTACAACTGCCAGGTCTCCTGCTGCAGGCGCTGCGGGTTGTCCTTGTACTTCTTCTGTATCTCCTTCATCAGCGGCTGGATCTCCTGCATCTTGCGCATGCCGACCGTGGACTTGTGCGTGAGAGGCCAGAAGATGAGCCGCACGAGGATCGTCATCAGTATGATGGCGACGCCGTAGCTGGGAATCCACGAATTGAAGAGGTTAAGCACCCACACCATCGGATAGCACAGCCACCTCCACATGCCGAACTCCATCACGTCCTTCAGCCCGAGGCCCCACAGGAGATCCTGCTTCTTGGGTCCGAGATACAACGTGTAGCTGCGGGCTTCTGGAAGAGCGGAGAACTTCATGGCCGCGGCCACGGACTTCGGCACGTACTCCTGCCGCGTCATGTCTCGGTCGATCGTCGCGGTGAAGCCCGCGTCGCCCGTCAGCCCCACGAGCGCCGCGACGAAGAAGCGATTCTTCACCGCCAGCCACGTGCGCGCGCCAGGCACGTCCACGGGTGTCGTCGCCTTGATGCCGGAGGCGTCCCTGCTCCCGCCGCAACCGCCTAGCCCTCCGGCGAGATAGCTCTTAAGGATACCCTCGTCGCCGTGGTGCTCCACGCGGCTCTTGCCCTTCTCGTCGGCGACGATCCAGGAGTCGACGGACAGGATGTCGTTCTTGGACGAACCCATCGACATGGCGCCGAGCGAGAGCGTCGTGGCGGCATCGTGCGGACACCCCTGCGAGAACGCCTCCGAGACCTCGATCTTGTAGTCGGGCTTAAGCGTCACCGCCCGTCGAACCAGGGCGTTCGTGAACACCACCATGTTCTCGCCGCTCTCCGCCACGGCGTAGTCCGCGTCCGCCGCGAGGCCCTGCGCACCTGGCATGGCGGCCGCGCCGCCGATGCCGAGCGCGAGCGCAGGATGCGCGGCGAGATCGAAAACCACAGGCGGATTGTCGTCGGAGATCGCTCCAGGACGCTCGGCGTACAGGAGCATCCGCGCCTTCTTCACGACCGCGCCACGCGAGGACAACGTCAGCTCCACCTGGTCGTTCTTCAGCACGACAAGCCGCTCCGGCGCACGCGGCGCAGCCGGTTTTGCGGCGGGTTCGGCCTGGGCCGGCCTGGTTTCCTTCGATTCGCCTGCAGGATTGGCAGTCTTTGCCTTGGCGGCACTGGTCCCGTCTGCGGCTCTTGCGGCCCTGACGGCCTGTGCCGCGGCAGCCTGGCGCGCCTGCGCCTCGGCGGACTTCTTCTGCTCCCCGACGGAATGCCATATCCACCCGGCCAGCACCAGGCCAAGCAGAATCACCACCAGTTTCTCGCTCTTGTTCATCTATCTTCCCTCTTCCCTCTCAACTCTTCACTCTTCCCTCTTCACTCTTCCCTCTCAACTCTTCACTCTTCACTCTCTTCGCCGGTACTGGATCGTATCCGTGCGGCCCGAAAGGCCGGCACCTCAGCAGGCGGCGGAACGTCAACCATGATCCCTTGATCGCCCCATGTACCCGCAACGCCTCTATCGCGTAGTTTGAGCAGGAAGGCTCGAACCGGCAGCAACCGCTGAAGAGCGGGGAAAGCGTCACCTGGTACGCCCTCACGAGCAGGATGAGCAGAGTCCGCATTTTCTTGCCACGTGCCGCAACTCGTCCATCACGTCTGCCGTCCGCTTGCCGGCCAGCGCCGCCCGCCCCACCAGAACCCAGTCGGCATCACCCGCCAGTTCCGGGGCCACGAGGCGGAACCCTTCGCGAAGGATCCGCTTGGCCCGGTTGCGGTCCACGGCGTCATGGAAGCTCTTCTTGGAAACGACGACGCCGGCTTGGCGACCGGCGTCCGGATACCGCAACGTCCACGCTACAAGCAAGCGCCCGCGAAATGAACGCCCCCGGTCGAAGACGTCCTTGTACTTCGTGCCGGGGAGCCGCGTGGACATGGAGTCCGCCCCCTTACACCTGGGTAAGGCGCTTGCGCCCCTTGGCGCGCCGGCGAGCGAGGACCTTCCTGCCGCCCTTCGTCGCCTTGCGGGCGCGGAAACCGATCTTGCGCACGCGCTTGATCTTCGAAGGCTGCCACATCATCTTCATCGTCTTGTTCCTTCCTTGTTGGAAAAAATGAGGCGCTATTATACCAAAAAAACGCGCAGTTGGCTAGCCCCGAGTCCGGCGGAAGTCCAGCAGGTGCCCCAGCAGGGAGCGAATGCCTCGGTAGTAGAAGCCGAAATCGAAGAGCGTGCGCGTTGAAAAGAGGCGTCGCAGCAGGGCCTGCGGCTGGAAGAATCCGCGATAGACCTCGCGCACCGCCCTCTTGATCTCGTCCTCCGAGGCGAGCGGCGTCTTCGTTATCTGCCGCCGCATGTCGTACTCGTCCCAGTCCAGCGTCGCGAGGCCGTCGTTCTCCTTCAGCTCCCTGAAGAGCGGCGTGCCCGGGTAGGGAATCGTCATCGTGCACTGGAGAGTGGACGCCCAGCCCTTCGCGAGCATCTTGCGCGCGAGCTTCACCGTTTTCGCGATTTCGGCCGGCCCCTCCCACGCATGGCCGAACATGAAGGTGAGATGCACGTCCAGCCCAGCCTTGTGCGCCCATTCCGCGCCATGCTCCACATCCTCCACCTTGAGCGCCTTCACGAACCTGTCGAGCGTGGACTGGTTTGCGGATTCCACGCCGAAGAGCACCAGGCGGAAACCCGCCTTGCGCATGAGCCGGTAGTCTTCGAACGTCAGCCGGCCGAAGCGCATGTTGCAGTCGATGCGCAGCTTCCTGTTGTAG
>JAEEGL016894058.1_pt1 | contig 10452 bp, 5 predicted proteins | sample 9134231 | NCBI WGS metagenome assembly JAEEGL01 (sample SAMN16246548, study PRJNA631951) | gut metagenome | biome: gut microbiome; feature: rumen; material: fiber-attached | host: Bos | place: Iran: Karaj | collected 2018-10 | reverse complement strand
TGAAGGGCTTGAGGCCGAAGGTGAGATTACCGTCATGGATCTGCCATTCCCGCGGCAGATCAAAAAACTCCCCTTCTCCGCCGCCCCTGCTGCTCCTGTGATAATGAGCATTGACGCCTTTCCACTGCTTTGTCTTCTCCGTATTCCAGATCACCTGGGGATCAGGCCTGATCAGGCGGTATTCTCCCCAACGCTCCAGCTTTTCCCCTTCGGAGGTGTCAATTACTTCGTATTCCTTCCAATGATCCGCGATCCACATCTGATTTTGTCCTGACTGTTCAAATTATTTCTTCTGCAGCCCTGCGCCGCACAGTACACATGATAAACGGCATTTACCTTATTCGCAACTTCAGCACACTACAGCGATAGCATGTTGACGCGGCTGAGCGGCTCTATTATAATATGTTACTGTTCGGATACGTGTATACAAAATGTATTCAAAAAAAGTAGGGTGGAGGATTAGTATTATGACAGGAACACAAATAACCATGCTCGTCGCTATGGTTGTATATCTGTTCGGAATGATCGGTATCGGCATCAAGCTCTCCGAGAAGAATGAGACAGTAGGAGATTTTTTCCTTGGCGGAAGAAAGCTTGGACCCCTTGTTACAGCCATGAGCGCCGAAGCTTCGGATATGTCAAGCTACCTGCTGATGGGACTTCCCGGACTGGCATATCTGTCCGGAGCGGCGGATGTCGGCTGGACCTGTATCGGACTTGCAGCAGGTACTTATCTGAACTGGCTGATCGTGGCGAAAAGGTTAAGAAGATATACTGAGGCGACAGATGCCATCACACTGCCGGAATTCTTCTCCAAACGCTATGGCGACAAGCGTAATTTACTGACACTGATTGCCGCTCTGTGGATTATCGTATTCTTTGTCCCGTATACAGCCTCCGGATTTGCCGCATGCGGCAAGCTGTTCAATTCACTGTTCGGAATTGACTATCATGCAGCGATGATTGTAAGTGCGATCATCATAATCTTCTATACAGCCATGGGCGGATTCCTTGCGGCCAGTACAACGGACTTTATCCAGAGTATTGTCATGACGACTGCACTTCTGATCGTACTGTGGTTCGGCACAGTCAAGGCCGGCGGGTTCGGCGCTGTTATTGCGAACGCAAAAGCGCTCCCCGGGTATCTTTCCCTCACGCAGACCTATGACCCCGTAAGCGGGACCGGTTCCGCGTATACTGTGATTACGATTTTCTCTACTCTTGCGTGGGGCCTCGGATATTTCGGAATGCCGCACATTCTTCTTCGTTTTATGGCGATCGAGGATGACAGGAAGCTGGCTCTTTCCAGGCGTGTGGCATCTGTGTGGGTTGTCATCGCGATGGGTATCGCTGTCCTGATCGGTATAGTCGGACTCGGCATGTCGTCGAGGGGCGTAATCGCGACTCTCGAGGGAACAGCTTCCGAGACCATTATTGTCGCTATTTCCAACCTTCTTTCCGAATATGGCATTTTCCCCGCGTTTATAGCAGGTGTTGTCCTGTCAGGAATCCTGGCATCAACGATGTCGACGGCAGATTCCCAGCTTCTGGCTGCTTCGTCCTCTGTCGCGAATGATATCCTTGTAAAATTCATGGGTCTTAAGATTGAGAGGAAGAAGGCTCTTGTAATCTCAAGAATAAGCCTTATCCTTATAGCGGTGATCGGAATATTCCTTGCGTGGGATTCCAACAGTTCCGTATTCGGTATCGTTTCCTTCGCGTGGGCAGGGTTCGGAGCATCCTTCGGGCCGGCTGTCATGCTGGCACTGTTCTGGAAGCGTTCCAACCTTCAGGGCGCGCTTGCGGGAATGATTTCCGGCGGCCTGTTTATTTTCCTGTGGAAATTCCTTGTAAGGCCGATGGGCGGCGTATGGAATATCTATGAGCTTCTTCCCGCGTTTATCGTTGCGATCGCAGTCAATATAGTCGTATCTGTTATGACGCCGGCTCCGGACGCCGAGATAACCGGAAAATTTGAAGAAGTGGACGCAATGAACTAACTGTGTTTTCTTTCCCTGTATTCTGCGGGGGCCAGGCCTTCTGACTGCCTGAACACCCTGGAAAAATGGCTTTGATATCGGTATGGCGGAGGAGGCTTTTTGCCTCCTCTTTTTTCGGCATACGATCCCCCTATGCTCCATACAAAAAAGTCCACGGTTACCCGTGGACTCATTCATATGGAGCATAGGGGGATCGAACCCCTGACCTCTAGATTGCGAACCTAGCGCTCTCCCAGCTGAGCTAATACCCCGTGCCGAACATATGGTATTTTACTTCTTTTGTTACGGGAATACAAGTGGGATTTCAAAATAATTTGTTCTATATAATTTGGACAAATGGAAATGTGGAATAAGGGGTGCTTTGATGTATAATTATGATAATACCGGCAGAGATAAGGGCAGAAAGAAATGAAAAATATTACTTTAGGCAATACCGGAATCACTGTTCCCCAGAATGCATTCGGCGCCCTGCCGATCCAGAGGGTCGGCTTCGGTGATGCAGTCGCGATACTGCGGAGGGCATATGAAGGGGGAATGCGTTACTTTGACACGGCAAGAGGATACACCGACAGTGAAGAAAAACTCGGGGCCGCGTTCGGGGACGGGAATGATGCGGGAATCAAAAGAGAAGAGATATTCATAGCCACCAAGACACATGCAAAGACACCGGAGGCGTTCCGCAAAGATCTCGAGACATCACTGGAGAAGCTTCGGACGACGTACATCGATGTTTATCAGTTCCACAATGTCGGCCAGTGCTGGCGTCCCGGCGACGGGAGCGGAATGTATGAGTGCATGCTCGAGGCGAGGGACCAGGGGAAGATAAGGCATATCGGCTGCACTGCCCATAAAATCAACGCTGCGATGGAATGTGTGGAATCCGGCCTTTATGAAACCATGGAGTTCCCGTTCAGCTACCTTTCCTCAAAGAAGGATATCGAGCTGGTCGATAAGTGCCGTGAGAGGAATGTCGGTTTCATAGCGATGAAGGGACTGGCGGGAGGACTGATCAGCAGGTCCGATGCGGCGATGGCATACATGCTGCAGTACGACAACGTGCTTCCGATCTGGGGCATCCAGAAAATGTCGGAGCTTGAGGAATGGCTCTCCTATATGAATATCGGGACCCTGATGACGGACGAGGTCAGGGACTTCATAGAAGGTGAAAAGAAGGAGCTTTCGGGAGATTTCTGCAGGGGATGCGGTTACTGCATGCCATGCCCGGCAGGGATTAAGATCAACAACTGCGCGAGAATGTCGCTGATGCTGCGCCGGGCGCCGTCACAGAAGTGGCTGTCCGAAGAGTGGCAGGCAGAGATGGAAAAGATAGAGAATTGCATCAATTGCCGCGCATGTACAAAGAAATGTCCGTATGAGCTCAGTACTCCGGAGCTGCTGAAAAAGAATCTTGCAGACTACAGAAGAGTACTGGCCGGTGAAATAAAAGTGCAGTGAGAGGAGAAAAGACAATGGCTGATCAGAACAGCAGGCCTACGGGCAGAAAGAAAACATACGGAACAGGCAGCAGCGGTGTCCACAAAGGCGAGCATGGCCTCGGAACAGGTCCTGTCGGCAGCAGTAACGGATACGCTGGAAAGACGGGAGGCTCTTCCTCCTCAGGACCGAGCCGCGGCAGCGGCGGAGGAGGAATGCTGAAGCTTATTATCATCCTCTTTGTCATTCTTGTCGGCGGCGGCGGAGGACTGTCGTCTCTTCTGGGAGGCGGGTCATCGTCAACAACGAGTGCGCCATCTCTGACAGAGGTTCCTTCTTACACGCAGGAGAGCACGCAGACGGCAGGTGATACGGCTAATTCTGGGAGCGGTTCCCTGTTTTCCCAGCCGGCAGCCCCGGCCGCATCTTCGCAGTCCGCGGCCGGCCAGCAGAGCTCAGGCTCAGGCCAGCAGCCTTCCGCGGGCAGCCTTTTCGGCGGACAGCCGGATGCGGCATCGGCAGGCTATGCAGCCAATCCGTTCAGCATCTTCGGAAATGTATTCAGCTCGGACTGGAGTTCCCAGTCAGCGGGCGGCGGACTGACACTTAACGGCAGCGGCCAGTTTACAGACTCTCAGGGGTCCCAGACAGCAGCGCAGGCAGCACCTGCCCAGGCCGCGCCTTCCCAGCAGGCTGCGCCTTCCGGCCAGGAGACTGCCGCGGCATCCCAGGCCCAGACAGGGAATGACGCGCAGCAGGAGAGCACCGGCATCGCGGTCACCCCGTTCCAGATTGCCAATAATACAGGCAGGCTTAATACCTCTGTCGCGGAGGGATCGAGAGAAAAATATACGAAGATTCTCGGCAGCCGCCAGGACAAGGTTACCATCATGGTCTATATGTGCGGCGCGGATCTGGAATCCAGAAGCGGCATGGCGACCAGGGATATCCAGGAGATGGCAGGTGCCAGCCTGGACAATGTCAACCTTCTTCTGTTTACCGGCGGCGCCAGCAGGTGGAACAACAGGGTTATCAGCAGCCAGACATGCCAGATTTACAAGGTGCAGGGCGGCGGTCTCAGCAGGCTTGAGTCCAACCTCGGAGATATGTCGATGACGGATCCGAACACGCTCCTGGCATTTCTTAACTACGGGGCAAGGAATTTCCCCGCAAACCGCTATCACCTGATTTTCTGGGATCACGGCGGCGGTTCCGTGAGCGGCTACGGCCATGATGAAAAGCATCCCCGCAGCGGCTCGATGAGCCTTGCCGGGATCAACCAGGCGCTGCAGGCTTCCGGTCTTAAGTTTGACATGATCGGCTTTGATACATGTCTTATGTCGACGCTTGAGAATGCCCTGATGCTGAGCTCATACGGCGATTATATGGTGGCATCTGAGGAAACAGAGCCCGGTATCGGCTGGTATTACACCAACTGGCTGAATAAGCTGAACCAGAATACATCCATGCCGACGGTTGAAATCGGAAAGCAGATCGTGGATGATTTCATTTCCACCTGCCAGACACAGTGCAGAGGACAGAAGGCGACGCTCGCAGTGACGGACCTTGCGGAGCTTTCACACACAGTGCCGAAGGAATTCGCGGACTTCTCCGGCAGTATCTCCGGCCTGATAAAGCAGAAGGATTACCAGACAGTCTCAAGGGCCAGGAACGGAGCGCGTGAGTTTGCAACCGTAAGCCCCATCGACCAGGTCGACCTTGCGGACCTCGCGTCCAGGATCGGCACGAAGGAGGCGAGGTCACTAGCCCAGGCGATCCTCGGCGCCGTCAAGTACAACAGCGTCTCATCGAATATGACAAACGCGTACGGCCTGTCCGTGTATTTCCCGTACAAGAAGATTTCCCTTGTTGACAGCGCGGTAAAGACGTACAAGCAGATAGGACTGAATGACGAATACGCAAAGGCCATCCAGGAATTCGCCAATCTGGAAGTCAGCGGCCAGGCTGCGGCAGGCGGTATGGCTACCGGCTCGCCCCTTCCTTCACTGTTCGGAGACATCGGCGGATACGGCGATCTCTCCAGCCTGTTCGGAGGGGCCTACGGCAGTGCCGGCGGCGGAAGCTATTCGGGATCTTCCGGCGGCTCCACGGGCGGCGGCCTGACAGGCGGATACGGATCTTCTTCCTACGGCGGGTCCGGCAGCGCTTACGGCAGTTCCTCCTCGTCCTACGGCAGCTACGGCACAGGGTCGGCGGATCTGATCACCCAGCTTCTGGGGAGCTTCCTTTCCGGCGGATATTCCCAGGTATCCGGACTGTCCTCATCCAATACAGGTTTCCTGTCGGGCAGGTCGCTGAGCAATGAGGAAGTCATCGATTACATCAATGACAACCATCTTGATACTTCGGCGCTGATCTGGCAGGTGGATGACCGGGGAAGACACATTCTTTCCCTGACAGACGAAGAGTGGAGCAGAATCCACAGCCTTGAGCTGAATATGTTCTATGACGACGGAGAGGGCTTCATTGATCTTGGCCTGGATGATGTCTTTGAGTGGGATGAGTCCGGGAACCTGATCGGTGACAGCGACGGGACGTGGCTTTCCGTCGAGGGACAGATCTGCGCGTATTATCACCTGGATTCCATCTACGGCGACGATGAATATACAGTCACCGGAAGAATTCCCGCCCTCCTGAACGGCGAGCGCGTGAACCTTCTCGTTACGTTCGACAATGAACACGAGGAAGGATACATTACCGGCGCTACCACAGACTATAACGGGGACGAAAATATACAGACGCAGGCAAAGAACATGACCGAGATCGGCGACGGAGACGTTATCCAGTTCATCTGCGACTACTATACCTACGACGGACAGTATACGGATTCCTACACACTGAACGAGCCTGTCACGGTGAACGGGGATGTCTCTGAGCTCATGATCCGGAATGACCCTGTGGGAGGTCCCGTCAGGATAACCTACCGTCTCACGGACCTTTACAACCAGGAATACTGGACGACATCGATAGCGGAAGGATACTGATTTCCGGATGACCGCAGGAGTCACCGCCTGCCGGCTGCCGGCGGGCAGTGAAAGCAGAATTTAAGTTACGTTTCGTTCAAAATTTATTCATGAAATAATTTCCGTTTAAGTATAGAAGTTTGGATGAAATATTGTTAATATATCGTAGTAAAGTGTTATCCGGGCGAATCCGGATATACAATTTGCAGACAAAATGGTGGTATATTGTTACCTGCATTAAAATTATGACGGTACTGATGTTTTTCAGGAAGCTGTCGCATGTGATGTGTTTTCCGGACGGAAAACGCATCCGACACTGTTGAGGAGGTGAAGAGAACAGTGGAAAATATCAACGGAACCAATAATCAGATCGAGAAGAAACTTGATGAGATGACAACCGCTCTCGAGCACATAGCTGAATCCGAGAAGCAGTCTGCCAGCAGAGCGAAGCTCTCTGCTATCGGAAGCCTGCTTCTGCTTCTGGCTTTTGTCATTGTATTTATCGTTCTTACCCCGAGCGTGCTCGGACTTCTTCGCAATCTGAACAGTGTTACCGGCGGCATCAATGACACAGTTAATCAGCTGAATACAGTTGTTGCATCCGCAGATGACACAGTGAAAAACCTGAACGGCGTTGTTACCGATGTTAACAGCGGTATCAACAACGCGTTCTCCCAGGTCGACGGAATCCTCGGCAATGTGAACACACAGGTCGACGGAATCCTCGGCAACGTCAACAGCACAGTCGACACCACACTCGGTGAGGTCAACGGACTGGTCAGCTCGGCTACAACCGATGTTGATGCACTGCTGAAGAATGTCAGCGGTCAGGTCGACGGAATCCTCGTCAATGTGAACGGCACTGTTGACAACGTCAACAAGCAGGTTGACGGAACATTCGCAGGCGTTAACGATCTCGTTGCCAATGCGAATGAGCAGGTTTCCGGCGTAGGCGGAACAATCGAGAACGTAAACGGAACACTGGCTGGTGTTAATGTTGCGATCGCGGATGTTGACAAGCTTGTCGCCGACAATACCAAGGCTGTCGATGACACTCTGCAGCAGGTCTCCAATCTTGATTTTGCGAGCATCAACCAGGCTCTGGCAACAGTAGCCCAGATCTCCAATCAGGTCAGTGTTGCTGTAGCAGATGTCAACAAGGCAGTTAACAGCGCGGACGGCGCTATTACAGATGTTGATGCAACTGTTAAGAGCCTGAACGATACAGTTCTGGCAATTACAGATGTTACAAGAACCCTTAATCAGGTTGCAGGAAGTGTCGACACAACAATCGGATCTGTAGATGATACAGTTAAGAGTCTGAACGGCGCAGTTGTTGAAGTTGCCAATGCTACGAACGCCATCAATGAAGTTGTCGGCAACGTGAACGGACAGGTTACAGCAGTCGGTTCCGTTATCGGCGGTGTTGATGCAGCAGTTGCAGATGCGACAAAGGCAATCGGCGATGTCAATGCTACTGTTAACAATCTGAATGATACAGTCACCAACATTAACGGTGCTGTTGCTACAGTTGATTCTACAGTTAAGGAACTCAATGGTGCAGCTATTGCTACTACTGATGCTGCAGTCTCCACACTCGATACGATCGGTGCTGTTGACATGAGCGCTCTGAACACAGCAATCCTTGAGCTGCAGAATGCAGTTGCTAACATCAACGCAGTCACTAACGGCATCAACGCTGCCGTTGCTAATGTAAACGAGTCTGTCAATGCTACACGCAACAGCGTACAGAACGCTGCTGAGCAGATCGATTACAATGCACTCCAGGATGCAGTTAATCAGCTTCAGGAATCCGCTAACAGCCTTGCAGGCAACCTTGGCAACTAAGTCGAACATATAGAGAGTAAGCAGTAATGATGAATGAACGCTTACTTCCAAGACATTTTTCCTGAAATATCAGATACCACCATACAAGGACGGCGCTAAGCGCCGTCCTTTATCGTGCGCGAAGGAATTACGCCTATATTATTGATTCAGAAGCCTGTTTACGGTATACTTTTTTTCTGTACGGGCATATCTGCCGCACAATCTGTTAATTTATAGTATGCCGGTAAAACGGATACTGATCACTATTTGAAGGTATGAACTGACCATGGGATTATTTGATTTTTTTGGAAGGAAACGTGCAGAGGAAGAAGCCGCCGCTCTTGAGCAGCAGAAGGAACAGCAGCATATCGCTACCGTTGAGGAACAAAAGGCGGCACATGCGGGACTCGGCTGGCCTAAACCGTTCCGGCTCAACCTGATGAGGACTAATGACGAGAACCAGGCGTCAATAGAGGATCCGATCAGCGAAGAACGCAAGGAAGAACTCGGCCAGATTATTTTTGAGCCCAGGATCTCCTTATCCGAGGTTTCGGATCTGCCGACGGAAGAACTGCTCTTCCTTCTGGTAACACACGAAGCATATAACCGTCATGCGCCGCTTGAGAACTACGACCAGAATCACAGAGTTTTTTATAATGAGCTTCTTGACAGAATTCATGAGGCGGAGGATCTGTATATCCTTTATGACGTGGCTACGGGATATCCGTTCCTCGACGGCGGCAATGTCTGCGTATATCTTGACAAGGATCATGCGACCAGGGCGGTTGACCTTTATAAGAGCCAGTTCCGCAGGCTCGTCGCTGCGCGCCGTCCCGGAGAAGGGGCACCTGCACCCGAAAACGGTCCGAAGCCGCTGCCTTTCTTTGATTATCTGTATTATCTCGGTATGGAGAATATCGTCATCGATAACGGCTGGTATAAGACGTTTATCAAACGCGGCGAGATTTCCGCACCGCCTTCATTCGGCAAGGATCCGTCCCAGGTTCCGCCCGCTTCACCTCAGCTTGCGTTTGCAATGACAGATTTTATCGGAGAGATGCGCTGGCCGGTCAAGTATGAGAAGCGCGAAGAGGTTACAAAGCGCAAGCTTGAGAGAGTTATGGCGCTTGTACCTAAGGCGACTTTCCTGATGCCTGTACAGATGGTGGACGCAGCCGCGGGCGAGAACGGCCAGACCAGAAAGGAACTTCGGTTCCCTATGATCCGGAACCGCGCAAAGGCGACCGGAGCGGAGATTCGGTTTATACCGCTGTTTACCGACCTGTTTGAGTATTCCAAAAAGTTTGGCAATGTCAGGGATTACAGACCGGTAGGCTTCCCCTATCAGAACCTGCTGCAGTTCCTTGGCGGGGCAGACGGCTTCATTATCAATCCGAACGGACAGGGAATTGTCCTTCCGAAGATTGTAAGGCCTCAGCAGACACCGGAAGGTGCGGCGCAGAGCACGGATGCAGGTGCGGATGCAAACGCGGTGGATGAGACACTGAAGGCTCAGGCCAAGGAGCCTCTTTCTGAAGAAAACGTGGATATGCAGGCTTCAGCAAAGGAACCTGTCTCTGCAGAAAGCGTGAAGATGCAGGCTTCGCAGGAGGAGCCTCTCGCTGAATAAGAGCGGACTGAAAAAGGATTTGTACAAGGCGGAATAATTGAGACACATGCCCTTTTATAATGACCAATTGAAAATTCCCGCACCGGTCAGGGCTGTTCTTGCTGCGGCTGCAGTTATCCTCCTGGCAGGGAGCATTATCCTGGGCGGGAGCTTCAGCCTCTTTGCAAAAGCGCAGCAGGCGGGAGATCGTCAGGAAATAGCGGTCATGTGTTCTTCATATGTAAGAAAAGAACTGCTCAGGGATTCAGGCGAGAACGGTGAAAGGGCAAAAGATTTTGAACCGGTTATTCTTGCGTTGGTATCGTCTTCCTATCAGCAGAATAACAACAGCGTCAGGAATGCCAAGAAGGCATGCGAGTATGTCAATGGCACTGTGATAAAGCCCGGAGAAGAGTTTTCGTTCAATGAAACCATCGGGGAGAGAACAAGGGCCAACGGGTATGTCAATGCGCCGTCTATTGCGGGCGACAAGCTTGAAATGACAATCGGCGGCGGGATCTGCCAGATTTCCTCCATGCTCTATAACGCGTCCCTGCGGACCGGAATGCGCATAAGGGAAAGACATGCACATTCCCTC
>JAEEGL015861944.1_pt1 | contig 10452 bp, 7 predicted proteins | sample 9134231 | NCBI WGS metagenome assembly JAEEGL01 (sample SAMN16246548, study PRJNA631951) | gut metagenome | biome: gut microbiome; feature: rumen; material: fiber-attached | host: Bos | place: Iran: Karaj | collected 2018-10 | reverse complement strand
TTTTAATAATTGTAAATGAGAATCATAATCTAAATTATATTTTAAAGAGAAATCATAAACTAATCTTTTAATATCTGTATTTTCATATACAGTTATTTTTTCTTTTTGATTTTCTGTTAATTCAACTTCTAATGTAAATAATATTTTTGAATTATTAATTGAATCAATGTCTTGAAACATTTTATTTTTATTTTTAAATTTTAAAAATTATAATGAATTTAAATAATATTATATTATATATTCTTAAAAAAATATATATTACATTAATTCAATTTTATCATTTATTTTTTTGTTTTTTTAACAATTTTCATTCTATATTAATTATAAAATTATTAAACTTACATTTTTGGAGCTTCATCATTTGTTTTTAATTGATTTGTTTCTTTATTTTTTTTTTGCAATTTAAAAATTGATTTTTCAGTTTGACATTTTATAATCTCAGGTAATTTTTTTAAAACATTATTATTAAGTGTAGATGAATTAATATTATTAGAATAATAATGATTATGATTTTCTTCTATTTTTTCATTAATTGCTTCATTTATATTATTATCAATATTTTTTCCTAAAATTTCATTTTCTAATGAAGCAATTTTATCTTCACCATCTGAAAAATAAGTTTTATTATTATCATCTGAAAAATTTGGATTTTCTTTCTTTTTTTCTTCAATTTTTAATCTTGATAATATTCTACTAAAACCATTTCCAATTCTATAACCACAATTAATATCTTTTAAATTAATAGGATTAGTTTGATTTCTATAAAAAGTATTACTATTTTCATTATTTGTTAAATCACCTATATAATTTTCACAAGATGCACAAAAATATCCTAAAGGCTTATTTGCTAATAACCAATTACTACTTGTTGAATTATAATTATTGTTTTCTTTTGGCATTGTTTCAATAATCAATTTAATTTGATTTTGTAAGCTTCTTATTAATTTATTTATTTCAAATTTAATTAAATATTTTGTTTCTAATTTATTGTTTAAATCTTCAATAACATTATTGAAATAATCTTTTGTATTTTTATATTCTTTTATGTCAATTTTATTCCATAATGTTTCATATATATCAGTAAAAATTTTATGATTATTTTCATGTTCTTTTTTTATTTTTTCAATATCTTTTTTATATATAGAAATAAATGAATTAAATGTTTTATTGTCTATATAATGTTCTTCATTTAATTCTTTTTTATTTTTATTTTTATTTGATTTAATATTAGAAATTGATGTTGAAAAATTTTCTTTTCCTTCTATCATTGTAAAATTTAATTTTTCAATTTTATTTGTTAAAAGTCTTAAAGAATTTGAATTTTGATTTACATTTGTTTTAGTTATATCAAATTCATCTAATAAATTATCTAATTTTCCTTTTAATTGGGAAATTCTATCTTTTTCTATTTGAAGTGTATCAATATTTATTAAATATTTTATTTCTTTTAAAATATTTTCTATTTTATTACTTAGTTCTTTTATATTTTCTTTATGATTATTTTCTAATTTATGAAGTTTATCAGAAATTTTAATATATAATGATTGTGATAAATCATTATTATTATTATTAATGGAATTATTTAATTTATTTATTTCATTTTCTATATTAATAGTTGGCTTATTTAATTCAGATATTTCATTTTTTATTTTATCAATTTTATCGTTTAAATTATTATATTGGGTTTCAATTAAATAATTTATATTTTTATTTATCTCTTCTTTTATTTTTATAAATTCATCTTTTTGATTCAAATTTTCTTTTTGTATAATTTGATAAATTTCATTTAAATTTTCAATTTTATTTTTATTATTAAATATATCATTTTTAATTGAAAAAATATCATTTTCATTTTTTTTTAATTTATTGTCAATACAACTAAATTTTTGAAAAGTTTTTTTTTCTAATTCTTCTAATAGTGTTTTAGTAATATCAATATCAGAATTATTAGCTTTTATATTTTTTAAAGCATCATAAAAATTTAAACCAGAAATTTTAATGTTTATATTTTCTATATTTTCAAAAAGATCTTGAATATTAGATTGTAATCCATTATTTTCTAATTTGATATTATCTTGATTTTTTTTTATTTCTTTAAAAGATATATTAAATATTTTTTGTGACTCTTCTAAATTTTTTATTTTATTATTTAATTCTTCATATAATTTATTCTGTACATTTAATTTTTCAAATAATTTATTTTCTAAATTTGATTCTTCTATATTAGGTTCAGAAATTTGTTTTTGTGCAGAAATTTTCTTTTTTGTAGATTCATTTGTTTGTTTTAATGTAATATTGTTTTGTGAAGTAATCATTGGAGATGATGATACAGTTTTTTCTTTTTCGTTATTTTTTTCAATAGTATTATTTAAACTATTATCTAATCTATTTTTTGAATTATATTCTTTATTAAATAAATTTTGTACTATAATTTCTTGTTGTTTCAATTTTTTCTCAGTTTCATTTTGTTTTGATAAAATATTACTTAATAAAACTTTTAATTTATCAAAATTATAGTGTAATGAAAAAAGTTCATTTAAATCAGAAAAATTTTTATTATCCATTTATTTAATTAGTTAAATCATAAAATATAATGTAAATATATTTTATTTATATAATTAAGGTAACTATACTTTTATTATTTAATAAATTAAATATTCGTTTTATCTTTTTCTAAAACATTATTAAATACTTCATTTACAAAAGTAAGGGCAGTATCATGGATTAATTTTAAACGCTCTTCTTCTTCTTCTTCATTATGATCAGATATATTATTATTTTTATCCTCTTCATTTTCAGAAAAAAAATTTAAAGTTTTATTTTCTTCTTTATTAATTTCATTTTCTCTTTCTGATAATTCAAATTTTTTATCATTTATTTCTTCTTCTAATTCATTTTCAATTTCCATCGTATTTTTTTTTCCATTTTTAATTTTATTGTCTATAATATTATTCTTTAAATTTAATTCATATTTTTCATCATTATTTTCACTTTTAAAATAATCATCATCATTTTCTTCAATTAAATCATTATTGATTTTTAAATTATTATATTCATTTTTATCTTCATTTAATTCTTTATTTTTATCATCATTAATCTCAAAATCTTTGTTACTTTTTTTTTCAGAAAACAATGTTTCATTTTTTGTTTTTTCATTTATTTGAATATTATCAATATCAATATTTTTTATATCATTATTATTATTGATACACAAATCTTCAACTAAACATTTTTCAAAGTTTCTTATTTCTTGTCTATGTGAAATTAATTGATTATCCATTTTTATTCCTTCAATTTTATTTTCATTTAATCCAGATTCAATTTTTAATATATCATTATTAAATTTATTTTGTATTAATCCCATATTTATTTTTTCATTTTCATTATTTAAATTTTGAATATCATTTAATTTTTGATTAAGTGATTTATTTTCTTCTTCAATTGATTTTAATTTTTCTATTTCTTTTGTTAATTTTAAGTTTTCTTCTTTTAATAAATTATCCTTATTATTATTTTTTAATTCCTCTATTTTATTTTTCAAATCATTATTTTCATTTTTTAATTTAATTAAATCACTTTCTTTATTTTTTAAATTTTTATTTTCTTCTTCTAATTGATTAATTTTTTCATTCAATGAATTTTTATTTAATTCATTTGTTTCAATTATTTTTTTTAATTTTATAATTTCATTATTTAATAAATCAATTTTTTCATCATTATTATTTTGATTGTTTTCTTTTTGTTTTAAATCAGCTTTTAATTGTTCATTAATTTTATTTAAATTATTGATAGTCTTCTTTTGTTGTTGTAGTAATTCTTTATTCATATCATAAGCTTGTTGTTTTTCTTTCATTAATTCAATATCTATTTTATTTATAAATTCAATATTTTTATTTTTTAAAATTCCTTTTATTTTATTTACTTCTTGATTTATTATATCATTTTCAATTTTCATTTCATTATATCTAGTATATAAAAGATCTCTAGATAAAGCATTTAAATCATTCTTTAATTTAATATTCTCTTCGTTTTTATTTTTTAATTCCTTTTTTAATGAATTGAGAATTTTCATTTGATCATTATTAATATATAAATATTTTCCATCATTAACATCATTATTTTGTTGAAAAGAATTTAATCCATCATTCATTGATTTACTAGTAAGATTTACTGGAGTTTTATTTCTAATTTTTTCAAAATTAAACTTTCTAAATTGAAAATTATTAATATTATTATTATAATTATAATACACATTTCCAATTATATTACTAATAGATAAACTATTATTTCTCTTATTTATGTTTTTATAAGATGATTTGCAATTTATTGTATGATGAGATATTCTTTTTTTATTTGGTGTTATATTTCTTTTATTTAATATCTCAGTTTTATTTTCCAATTTAGATGATGAATTTAAAATCTTATTTGAAACATCGTTTGATATATTTAATTTTTTTATTTGTTTAAAACTATTTTGTTTTATATTTAAATGACTTATAGGCTGAAATAATTTTTTATTGATTCTAGTTAAATAAGCATTCCTAATCTTTGGTTTTGGATTTATGTTTATTTTAATTTTTGCATTTGATGTTGATAATGATATTGAATTTTCCATTATTTAGATAAATTAAAAAAAATGTAAAAATAAATTTTTAAAAATATTTTAAATATATTTTTTTATTTGTTTAAGCATCCTCTGAGTAAGAAAAATAAAATATAACATTATTTATATATTATTAATAATTTAAAAACTATATTCACTAATTTTAATTTCACAAAAAAACCTTTATACTAAAAAAATCAATTATACAAAATTTCTTTTGTTTAAATCAAATTTACCAAATTTTTATTTTAAAAAATCTAAAAACTTAATTTTAACAACAATAGAAGAAAAATTTTTCATAATTAACACATAAAAAATTCCTATATTATAGAATTCAAAAAACACTTTATAAAAAACAATATTTAAAAAATTTCATACTTTATTCAGAATATGAAATTTGGTCATAAGATTTTAATAATGTATTCATCATTATATTAATATTTTTATTTGTTTTAATTGATATTTCATAATATATGAATTTTTTTTCTTTACAATATTGTTCAACTTCTTCAATTTTAACATTCCTTTCATTTTCTAAATCAATTTTATTTCCAACTAAAACAATATTAGAAGTACCATCATTATAAGCAAAAAAAAAAGGCATAATTTCTTTTTGAATACTATTTTTTATATAATCAAAACTTTTTTTATTAGTAATATCATAAAAAACTAAAAAAAAATCCGCATTATTATAATATTCAGTATAATCATCTTTATAATCATTTCCAGAAGTAACAAAAAAATTTAATTGATATTTATGTGTATTATAAGAAACAATTTTTTTTTTTATTTCTGAACCTAATGTCGGAATATATAATTTTTCAAAAATATTTTCTACAAATTTTATTACAAAACATGATTTTCCTGTATTAGTATCTCCTAAGAAAACTATATTAATTTCATTTTTATTTTTTTTCTTTTTTTCATTTTTTTCTTTTTCTTTTTCTTTTTCTTCATTTTTCTTTTTTTGAGAATTTTGTTTTGACATTATTTTATTGTCTGAAAGATGAGAATTTATATTTGTTTCTTTAACTGCAGTAACAGGAGAATTATCATTATTAGTTTGTTTATATGCTATTTTTTCTTTTTTACTTTCTATATCTGTTTTATTTTCATTGGTTGAATTTTTTTTATTCAAATTTTTATTATTAATATTATTATTTTCTTGTATTGATTCTTTTTTTTTTGAAGATACATTTTTTATTATATTATTATCTTCTTCATTTGGTTTTATTTCTTTTTTATTAACATTATTTTTTTTATTTTGATTTATTGGTTTTGGATTTTCTATATTTGACATATCTACCATTGAATTTGGTTCAATATTTTGAGATGCACAACAAACCCCCATTTTTTATTTTTTGTAATTATTATAATTATAATTAAAAATAATTGTAATATTTAGAATTATTTCAATTCGTTAATAATATATAATTTAAAATATAAAAATAGCAAAAAAATAATAAATATTTTTTTTTAATATAAAAATATTAAAATTTATATAAAAAAATTCAAAGGAATTTTTGATTTTTTATTTTCAATATAATCAGTATATAATTCATTATCTTTAACTAAATAAGGTTTAATAAATAATTTTTCAACATTATCAATATAGTTAGGTTCATATTTAATTTCAAAAGGGTCTCTAATAGGTTTTCTATATAATTTTGGTAATTCTGGTTTTCTTTCTCCATTCGCAAATTTTTCTAATTCTTCTCTATAATCATTATAATTATGAACTACATTAATAATATCATTTGAACTCATAGAATTTAATTTATTTTTCCTTTTTTTATATCTTTCAATTTTTTCAAAATTATTTTTTCTTATTTTATTATTAAAAATTTTTTGTTTTGTTTTAAAATCTTCTGGAATTACATTTTTTTTTATTTGAGGTAATTGAATACTGTCTCTCTTTTTTATTAATATTGGTTGTTGTTGATGTTGAATTAATGCAGCTTTGTTTATTTTTGAAAAGAAATTATTTCTTATTATTTTTTGTATTCTATTACAAGATTCATCATTTAAGTAATCATTATGTAAAAAAACTGCACTTTGTGCTACATTTGGTTGACTATATAACTCTCTGAACATTTATAAGAATTAATAATTTAAAATGTTTTAAAATAATAAATTAAAAGTATTAAATAAGAAATTAATTAAAAATAATTTTTTTGTTTTTTTAAATTTTAATATTACATTTATACTATTTAAAACTATTACTTTATATAATAAAAAGAAAGGGATTTTTGAATATATTTATTAACTACGACTCTCAAATTATAATTAAAATTAACATAATACTTTTTTTCTTTTTAATTTTTTTGTTAAATAATAATTTATATTAAATTATCACAATTCCAATAATTAAAACAATTTTCAATTTTATAATATTATAATTACCTATATTAAAAACCAATATATAACCTTTTTAAGCTCGTAACATAAAAAAATTATTGTTTTATATATTAATAATTTGAAGATAATAATTTAAAACATTTAAATATTTTTATTTGCATAAAAAATGATATAATATTATATGGAATCAAAAAATAATAGAATAGAAAAAATTCTTCCTTTTCTATATTTAGGTATTGGTTTTGAACAAGATTATGATAATGAATTTTCAAATATAATTGAAAAATCAATTGAAATACTTTCGAAAAAATATTCAAATGATAAAGAAAAGTTTATAGGTATTAATTATTTATGTAATGAAATTAAGAACGGAGAAATGGAGAAACAAAGGAAATTATTGGAAGAAGAAGCAAGAATGAGAAAGGAAAATAAAACAAAACAAAATAAAGTAAAAAAAAATAAATATGAAAATAAATTCGAAGAAAAAAAAATAATAAAAAATAAAGAATTAACAATTGAAAATACAAATGAAGAAAATATTAATATAAAAAAAACAAAAAATAACCAAAATATAAATAAACCAAAATCTATAGTAAATTCTACAGAGAAAGGAGCTTATAATAATTTTATTCAAATAATATTGGATAAAATAATGTCTTTTGAAAATAAGGAAGAGGCAATAGAAAATATTTTAAATAATAAAAATAATTTAGAATTAAATATTAATAATAAAAATGAAGAGGAACAAAATTTGAAAAATAAAGAAAAAGAATCAAAAAAAATATATCAATTACCAAAACATTTTCATATAACAACATTATTTAGAGGAAAAAAAGGATTTAATAAAGAAGAAGATGCATATAAAGAATTTGAAGAAAATAAAGAAACTTTAATTAATATATATGGAATCGTAATAATTCCTTTAAAAATTATAATATATATAATTAAAACAAATGAAAAATCTAATAATAAAATTCCTCATATTACAGCTGCAATTAATGGAGAATATAAAGCAAAAAATTCTAATGATGTGATGGAAAATATTTTTGGAGAAAGTAAAGAATATCATGAAGTTTATTATAAATTAATGAAGGGAGAAAAATTTGATTTGTCTGTTAAAGGTAATGTTTATGTTTTAGGGAAAAATGAAGAATTTTATTTTACTATTTTTAAAGAACCTTATCAAATTAAAGGTAAATTTGAAGGTTTTAAAGCATAAATATTTTATATTATATAATAAATAAGTTCTTAATTGATACATTAAAAATATTTATATATAAAAGGTTTAACTAAACAAATTATATTTACTATTCTTTATAATTTTGATGTTGTTTATATTTTTTTACATATATATTTATTTATTATTATTTTTTATTGAAGTTGATTTCGTTAAATCAATAAAAAATTTCGTTTTATTTTCATTTTAAATATGTTTTTATAATTGTTTATCCAAATTATTACAACCAAATAACTTAATCTAAATTAAACCCTAATTTCCAAATAAAAAAATATTGATTTAAAAAAATAAAAAAAAATTAAAAAAAGTAAAGAAACAAAAATATAAAAAAACTTTAACAAAAAACCATAAAAAAAAACAACAAAAAAAAAAATATATTATACATATTCATGTAAATTTGAAATTAAATAAATCTTAAAGATTAAATAAACCAAAAAAAAACTTTTTTTTATGGAGCAATTCCAAACAAACAAATGAAGCAATGCATTTGGTCATTTTCATATTTAACTGTAATAGATCCATCAGTATTAGGATTCCATAAACAAGTAGAACTAAAATGAAGAGAAGCGTCTCCTTTTTGGAAAATTGTTCCATTGCAAATAAATTTAAATCCTCTTTGTTGAGAATGAAGTGTTTTAATTATTTCATCACTTATTTGATTACACCAGCTTTGTGCTTCTTTTTGATCATAATTTTTTCCATCTAAGTATTTTTTGATTATACCATCACATAAGGTTGTTAATTCATCTTTGATTGCTGAGAATTGGAGTTCTGTTGACATTTTTATGTGTTTTTTTTTATTTATTTTGATATTTATAATATATTTATTTATTTTTATTTTTTTTTTTTGGATTTTTATTTTTTTATATTGAAAGTATTGTTTTTTTTTTAAAAATTTTTTTTTTTCAATAAATTAAGTAAGATGAAAAAAAATCATTTTACTAAAATTTATTCACAGAAAGAATTAAGAGATATTAGAATTAAAAATGCAGAAAAAAAAATTTATAATAAACCAATAAAATCAGAAAGAGAATTTATGTATAATTTAAAAAATGGAAATTATAAAGATAATAAATTTATAAAATATGATGGAGATATTGAATTTACGCCTTTTGATTTAAAAGAAGAAAACGAAGAAGGATATTTTGATGAAGATTATAATTATATTAAAAGAAAAGAAGAATATGATCCTTGGTATGAATCAGTTAAAGATGAAATTGAAAAGAAAGAAATGTTACAAAGGAAAATAAAAAGAAATGAAGATAATAATGAAAATATTGAAAATAAAAATTTCGATAATAATAATGAAAGTAATAATAGTAATGATGATGAAATTAATACTAATAAAAAAGATAAAAAAGATAAAAAAGAAATTAAAAATAAAAAAGATGATAATGATGATGATATATCAAAATATGGTGATGAAGATTTATATTATAAAGAAGAAAAAATAACTAAAGATGAAATTATTGAAATTAAAAATGAAGTTGAAGAAAATAGAATTAAATTAATTCCCTTTTTAGAAAATAAAGAAACTATAAATAAAGCATTAAAAAGATTAAAACCTAAAAATAAAAATGATGATAAAACACAATTTAATGAATTATTAAATTTAATATCAAAATTAACTGAATTATCATATTTTGATGTTTATACTGATACAATTGATAATATCATAAAAGATTATGGAATTGAAAATTTATATACTTGGAAATATAAAACAAAAATTGATAATGAAGAACAAATATTTGAATCATTTTCAACTAAAACAATGAAAAAATGGATAAAAGAAAATTATTTTAATGAAATAGAAAATATAAAATTTTATTTTATGTTCATTGATCCAATATACAAAGAAAAAAATAAAGATTCAAATAAATGGTTTGATACAAAATCAGATTTATACAAAAAATATTTATCTTGAATTAAAAAAAAACAAATAAAAAAAATAATTCAAAATTTGTATATTTAAATTTATAAAAAATATTAATAAATTTAATTTATATTTTCTTTAACATTTTTTTAGAATAAGATTTCTTAACATCAATATTAATATTACTTGTCTTAACAGCACCTTTATATCTACTTGTACCAGGTCTTGGTATTGCACAAGTATAAACATTAGGTAATGTAGTTAAAACAGAAATATCAGAAATTCCTGATTTATTTAATAAATCTTCTTGTTCTTTTAAAAAACTTTCTTTATTTGTTCTAAAACCTTTTCCTTTAAATAAATCTTCATTTAATATTTTTG
>JAEEGL015630822.1_pt1 | contig 10452 bp, 8 predicted proteins | sample 9134231 | NCBI WGS metagenome assembly JAEEGL01 (sample SAMN16246548, study PRJNA631951) | gut metagenome | biome: gut microbiome; feature: rumen; material: fiber-attached | host: Bos | place: Iran: Karaj | collected 2018-10 | reverse complement strand
TCTTTCGGCGCGGTTTATCTGTCCTTCGCGCCGGTATGTACCAGGGCGAACAGCGCGAAGGACAGATAAACCGCGCCGAAAGATTGGGAAGCGCCCTTTCATGGGGTACCGGACTGAACGCCGCTAAAGCACAGTTGGAAGCCGAACGCGCCGATTATAACAATAAGCTGAACGCCTATAAGACATTGGCCGGAACGTCTTCGACCGTGAACGAAAACGCTATGAAGATGGCTTTCGACAATGCAAACAATCTGACTAACAATAACGTTAACGCTCACGCGACAAAGGCCGCTCACGAATTCGCGCTATCGCAAACGCCTAGTACTTTCGAAATGCTTTTGGGTGCCGTCGCGAACGCCGCGAATACATATACGACACGACACCCCGGACAGTTTAAGGACCCGGCGCAGTCCGCGCCTACCGGATCCGATTACAGCAAACCGGGACGAATGTTTTAGGAGATCCGCTATATGAATAACACCGATTCCGCATGGGAAGCCGTAAGAAACGCCGCTATTGGCGCCGAAAACTACAAACGCGCACGTCGTGACGCGAACATAGATCTTTTTTCCCGCGCGGCCGCGAACGCCGCGCATTACGCCATATCCAAAAGCATACTGAAGGAAACCGAAGACGATTTAAGGCTGTTGAATACGGACCTGGAAAAGGAACGTCCCGTCGAGCCGGAAGAACCGCAACGGGCCACGTTTTCGGATATCCCAACGCAAGACACTTTCGGCGTAAGCGGTTTGAAGACCGTCGACTTTTCGAAGAATCCGAATACCGTTTCCGAAGGGGAAGAATACGAATTGAGAAAGGACGGACCGAATACCGTAAGCACCTGGGACGAAAACGAACGTGCCTGGCGTAAACAGCGCGTCGACAGAATGATCGGCGACACTTTGAACGACATTGACAAAGGCCGTTACAACGACTACGAACAGCGTCGCAAAGAATACGACGAACAGATGAAGAATTGGAACGCGCGTATTGAAAGAAAGAAGGAATTGGAGAAGAAAGGCCGCGTCGGAATACTTGAAGATTCCGCGCTACGCCTCGCAATGCACAATCCGGACTGGTCCGCACGTATGAGCCAAAAGGCCGAAAACGAAAGACAGCGCCAAATGCAATACGACAAATTCCGCCTTGAACACGCTAAAGAATTCGCGAAGTCCGCACTGGCTATCATGTCAAACGACGACCTACGTAAAGCGTATAAGGATCCAATCACATATCAAGACCAGCAACACAACAATGCCGTAAACGAAGAATTAGCCGAACGGCGGAAAGAGGCGATGGATCACGCGCCGCAAAAATTCGAAGATGAAAAGACCAGCATTGACAATGACGTGGCGTTCTTCAATAATCTTATTGATACGCTCCCGATAAAGAACGGAGAAGTAGACCTCGCGGCGTTCGGTAAAATGAATGCCACGCAAAAACAACAGCTGTTTAAGGCATATTCCGATATGGCGCGACTTGATCCGAACACAGGGAACAGTTATATAGCTAGAGCCCCCGGCGTATTCGGATATATCCAGTCACTTTGGAACGCGCTAAAGGGCGCTATTAACGGGAAACAGAATGTCACCGCGGAAGACATTGCGCGGGAAGCGAAAGCCGCTAGAAAAGACCTCGAAGCGCGTAAGAAAGCGTTCAACGACAAATGGGACGAACGAAAGACACGCGGCCGCGATAAATGGTCCTATCGCGCCCAACAGGGTTTCGACGATCTTATGAAAGAATACGTGTATAAGATGGACGAGCCCAATACCGTTATTGAACAGGCACCCGAAGCCCCCGTTCCAACACCCGTCGAAGAAACGGTAACTTCACCCGCGGCCAATAACGCCGCTACTAATAATACCGCGGCCGTGAAAACAAAGATCGAAGCTACGGCCGAATTTAAGAGCATGAGAAACCGGGAAACGAAAACGATAACGATAGACGGCAAACAGTACAAAGTGAAGAAGTCTAGAGGAAAGGCGGAAATCGTAAAATAGGAGATCGCACATGGCAACAACGAACGACATAACAACGGAACGGGAAGACGACGAATACGCAAAGAACCTCGTATTGGATTACCTTAAAGAAGGTGACGCGATCTTCGAAGACCTCGACGACGGCGAATGGGAAAGTACTGTTCCGAAGAACGTACGGGAACGCGCCGAAAAGATCCGCGCCGGAATCGAAAAGAACGATAAAGAAGCAAAGATCGAGCTAAAGCAGTTTACGGATAGACTTAATTCCGCTGGTCCCCGTATGCTTAATCAAGAACTCGAAACCGCGTCCAAAAAGCCCGAAGAAAGAACGAAACTCGACCAGGCGATATTCGATAAGAACAAGGAACGTAAGGACCTTTTCAAAAAAGGCTTTTTGATGGCCGTCGCGTCCGGCGCGAAGAATTTCGACGACGCCGTGGAAATGGTGAAGAAAGTCTATTCGCCTTTCGTTGGCGGAGATACTGAAAAGATCGCGGCCGATATACGCAAATGGATATCCGATAGTGAATGGATGGAAAAGGCGTTTTTGACGCCTACCGCTTACAAGCCTTTGAACAGGGGCCTGGCAAACACGGCGCTGAAGGAAAATCTATCCGTCGACGAAATGGACGAAATGATAAAGCGCGAATCACAGTATTTCGCGCGACAGAAGGATTTAACGGGAATTGACACCTACATAAATCCGTCGAACGCACGTAGCGCCGCTTTGGGGAATGAAAAGACGAAGTGGAATACAGTACGTGACCTCGCTACATTCGGTCCGCGTTTGGCTGGATCATTCGCCGGTTACGTCGGATCGGCCGCGCTTGATCGTATGGGATTCCAAAACGCCGCGCAATGGCTTGAAGAAGCTACGGCCGTAGACAATCCCGATAAACTTACTAACGACATTACGATGTACATACCCGGAACGAGCGCGGGAAAAGTTGGCCGCGCATTGACACGCGCCGGGAAGGGAATTAACAAAGTTGGCGGACGCCTAACAAGGGGATCCGGCGCCGTTACTTCAATCGGCGACTTTTTCGAACGTGGCGGGAACGCCGTTAAAAACGCGCGCGCCCTTCCGCGCTATGCGGGTGAAGGTGTCGCGGACATATTGGTACAGGTCCTCGTCGATAATCTAAATGAAGCCGCACACGGTAACGTTGAAACAGGCGTCGGAATAGGAATCGGGAAGGGTGTATCGTCCGGTATCGAACATGGACTACGCAAAGTTACTAGCGCCAATCCCGAATACAATATGTTGGCAAAACGCGCCAAAGAAGCCGCGGACAAAAACGGAAAACGTACAGTAATAAACGGTGCCGATGGCGAAGTCGTGACGACCGGAGGTATTTTCACCGATGGAAACGGCGTTTCATACGTACAAACCGAAGACGGGAAGATCTACGAATACGTACCGAAGCCGTCGGAAGACTTCAATTTTAAAGGCGGGATGGACCCTCGCACTCGTCGTTACCGTCGATACGTCGGAACGACTGAAGTAGGCGCCGAAGTCCCCGAAACATTCGACACAAAAACGACGAAAGCAAACACGGCCCTATTGAAATGGCTTAAACTCAATCCTTCCGACCTACGGAAACAAGGTATCGACCCGAACGACCTTTCGATCCTGTTCGAAGAAGGCTTGATTAAGCCGGGCGATACCCCGTACGATATTGCACTACGTGTAGAACAAAAGGTCGACGAATTGAACGCACAGCGTAACCTGGCAAGACGCGCCGGACGCGCCGACCCAATTTTCCTAGAACGGAGCGTCGGACCAAACTCGCAATACACAGCCGACGCCATGTCCGAAAAAGTGCGTACGCGTTTGGCCAATCTACTGGACGAAGGCGTTATCGACAGCGAAACGTACGAAAAAATGGCCGCAAAGGCCGACGACCTAATTAGACGATATTTCCCGGATATCGGTGTTGGTAGTGATCCAACGGACGGTTTCGACCGAATTCGGCCGATGGAAATCCAGGGCTTGATAAATTCGTTCCAAGAAAAGGAGAACAAGTTTTACAGCAAGTTGAACACACGCGAAGCCAGGACCCCGGAAGAAATAGCCGAACACGAAATAGTGGACGTATTCAAGGACGTAAACAGGGACCTGTACGACGTAAAAAAGCCCGCCGGCGTAAATGAGCGCATACAAACACCCGAACAGCGGAGGGAAAGACTTCGCGCTGAACGCGGCCATATCGAAAAAAGGCTTAAGAGAATAGAAGAGGACGACTCGGATATCCGGAAAAAGTTTCGTGAAATATTCCCGGATGAGAAAGAACCGGATATAGACGACCGCGTCGAAAACTTAAAGGAATCTATAAGGAATCAATTACGCGATATCGACAATCACATTAACAGCACGGATCTACAAACGGTCGAACAAAACCTCGTGGACGAATGGAAAGCCACGCCGGAAGAATACTCGAAGTGGCTCGGCCTTAATCGCGCCATGCAAAACAAAAAAGGCGCCTGGCTAAACGACAGTTTCGGTATTCACGGGACCACAGCCGGAAACGGGATCATGGGCAACGTTCCAAAATCACGCGCCGGTGTATTGAAGAAAAGCGGAGAACAGATCTGGAATAATACAGTGAAAAATATCGTTCCCGTTCCGTCGTGGACCGCGTTAGTTGGCGAAAACTTCAACGGCCGTCCGTTCACCGCTGAAGACATTTTGAAAATGTACGGGACCGAAAACGTATTCCGTCCTAACGTCTTCGAAAACTACGGAAAGGCTATCGCACAGGAAGTCAACGACGAGGGTTACGATATGCCCGTCGAAGAACCGCGGACCGTCGGAGAGCTATTCGGCGACGCTATCAAGTCCGGTCGCGCCCTGGTCGAAAGCGGCGCACAGAAAGCGGACGAAGTCGCGAAGTCCGTTAAAGAAAGCGGCGCCGTTTCGGAAGAAGCCAAAAAGAAAGCGGAAGAAGCCAAAGAAAAAGCCCAACAGGATCTAGACGTATTGAAAAGAAAGGAACGCGTCCGCCGTGTAGAGCCGAAAGGTAATTCCGCATGGAAACGCGCGAAGCCCGAAGACGAAATAAGACTTCGACAGAAGAACATAATATCACAGGACGAACTCGACTTCCTAAACGCCGTCGCGTCCTCGATGGGCGGTTACGTAGGTGGCGGATCGTTCAAGCCCGGCGCCGGATTCACGATCGAATAGGAGAATAGTATATGGATTTACAGTATTCGCCAAAAGCCCCATACACGATAAACGGGAAGCCCAACGCACGCGGTCTGCTCACGTTTTGGAACGCCGGAACGTCCCTTCCGGTCAATGTCTACAGCGATAAGGAATGTACGGTTTCGGCCGGTCCCTATGCGTATCTAGACGTTGAAGGCGCCCTATCGACACAGTTGTATCTAAAGCCCGGCGTCGAATACGAAATCCGTATGTATCGCCCCGTGTCCGTCGTTATGGTCCCCGCATACGATCCGGACGACCCGCCGGGGTCCGATTGGGCTTTCGTCTATTCGTGGAGACAGGACGTTATGTCGACGACCGATACAATCCAATACGCGATTACGATAGACACAATATCGGATTTGATGGACATAGAGCCCTCCGAAAACATGGTCGTCAATGTCTACGGGTACTATTCGATAGGCGATTGTCCCGTCCGGACTTATGTATGGAATCCGTCGGACTTGCGCACGGCAAACCGCGGGACGATTATCAAATCCAACGCTTCCGCGTCCGGTCGTTGGAATTTGATCGACGACGTATCGAACGGGATTCCTTCATACGTCTTCGGGGACACGCCAAATCAAACCGAAGTCGCCTATGATGTTATATGGACCGGAGCCGCGGCCGTCGCGGATTCGTTCGACGTACCATTGATCATAGACGGGAATTTCCCGCGGCAAATCGACCTTTCGGCAAATAAGACGATAACCCTAAACAAACTGCACATAACGCCGGGATTCTATGCGGACTCGACGAATACCGGCCTTTTGATATTCAAGCCCGGCGAAGTAACGGTCGACTTCCTCGGATCCATGCGCTACGCGAAGTTGGATCTATCCGCATTGACGAAAGAAGCTACCGTCGGATTCGACCAGTTGTTCATACTGAATAACGGGACCAATAATTATCCCCTGGCAAATGTTGTACTTGATTCAAACGAGGCGCTAACGTCTTTCGGCCTGTTGACCGTGCATGATATTATCGGGACAGGTACATTAACGCTTTCGTTGGGATCATTGGTCGCACACGACATAGCGCGTACCGTTTCAATAGAGATAAACGCCTGTGGGACTACCCTACAGGCGCACGAAATGTATTACGCTTCGGACGCGTCGTCCGTACAATACAAATCGGCGCTTACTATCGACCGATTCGTCGTCGATGAATTCTACACGCTTCCCGGATCGTCACTATGCAACTATTCAAACGTCGATTTCGTTTTCGCAAACGGCGAAATCGTCGTCCCGGACACTTCGGCTTTCTACGCAAAATCCATAAGCGGTACACCCGGGAAACTTTGGCTGAATCCGAATTCCGGACTTTCCGTCACTGAAGGTGTTGTATTCGACGACTTCGACTGGTCGAATACGGACATAAAGAATTCGATTGTCCAAATTTGGAAAGCCAACGACTGCGTAATGGATATGGGCGGAAAGAAGTTGACTATTGGCGGCGACGTTCGCCTCCCACGTCCGGAGGAAATCGGTTTCAGCGATTCCGTTTGCCCTGTTATCCGTAATGGCTCCATCGAACAGGCGACGTACGGACTACAGATCGCGGCGCCTGTTATAGAGTATTCGTCCGTTGTATTCGAAATCGACGTGAAGGTAGAATCGATATCGAACGGACTGGGTGGAACGGACGACTTGAAACCCCTTGAAGCCCGCGTGTCGAATTGCCGTTTCATGGGCGGTCCGCTTCACGGTATGTACAAGTTGCAAATAGGCAATAGTGACGTATCACGAAATCGAAACGTACAGATCGTGAACAACGACTTCGGAAAGACAATAATTAAGATGGTAGGAAACTGGCAGAGCTACGGATCGACGATCATAACGAATAATCATTGGACGAATGATAGCGCCGTTTCGCCGGCTATCGCCTTGATAGACGTTTCGCAAATGTCGATATACTATCCGGCCGCGGGAAGACCGCAGAATAATTGCTATCCGAAATTCGTAATAAAGGACAATGTTCCGACAGCGAACGGCGTAGCATTTACGACCCTGCTTGATTCTAACGGGGATTTGAGCATAAGCACGGGGACGTACGTTCCGACCACCGATCTAACAGTAGTATCTACTGAAACGTTGACCGGAACGGACACTAAAACGATCTTGACGAAACAGGTAGGCTCCCAATGGGGCTTTATCCTGTTCGCGCCGTCGTGGTCCGGTATACTTGACTCCCGCCGTTGGGTGAACGTCGACGTTTACGGGTGCCCACAGGACGGAACGAATTACATCTACGCATATCCACTTACTAACGACAAAATCCAATTCGACTACAACTTCACAGCGGATGACAACTACCGCGTAATACATATCACGACCAATTATTAGGAGCGTTCTTCATGGCGATAAAATATCCTTCATGCTTCAGACAGCAATTTACAGACAGTAACGGAAAACCTATCGCGTCCGGTACATTGGAATTCTATCGCGCCGGGACTTCGATTCCACTTCCCGCGTATACTATCGACGGCGTTTCGTTGGGCGATACCGTTTCACTTGACATAATGGGATCGGCCGAATTCGCACTGGACGACGCGGAGACATACGATATTTGCCTGTACGATAAATACGATCACTTGATAGACACCTACAATAAGGTTACGGCGTCCGGTGAAGGTGGCGGGGGAAGTGGAATGATTAACCCCATGACGGATAACGGCGACGTAATCATAGGTGGCGCACATGGGGAGCCACAGCGCCTAAACATAGGTGTGTCCGGACAGGTTTTGACGGTTTCTTCGGGCGCTCCCGCATGGAAAACGATTCCAGTCCAAACCGGGGACCATAAGGTCCTGTTCACGTTTACGGACGCGACACCTGGATATATCGGGGATAAACTTACGTGTACGGCGCCGATCAAATTCACGCGTACCGGGATCGGCGTAAATGAAGTTGGACATATCGGATTGGACGCTTCGACCGCGGCCAACGGGGACATACTTACAGCGGACGGAAACGGCGGCTCCGCATTTGCGGCCCCGGCCGTACAGCCCGGCGATCATAAAGTGTCCGTCGACGGTACGGACACCGCGGCTTATTTGGAAGATAAGTTGGTCGCCGGATCGAACGTGACACTTACGAAGAACGCCGGACAGATCACTATTTCCGCGGCTGGCGGAGGCGGTGGCGGATCCGTTTCGACGGCCGACGGCGTACAGGGGGACGGCACGGCCGAAGATCCTGTTACGCTCAAATTGGACGCGTCCGGAAACGTGACGCTCACACAGGGCGTAGACGGGCTTAAGGCGGATTATTCGGCGGACGATGAAGCCGCGGAATACTATTCGTATCCGTTCACGATGTCTACACACCTTTTGTCACGTCCAACGGAAATGATAATAGTACCCGTCCACATAGACTGGGCGGCTAACATCCAATCGGTGAAATTCTACAACGGGACATTAGGCGGCGCGACAACGCCCTATATGATCGTGTTGTATCACGCCGTAGGCGATATCAATACACCCGGATCGTATTTGGAGCCATTCGGCTATTACTACAAGTCCGACAGCGCTTCCGATATCGTGAAAGGTTGGAATATCAAGCCGGTTACGTTCCGCGGTGAAAATGATACGTGGGACGAAACCGAATACCTGGCCACAAACGGGGAAGAAATTTTCGTTGGATTTTGGAGCCGGGATAGTGTAGGCGTCCCGTACATAGAAGGATATGCCGATAAGGCGATGGGTTGTGAATACACGGCCTGGGGATCGTTACCGGCGCTTACAACGATTAAGAACGATATCCAGGTAGCAAGTATCTACGCGTTGGCGTCCCATATACACATGATATTGACTTCGGAGGAGGCGATATGATATTACAGCGATACCGGATAATCGGAACGTCGATAACGTTCGACAGTTTGGACGACGCGGAAGCATACGCCCGTAAGAACGGGATTGAAATACAGCTCGAAAAGATATGGACGGTGAACGATGGATAGCGTTATAAGCCAACTACCTCCCATTTTCGCGATGGTATGTATCTTGATCTATTTCGTGTTGGCGGATAGACGATCAAGTCGTGCGGAATCGGATCACCACCGTGAAACATACGACGCAATACTTGATATAAAAGAATCGATTGGGGGACATGAATTGAGTTTGTCCGAGCTGAAAAAGCGCGTTGAAATATGCGAACGGGAATTGTCCGAATTGAAAGCCTGTTTGAAGAGCCTTGAAAAATGAAAAGGAGCGAACGGGAAGCCCTAAAAAGGGCTATCCTACGCGACATTGATAGGAAGATAAGAGAAAGCCCGAACAGGGTATCGGATTGTCAACGAAAGAGGAAGGGGAAACGATGAAGATTTTTGTAGACAGGGTATTGTGCGATTCGCCAACTATAAAGATGGTCGAAAACGGAAGATGGGAATATGCGTCGAAATGGGATATAGAGATCGTTCTACATGGATCCGGCGTTTTGCGATTGTCTATACACCCCCCATATTGGACGGACCTGGCGTCCGTCCCTAAAGCGTTTAGAGGGGCTTTTGATAATGGAAGTTTGGAATTCGGGGTTTTGATAGCTTCGCAGGTACATGACGCGTTGTATTCGACACATTACTTGAGTAAGACGTTTTCGGACGATCTGTTCGAACAGCTGTTATTGTATTACGGTATGGGACGCGCGAAAGCGCGTCTATACTGGCTGGCTGTACATCTATTCGGAAATGGAGCATGGGAAGTTATATCCGAAGAACAGATGGTCAACGACCGTCACTTGATAGAATTCCATTGGGACGATAAGTGATTAAGACATGCGACCCGCCGGAACGGCGGTGTCTTATTTGTGTATGAAACGGCGGTGTCTTATTCATGAGTGAAACCCCTTGAAATCGTCGAAAATAAGCGAAAATAGAGAAGTCGACGTGAAAACGGCGGTGTCTTATTTCCATTATATCTAAAGTATTTAAAGGTCTTTATAGTTATAAATATAAGGGCTCAAAAAACCCAAATGGGATAACCCTGTCTGCCAGTCGTCTTGAACGGGCGATAAGGACGGATAGGACCAATGGCTAATTTCGCGCCACAGGCGCAGAGATGGGCCTGGCTGGCCGTTTTGGGTTTTCCCCGTGTCATTGACCGGTTTTAATGATCGTGGCTTTAGAGGGCCTTAAAACGCGTTATACGGGGTGTGTCGATTTCCAGGGATCGAAATTGACATGAGACACGCCGGAACGGCGGTGTCTTATTCATGAGTGAACGGCGGTGTCTTATTCATGAGTGAACGGCGGTGTCTTATTCAT
>JAEEGL013710853.1_pt1 | contig 10452 bp, 5 predicted proteins | sample 9134231 | NCBI WGS metagenome assembly JAEEGL01 (sample SAMN16246548, study PRJNA631951) | gut metagenome | biome: gut microbiome; feature: rumen; material: fiber-attached | host: Bos | place: Iran: Karaj | collected 2018-10 | reverse complement strand
TTTGCAGGAGTTCCTTGGGCCTGGGATACTGAGGATGATTGCACGACTCCTAATGGTAATTCTACAGGTACGGCTACAGTTACCATCACTGGCGGTACTATTGGTATCAGTGGGCGTGACAACGGTCTTGTCTTCGGCTCATCGCGTGGCGACATTCAGAAGCCTATAAATGTAGGTGATAATTACACTACAGATCCATACGACCGTGTGGCATGGGTGAACAAATCTGTGGTTACGATCGGTACGAGTGGTTCAGGGACAACGCTGAACACACCGCTCATCAAGGGCTCTGTTTATGGCGGTGGTGAGAACGGTCACAACGACGAGAGTGCTACGGTGAACGTCTATAGTGGAACTATTGGTGTAACTGATACCGAAGATCCTTGGTATTCCTTTACGGATAAAGTTCTTGAAAAGGATGTTCAACTGTACCGTGGTAACGTCTATGGTGCCGGTAGTGGCTCAGACACCTATAAGGATAATCAGGGTAAGGAGCATTGGAATCCGAAGTCTGGTATGGTCGCTGGCAACACTTTCGTCAACATCGCAGGCGGACACATCGGACGCTCTGTCTATGGCGGTGGTGCTATGGCATCGGTAGGTACGATAACGAATAACGGAACTATGGAGACAACGGATAAACATGCCTTAGAGAATAATAGCTTCGCCCTCAGCTGGCCGTATAAATTCGTGTTTGCGCCAAATACTGGTAAGGCAACCGTCAACGTGACGGGCGGTCACATCGGTACCCGACAGTTGGACGGCGGTGATGTTTATGGTAGCTCTCGTGGTCTGGCTGGTGACCGTTATGAAATGGCACACTTGGCCTTCACCAACGAGACGGAGGTGAATATCAATTATCCTTCTACTGCCGATATGACAAGTGAAGCAGCCATCCAGAATGACTTCACGAAGCAGTGCATTACTGGTTCTGTACACGGTAGTGGCGAGAACGGTTACGTCTATGGCGACACAAAGGTGACGTTGAATGAAGGTCTGATAGGTCACTCTCTTTATGGTGCCGGCAAGGGTAAAGGTACATACACTATGGATTTGAAAAAGATTGGTGGCGGTGACAATGACACTTATCCAGCCCAGATTTACAGTCTTATTGCTGGTCGTGTGATGGGTAACACCTATGTTACCATGAACGGTGGCCGTGTAGGACGTAACGTCTATGGTGGCGGTAACATGGGCTCTGTCGGTAAGGGTAACTATGCCGGTGGTAACGATGACTATGTTCACGACAGCGATATAGGTGCTGATCAAGGTTATGGCGAGAATATAAATGAAAATCTGTGGGATAATGTTAGTGATGATAGTAAGGCCTTCCTCGGCAGTGGTAAGACTATAGTGAACGTTATTAAGGGCATCGTAGGCTACATCGATGCCACAAATCCGAACAATAGCGTCAAAAACTATCTGCCTTATGGTAACGTCTTTGGTGGTAGTGCCGGTGAAGCAGCGCCTAACGTAGCAGATAATCCAAGCAACCTCTATCTCTATAGTCCGGCATTCTTCTCTGGCTATGTGAATGAGACGGATGTCACCATTGGCGGATATAGGTGTAAGACAGCTTATGGAGATTATAAAGTGGATGATTGCATAACTGCTGCAGAGTATGCTGCTCTTACCAGTGATAACAAAGCTAATTGGGAGTTGACAGGTCCTACCATCTACGCCAGTGTTTATGGTGGTGCTCAGGATGGTCATGTACGTCGCGACACAAAGGTGACTGTTTTGGGTGGTGAGATTGGTGTGCCTTATGAATCTACATCTGATACCCGGACAACGCTCTTGAAAGAGAAAAACTATGGCCTTGACGACTCACAGTGGTTGCACCGTGGTAACATCTATGGCGGTGGTTCGGGTATCACGAAGTATGCATCTAACGTACAGTATGCAAATGACTATTCTGGCGACAAGATTCCAACATCAGATTACAGCACCTCTTCGGGTTCTGTGACACGCTTCACTGAGGTCAATATTCTGGGTGGTATCATTCATCGTAATGTCTATGGTGGTGGTTCAATGGGTTCTATTGGCGCTCCGAATATGGGACAAAATTACGTTCCATATAAGAAGGGGGACAATGCTGATGGACATGGCCAAGGCCGTCAGTCGCAGAACACCGTTAACATAGGTGGCGGTACGAGTGTTGTTACTATTGGTACGCCATTTGACAGCACTAAGGGATGGAGTTATGACAAGACCTATGGTGGTGAGGTCTATGGCGCTTGCCGTGGTAAGTCAGACCTGGATCCTGAGCAGTTCGCTACCTCTATCTGGACGCAGGTGAACATCAAGGACAAGGCTACCATCATGGGTAACGTCTATGGCGGTGGTGATAATGGTATGGTGAAGAAAGATTCAGAGGTCATTATTGGTGAAAAGTAGTAGTCACCTTTCACGTGTTCGAATAGTCTCTTCGACTCGTTCAGATATCTCCTTACTCCCCTAAGGGATTATCTGAACGAGTCGAAGGGATTATCTGAACAACTTGAAGAGACTATCTGAACAACTCGAAGGTACTCCCTGAGTATAGTTATTTTCAAATTGCTGAATTTTTACTACCATGCTACCACTGGCGGCTGCTATTTATCAGGGTGTCCTGCCGAGATCCATACGTCAGGAAGCAGTATCTGTCAGAAGCTGTTTCCGGATGCCATTGGATGGAATGCCTTATTATAATCCCAAGGCTTTGGCGCTGCCCGTGAGTATACAGCCGAAATCAGAAGAACCTGCTGATAGTGTTGAAGACGACATTCGCTTGGTCTCTCTTACGGAGGAGGATGAGGATTCCCTGGAGGTGAGCCGGAAGACGAAACAGCTGATGGACTTTCTGAATGCGCATTACAAGTTCCGCTACAACACGATCATGGGCTATACGGAGTATAAGGATAACGACTACCATTACATGGACTGGATGCCTGTAGATGACCGTACGCTTCTCCATAAGATAGGTTTCCCTGTGTCTGCACTGAAGAAGGTTGTTAATAAAGGTAATTCCGTCAAAATACGCCAAATTATTTGGCAGTTTCAAAATAAGTTCGTATCTTTGCACCGTCTAATCAAAAATCAATTAGCTATGGAAACAAAAAGTAAAAGAACAAAGAAAGGAGAAGTGATGATTAACGAAAAGTACATACGATTTGACTGGGCCGTGAAGCGGATGCTTCGCGACAAGGCAAATTTCGATGTGCTTGAGGGCTTGATTACCGTATTGCTTGGAGAGAAAATCTCTATTGAGGAGATTCTTGAGAGCGAAGGCAACCAGATGTCGGAGGACGATAAGTTCAACCGTGTGGACATCAAAGCCAAGGATTCAAAAGGCAGCATCATCATTGTTGAAGTCCAGCTCACTACCCAGCTCTTTTATCTGGAGCGCATTCTTTATGGAGTGGCAAAAGCCATTACGGAACACATCTCACTGGGTCAGCGATATAGTAATGTGAAGAAGGTTTATTCCATAAATATCCTTTACTTTGATTTAGGACAAGGTGCGGATTATCTCTATCACGGACGTAATTCATTTGTAGGAGTTCATACTGGAGACACGCTGAAGGTGAACATCAAAGAGGATAATGTTATCAGGATGAAAGCTCCTGAGGAAGTGTTCCCTGAATATTACTTAATCCGTGTCAATGAGTTCAATGATGTGGCAACCACTCCCATTGAAGAGTGGCTTGACTATCTGAAGAATGGCCGGATTAAGGACGACACCACTACGCCAGGTCTGGCTGAAGCCCGTGAGAAGTTACAATATATGCAGATGAGCCGTGCAGACCAGTTGGCTTACGAGCGTCATCTGGATGCCTTGGCCGTTCAGAGTGATGCCTTTGACGCCGCCAGAATCGAGGGGCATGCCGAAGGGCTTGAAATCGGTCGTGCAGAAGGTCGTGCAGAAGGACGTGCAGAAGGACGTGCTGAAGGACGTGCTGAAGGCGAACATTCAAAAGCTTTGTCTGATGCACGCAAAATGAAAGAACTGGGAGCTACACGTGATTTTATTATGCAGGTAACAGGATTATCTGCTGATGAAATTGATAGTTTGTAGTAACTATTTCTTGTAGTTCTTTAAGCCTTGATTCAGGAAGTCGAGGTAGGCGGGGATGTCTTCGCTGAAGCCGCGGCTGCCGGTAAGGGGCTTGCCGGTGGCAGGGTCGAGGGCGACATAGAAGGGTTGGGCGTTGGCACCGAACTTATGACTCTGCAGATAGCTCCACTTGGCACCCACGGTGCGCAGGGTCTTTTGTTGGCCTTTATCGTCGGTGATAACCATCGGCTCCTGCAATGGGGTCTTGTCGTCGACGTAGAGCGAGATAAGCACATAGTCGTTTTTCAGGATGTCGGCCACGCGGGCATCGTTCCATACCGAGGCTTCCATCTTACGACAGTTCACGCAACCAAAGCCGGTGAAGTCGATAAAGACCGGTTTGCCCTGGGCGCGGGCGGCGGCCATACCTGTTTCATAGTCGTTGTATTCGGCCTCGACAACTGTCGGGTTGAGGTTGAAGTCCTGGGTGCTCATGGGTGGTGCGAAGGCGCTGACGGCCTTACAGGGAGCGCCCCATAAACCGGGAACCATATAGATGGCGAAAGCTAAGGAGACGAGTCCGCCCATGATACACAGTACGGGCATGGGCTTTTGGAGTTCTCCACCGATCATATCGCTCTGGAATTTCAGCCAGCCACAGAGGTAGGCGCCGAGGAGGGCGAAGATGACAATCCAGAGAGAAAGGAAGACCTCGCGGTCGAGGATATGCCAGCCGTAGGCCAGATCGGCCACGGAGAGGAATTTCAAAGCAAAGGCCAGTTCGATGAAGCCGAGGACGACCTTCAACGTGTTCATCCAGGAGCCTGATTTCGGAGCGGACTTCAGCCATGCGGGGAACATGGCGAAGAGGGTGAACGGCAGGGCTAAAGCTAAGGCGAAGCCGAACATACCGACGGCAGGAGCCAGCCAGTTGCCGGAAGTGGTGGTCTGGACGAGCAACATGCCGATGATGGGGCCGGTGCAGGAGAAGGAAACCAGCACGAGGGTGAAGGCCATCAAAAAGATGGAAAAAAGTGAATAGTGAATAGTGAATAGTGAATAGTGGGAGTCGGATGAGGCTTTGGCGGAGAGCTCTTCGCTCTTTTGGTCAACCTTGTTGGCCCAGGAGTCGGGGAGGCGGATTTCAAACCAGCCGAAGAAGGAGAGGGCGAACACAATCAGCAACAGGCAGATGAAGATATTGAATACGGCATTCGTCGACATGGCATTGAGGGTGTCGGAGCCGAAAATGGCTGTGACGAGCAGACCTAAGCCTAAATAGATGACGATGATGGAGAGACCGTAGGTAAACGCATCGCGGATGCCTTTTTTCTTATCGTCCTTGGAGCGCTTCAGGAAGAAGCTGACGGTCATGGGGATGATGGGCCAGATGCAGGGCATGCAGACTGCCAATATGCCGGCCACGAAGCCCATGAGCAGAAGCCAGAGGAGGGACTGATGGGCGAGGTCGGAGGCAGAACCGAAGGCGGAGAGCTCGGAGGTGACGGGGGACCAGAGATTGGTTAATGGTTCATGGTTCATGGTTAATGGTGAAAGGGCTGACGCCGTGGTGTCAGAGACGGTGGTGTCAGAAGGAGAAGCGATGGTTTCTTCGGGAGAAGTAGGGGGCGTTGCTTCTTTTTCGGCCTCTTCTCTTTTACTATTCACTATTAACTCTTCACTATTCACTGTCCCTGCGGGACTTTTGCCGGATTGCTTGAAAGCGGCTTCGGAGGGGGGGAGGCAGCTCTCGTCGCTGCAGGTGCCGTATTCGAGGTAGCAGTCGATGTCGTATTCCGGTTTGGTGAAGCGGATCTTCTGGACGAAGGTGGCCTCGTTTTCGAAGAATTTCAGTTCCATGTTGAACATCTTGTCCATCTTCTTGATGACATTGCCCCGAGGGGTCAGTTTGCCAACCAACTCCGCACCCTCCATTTTCACCACGTTGAAGGTGGCTTCAATAGGGCCGTTGTCGCCGATGTCTGTGGAATAGACGTGCCAGCCTTTGTCGATGGTGGCGTGGAAGATAATCTCGGCCTCCGCACCTTTGCCGGTCTTCAGCTGAGAGGTGAAATGTACCGGATCCATCATCTGGGCCTGGACAGCCAGTGTCAGCAGCAGTGCCCATAAAGATATCATGATTCTTTTCATAGCCTATGAAGTGGTACGATGCTTGTCTAATTTTTTGAGGAAGTAGTTAAATGCTTCCAGCCCTACCAAGACGAGGAAGGTGGAGGCGGCTGCGAGGATATAAAGGCCTCCTCCGCAGGCCAGACCAATGGCCGCTGTCACCCAAAGACCGGCGGCAGTGGTGAGTCCGCGTACCACATTTTCACTTTTGTGGAAGATGATGGTGCCTGCACCGATGAAACCGATGCCGGACACTACCTGAGCGGCCACACGCGACACATCCCAACGGTGCTCAGGGGTATGCATGGCGCCTTCGAAGCCGTAGGCAGAGACAATCATAAACAAGGCAGAGCCTAAGGCTACAAGGAAGTGGGTACGCATACCGGCTTCCTTGGCCCGATACTCGCGCTCCAATCCGATGGCACCGCCTAAGAGGGCTGCCACGAAAATTCTAATAATAAATTCCCAAGTCATGTCCATAATACAATTAATAATTAATTATTAATTCCTAATTTCTTTTTATAGCAGCGGTGGCGACGGATGATCTTCGATTCCAGATACTGCCACTGCGACAGGACACTCTCGTTGGACTCCATCTGCGGACCTGTGATGGCCCATTTGAAACCGTAGGCCTGGAACTGACGGATGAGGTCGTCGAAGATCAGGGCGTTGGCACCTTTGCTGCGGTATTCGGGCAGTACACCGATGAGCAAGAGGTCGACGGTGTCGGTCTTGTGCCATTTCAGGATCTTCAGCAGATGCCACCAGCCGAAAGGCAGGAAACGGCCATCGTTGGTCTTCTGCAGTGCCTGTGAGAACGAAGGGAAGGTAATGCCGAAGCCCACCATCCGCTCTCCGTCCATGATGGCGGTCACTAAGTTGAGGTCGGCAATCCTGATATAGTCGTTGACTAGTTTGTCGATCTGTTTTTGTGAGAGCTGGCTGAAACCGTAGAGATCCTTGTAGGTGGCATTCAGCAGGTCGAAGACTTTCTGGCCATAGCCCTCCTGAATCAGTTCGTGGCGGGTGAACTTATGTACCCTCAGTCCGTAGCGCTTGCGCACCATCTCCGTCAACTTGGCAAACTTCTCGGGAACAACTTCAGGCACTTTCACCTTGCATTCCACATAGTCGTTGTCCTTCTCGAAATCTCCCATCTGCTCCATGTGTCGGGGATAGTAGGGGTGGTTGTAGTTGATATACATGGTGGAGAGTTGGTCGAAACCGTCGATGAGCATGCCTTCACGGTCGGTGTCGATGAAGCCTAAAGGACCGGCAACCTCGTTCATTCCCCTGGCGCGTCCCCAGTCTTCCACGGCTTTTATCAAGGCGGCGGAAACCGCAGTGTCGTCGATGAAGTCGAACCATCCGAAACGGACGGCCTTCCGCTCCCAGCGCTCGTTGGCTCGGCGGTTGATGATGGCGGCTACGCGCCCCACAACCTGTCCGTCTTTGAAAGCTAAGAAATACTCGGCCTCGCAACACTCAAATGAAGGGTTCTTATCCCGTCGAAGTGTGGCCATCTCGTCGGAATAGAGAAAAGGTACGGCGCAATCGTTATCGCGATATAGGTCGTAGTAGAACTGGATGAACTGCTTCAGTTCTTTCTTTGATTCAACGCGTTTGATCTTAATCATTGGTGCAAAGTTACGAAAAAACCTGTGATTGTGTTCAGTTTTCTATGCATTTTAAGAAAAATTCATAGTGCATCGATATATTCGTAGAGTTTCTTGTAGAAAGGATGGCGGGTCATGGTCGAGGCATCGCCCAGGATAATCAGTTTCATCCGGGCACGGGTGATGGCCACATTCATCCGTCGCAGGTCGCGCAGGAATCCGATCTGACCTTCGTCGTTGGCACGCACGAGGGAGATGAGGATGATGTCGCGCTCCTGACCTTGGAAACCGTCGACGGTGTTTACACTGATGAGGTGACGATAGGGTTTGAAGAACTCTCGTTTCTTAAACAGACGGCGCAGGTATTGTACTTGGGCGCGGTAGGGGGAGATGACCCCCACGTCGAGACGTTCTTCGAGGATGCGGGTCTTGCCGATCTTGCTGAAGTACTGCTCTAAGGCGAGGAGGGTGAGCTCGGCCTCGGCTTTGTTGATGCGGCCGAAGGATTCACCGACGAATTCTTCTTTGAAGAGTGTGGAGTGAGGAGTGTCAATCCACGTCATGGGGATATCAAGATCGAGGATGGAGCGGTATTTCACTTCGGGTGCCGATTCGACCTGATTGCCGTAGAACCAGTCGGAAGAAAAACGCATGATTTCCTCATTCATGCGGTATTGCATCTTCAAAAGGGTGACCGTCTCGGGATGGTTTTCCACGATGCGCTCCATGAGCGTTTTTCCAAGACCGGCCTTGAGAGCCGCGAAACTCTTGATGGTGGGCGGCAGCTGACAATGGTCGCCGGCGAAGATGACGCGTGACACCCGGCGGATGGGAATCCAACAGGCGGCTTCGAGGGCCTGAGCGGCCTCGTCGATGAAGAGGGTGCCGAATTTCTGGCCTTCGAGCAGACGGTTGGCAGAGCCCACAAGAGTACAGGCAATGACACGGGCCTCACCGAAGAGTTGGGCATTGATTCGTACCTCTAATTCGGTAGCGCGCTCTTTGAGACGTTCCAGTTTCTGGTGGAACCGTTCGTCGCCGCGCTTGCGGTGGCTCCGGAGATCACGGATGGCCTTGCGGATGCTCCACAGGAGCGTGTAGTCGGGATGGGCCTCGAAGCGATGTTCGTAGGTAAACGAGAGCATCTTGTCGTTGACGCGCGTAGGATTACCGATACGCAGGACGTTGATGCCGCGGTCGACGAGCTTTTCGGAGATCCAGTCGACGGCCATGTTGCTTTGGGCACAGACCAGCACCTGATTCTCCCGACGGAGCGTCTCGTAGATGGCTTCAACGAGGGTGGTGGTCTTACCAGTTCCGGGAGGACCGTGGACGATGGCCACATCCTTCGCCCGCAACACTTTGTTGACGGCATCTTCCTGGGTGCGGTTCAGATAGGGGAAGTGCATGGGGGCGAATGAAAAGACTTCTGCCTTTATTCCTACTTGTCTTCCTGTCTCCTTGTCTTCCTGTCTCCTTGAATAAAAGAGGTCACGGAGATAGCCTAAGCGACCTTTTGAACGGATGACGCGGTCGAGGGCTTCGAACATGGTGCGATAGCTGGTCTCGTCGAAGAAAAGCTGGATACCGACATGCTCGGCGCCTTGGACATCAATGAGCTGGCCATTATCCGGCACGGCAACCACCATGCGGTCGCCATCGACGTAGCTCACTGTGGCGGTGAAAGGGAAATAGGAAATCCTAGATTCTCTAGAATCACTAGAATTTCTAAGATTACTAGAATCTCTAGATTGGCTAGAAAAAAAGCATACCGGCCGACCGAACTCGAAGTTATGCTCTATCTCTTCATCGCCTTGGCGGAAGACCTCCACTACTAACTGGTTCAGCGAGTTATAGTAGCTCTTGCCTATCTTCAGGGGATACCAGGCATCACCGCGTTTCACCTTCCGCTGCAGCCCTATTTCCTGGGTTTGCTTGCGGTAGGCTTCCTTCTCGGCTGCGTATTCCATCTGGAGCAAAAGCCGCTGTTGCTGAAGTGCCAGAATCGGCGATGATTGTTGATTTCCCATCGTTTCGGATGCAAAGTTACAAAAAAAAGAGAATAATTCACTATTCACCATTCACTATTCACTAAAAAATCGTATCTTTGCAGGCGATATGAAACAAATATTATTGATAAACGACGTCGTAGGCTATAGTAAGGTAGGTATGGTGGCCATGTTGCCCATCCTCTCTTATCTTGGCGTTCCCACCTATAGTCTGCCAACGGCGCTCGTTTCCAACACATTAGACTACGGGAAATTCAACATCCAGGATACCACCGAGTATATCCGTGGTACACTGCCCGTGTGGAAAGAACTCGGCTTTTCGTTTGATGCCATCTGTACGGGTCTGATGTTCAGCGATGAACAGGCCAAGTTAGTGGCAGGCTACTGCAAGGAACAGAGTGCCTTGGGTACGACGGTCTTTGTAGATCCGATCCTTGGTGATGGCGGTCGTCTTTACAATGGTGTTACCCAGCGACAAGTGGAGTTGATGCGTGAGATGGTGTCGGTGGCGCATCTGACATTCCCGAACTATACCGAAGCCTGCTATCTCACCGATACGCCTATCCACATGGAGGGCATCACGTGGGAAGAGACCAAGGTGCTGCTCGACAAACTGCGTGCTATCGGTTGCAAGTCGGTCATTATCACGAGTTGTAAGATT
>JAEEGL013253909.1_pt1 | contig 10452 bp, 6 predicted proteins | sample 9134231 | NCBI WGS metagenome assembly JAEEGL01 (sample SAMN16246548, study PRJNA631951) | gut metagenome | biome: gut microbiome; feature: rumen; material: fiber-attached | host: Bos | place: Iran: Karaj | collected 2018-10 | reverse complement strand
GTCTACCGCGAAGGCGTGGGAGTGGAAGGAGCTTTCCCCACCGCCGGGGCACAGAGGAACACCGATAAAGCACAGACAAGCGCCGGCAGGGAGCCCTCCCAGAGGATGGCCTCCCCGGCGAAGCCCAACACGGCGGCAGCAGCCGCCCAGCCCGAAGACGGCATAGGGGCCTCCGCCCCGTCAGCGGCGATTCCCGCCGAAGCGGCGGAGCCGACACCCGAAGCCCCGGCGCTGGTTTACCGGGAGGAAGGGACAGCCCCCGCCCCCGAGACGGCGGCACAGGCCGCCCGGGCCGGGCAGATGCCCGAAGCGGCGGCGCCCGTCCTGCATAGGGCGGCGGGACCGTCCACCAGGGCGGTATCCCCGGGAGCAAAACCGGCTGGGGCATCCCCGCGGAAAACCTCGGGAAGGGAAGCCGACGGCGGGGAAGAAGCGATGCAGGCCCGTCCCACGGAACCGGCGGAACCGGCGGGAGAACCGGCGGTGCTGGTCTACCGGGAGGGAGAGAGCGTCGGGGCGGCCCCAAGCGAAGAGCGCGGCCCGGCGCGGACGCGGCAAGGCGCAGGGGAATCGGCCCCGGAGACCGAAGCCGGGACCCCGGCCAGAAAGCAGGGGAACGGCGCCGCCGCAGTCCCGGCGCAGCCGGGAAACGAACGCTTTCTCAGTCCCATCAGCCTCCATCTGCGGAGGGAGGAGGATCATCCGCTCCCTGCCGCCGCAGAACGGGCGGCGCGGGACATCCGCGTGACCGCGGAGCTTGAGGGAAAGCCGACACTGCGCGGGAGCGTGCCCGGGGAGAGGCCCCGGGCGGCATCCGGCCCCAAGGCGGGCGGGAGAGCGCCCGGGAGCCCCGCCGGAGAGGCGACGGTCCCCGGTGCCATGCCCATACCGGTCACGGCGGAAGCGCAGGAACCGGCGTCCCTCATCTTTGCCGCGCCGTCCCAAGGGGCGGAAAACGCCATGGAAGAAAGCGGAACGAGGCCCGTCCGGAAGGCGCAGCAGGACAACACGGAGAGCCTGCCCCCCTGGGCAAAGGAGCTGCTGGAGAAATCGGGCGTGACGGATACGACGACGCAGATCGCCGCCTTCAACGGGCAGCAGGCCGGCTCGTCCGGCGGGCGTCAGATCACCTGGACGGCGCCGGGAGCGGGAGCCGGGACCCAGAGCCGGACCGCGGACGAAGGGCCCGCGCAGATCGAGTACCGGGAGCGGAGCGGGTCGGAGGAAACGCCCTACCGTCCCCAGATCAGCGACGCGGAGATCCAGCGGACGGCAGACAAGGTCTATCGGATCATCGAAGAAAGGCTGCGGCGGGAGCTGCGGCGAAGCGGACGATAAGGGTCGCCGCCCGGCGGGAACGAGCCCGCGGGCGATGGCCGGTCATCAACAGGAGACGGAACAATGGTCGTAGGATTGCCGAATCCCAACATTCTGACCCCCCTCGAAAAAATGAAGATCACGAACCTGGACGCGAAAGCGCCGCCCAAGTCCTTCGAGGTGCTGTACAATCCGAAGAGCTACAACCGGCAGAAGAGCGTCAATTACCAGCCGATCTCCCTGCTGGGGTCGGACGCGCCCATCGTGCAGTTCCAGAGCGGCGGGATGGAGGTGCTCACCTTTGAGCTCTTCTTCGACAGCGTTTCCTCCGGCGCCGAGGTGGGCGGAACGGTGGGGGACCGAATGGAATTCGCGGCTAACAGCCTGCTGCCTACCATCGCCTCCATCGTGGACGTGCGGGATTATACGAAAAAGGTCACCGATCTCATGTATCTGGACGGCGACAAGCACCGTCCGCCGGAGCTGAAGGTGGAGTGGGCGTCCCTGCAGTTCAAGGGCTTCCTGGCCCAGTGCAATCAGCGCTTCGTGCGTTTCAACGAGCAGGGCAAGCCCGTGCGGGCGTATCTGAACTGCACCTTCATTGAGCATCGGGACGTCAACAAGCTCTTTGTGGCCAATCCCCTCAATTCACCCGACACAACGAAATACCACACCGTCCGGCAGGGGGACTCTCTCTGGTCCCTGGCCGAGGAGGAATACGGGGACGCGGGCCAGTGGCGCGTGATCGCCGCGGCCAACGGCATCTCCAATCCCCGCAGGCTGAAGAGCGGGGAGACCCTGGTCGTTCCCGCCCTGCTCTGAGGAGAACGCGGCATGGACCAGAAGACCTATACCTACCTGCAGCTTGCCAAGGATTACGACCAGTTCACCGCGCCGGGCTTCGAAATCCAGGTGGACGGCAAGCCCCTGTCCTCGGGGAAGTTCTACATCCCCGGCGTGGAGGTGGAGATCAGCGCCGGCGGCGCTGCGGGAGGGTGCAGCTTCTCCATCATGGGGATGTACGACTACGAGAAGAGCAAGTGGGAGAACGACGCGGCGAAGCTCATCAAGCCCGGAGCGAAACTGGTGGTGAAGGGCGGCTATGAGAAGCGCAAGGAGCTGTTCTACGGCTATGTGGACGACTACGCCCTGGATTTCGCCAGCGACGGCACCCCCTGCATCAACGTCAACGGCATGGACGGCCTGGGATATCTGATGAATATGTGCCAGCCGATCTACGCCGGGGAGAAGAAGCCGAAGGAGATCGTGCAGGAGATATTGCAGAAAAGCCAGTCGGCGGGCTACGCCAAATCCGTGACAGTGGGGCAGCTCAGCGGCTTTGAAACGCCGGTCATCAAGGAACAGATCGACGACTGGAAGTTCCTGAGCATGATGGCGGAGCGCTACGGCGCGACCCTCCTGGCCATCGACGGCGAGCTGATCTTCGACAACATCATCACCAAGACCTCTCCCATCCTGACGCTGACGGTGGGAAAGAGCATCCGGCGCTTCACCAAGCGGGTCTCCCTGGCCCATCAGGTGGGCAAGGTGGAGGTCCAGGGCCGGGATGTCAACCAGAAGCCCGTAAAGGGCACGGCCTCCTCGGTGACGGCGGGGGGCGAGGGAAAGACCGCCGCGGAATGGGTCAAGGGCCTGAAGGACGCCGTGCTGGTGGAACGGAGCGAGTACGCGCGTACCCAAAAGGAATGCGAGACCCTGGCCCAGCACCGGCTGAACAGCATCGCCCTGGGCTTCGTGTCGGGGGAGGGTGAGTGCATCGGGATCCCGGAGCTGATCCCCGGCCGCTATCTGAAGATCGAGGGCGGCGACGACAAGACCAACGGCACCTATTTCCTCACCAAGGTCTGCCATCGCTTCACCATCAATTCCTACACCACGACCTTTGAAGTGAAAGGAGCGAAAGCATGAGCTCCATAAACGATTCGTTCCAGGCGCTGATGGAAGCCAAGGGCGGTCAGATGGGGCAGGGCAGCGTGTTCAGCCTCACCCTGGCGACGGTCAAGGTCATCAAGGACGACAAGAAATGGAACCGCGTCAAATGCCTTCCCATCGGCGCGTCGGACAATCAGCTGACGGACTGGTGTTATGTCATGACCCCCATGGGAGGAAAAGAGCGGGGCCTCTTCCTGTTTCCCCAGGTGGGGGATCTGGTGGTGCTGGGCTATCTGCACAACGACCCCCACAGTCCCATCGTGCTGGGCAGCTACTGGAACACGGAGAGCACGGCGCCGGTGACGGTGGAGAAGGACCAGGCGGAGGATTATTGCCTGAAGACCCCCAACAAGGTGGAAATGGCCCTCCACGACGAGGATAAAAAGCAGAAGATCACGATCACGATGCCCTCCGGGGCGATGATAGAGATCGACGACGAGAAGCAGACGGTCACCACGAAGGACAAGAACAGCAAGACCTCCATGGTGATGAAGCTGAAGGACGGGGAGATCGAGCTCAAGGCGGACAGCAAGCTGACCCTGAGCGCCGGGCAAGCCTCCATCGTCCTGGAAAAAAGCGGGAAGATCACCGTGAAGGGCACCGACGCGGTGACGATCGAGGGCAAAAGCATCAGCGAAAAGGCCCAGGGCCAGATGTCCCTGCAGGGCATGGACGTGACCGTGAAGGCCAATAAGGACCTCAATATGAGCGCATCCATGAACGCCAGTGTAAAGGGGATGCTCCTCAAGCTCAATTGACGCGGCGGCAAAACCGTGAGGCAGGGAGGCGAGCGAATTGGACGGAAAAGAATTCATGGGTCGGGGACTCAGGTTCCCCCTTCAGATCGACCCCAAGACGGGTAAATTCGCCATGGTCAGCGCGGAGGAGGACATCCGGGAGGCCATCGGCATCATCCTGCGCACGGTGCAGGGAGAGCGGGTCATGCGGCCTGACTTCGGCTCCAACGTGCTGGACTATACCTTTTCCTCCTCCTCCGATTCCCAGCGGCAGAGCCTGGCCTTCGACCTCCAGGAGCTCCTCTCCTACCAGGAGCCGCGCATCGACGACGTGGAGGTCAAATGCAGCGAGACCGACGAGCTGGAGGGCGCGATCATCGTGGAGGTCAGCTACCGCGTCCGCAGCACCAACAACCGCTATAACCACGTATATCCCTTCTACCAGACGGAGGGCTCTGAGGGAGGCGACGCGATATGAACCGTCCGCTGCTTGATCCGAGGACGCCGGAGACGATACGGGAGCAGCTTCGCGCCCGTGCCCGGAGCTATACGCCGGAATGGCGCTATGAGGGGACGGAGAACGACCCCGGCGCCGCCCTGGCGGAGCTGTTCGCGGAGATGTACGGCCAGAGCGTGGATCGCCTCAATGCCCTTCCGGAGAAGCTCTACATCGAATTCCTGAATATGATCGGCTATCGGGAGCCGGGCCCCATGTCCGCGGGAGGGACGGTCTGCTTTGTGCCCCAGAGCAGCACAGAGGAGCCCTTCACCGTGGCGGCGGGGACGCAGCTGTTCACCCCGGACGAGGAAGGGGAGAACATCGTTTTCGAGACGGAGCGGACGATCCAGGTATCCCCGGCGAGGATCGAGGATATCTATTATGTGGACGGGGAGGCGGACAGCATCCGCCGTTTGGATCTCTCCCAGCGGCCCCAGCGCTTCTTTGAGCCCGCGGGGGAAGAGCTGCAGAGCCACCGTTTTCTGCTTTCGGAGAACGATGTCCTCCGCCTGGGCTGCCCGGCGCGCATCCGGGCGACCTTCCGGCGGGAGGGCGGTCTTTCGGGCGAATTCGCCCACGCGCTCGCGGACCAGGAGCTTCGCTGGACCTTCCGTCATGGGGGGGAGGATATTCCCTTCGACGAGGTCCGCGAGGAGAACGGGATGCTGGTTTTGGAAAAGCGCAACAGCCTCATGCCGGAGGCGGACGAGGAAGGACGCATCTGCATCAGCTGTTCCGGGCGGCCCAAGGCGGAGCTGAGGATCGACGTCATGGAGATCGCCAGCGAGCCCCTGGCCCCCTGCGCCCCAAGCAGCCTTTTCAACGGCGATATCCCCATCTTTCCGGAGGAGGGCGGCTACTGCTTCGGCCGCCGTCCGGCGGTATACAGCATGTTCTATCTCTGCTGCGACGACGCTCTGACAAAGCGGGGGGCGGACGCGCTGCTGCATCTGGACCTGGCGTTCATCGTGGATGAGCCGGAGGCCCGGGGGGCGCGCTATGATTTCACCCAGCCCATTATCGACAAGCAGAGCGCGGTGGAACAAAAGCCCGACGACGTGGCGGTTTCCCAGGTCGTTTGGGAGTATTTCAACGGCATCGGCTGGAAGAACCTTCCGATCACGGGGGATCGGAACCCCTTCTCCGGGAAGCGGGACGGCTCGCTGGACATACGCTTTCAGGTGCCGGAGGACATTGAGGCGGCGGAGGTCAACGCGGAGGTCGGCTGCTTCATCCGGGCGCGGGTGGTGGATATGAGCAATCCCTATTCCACCTATCAGCGCTGGATCGTGCCTTTCCTGAAGGGCGCCTCCTTCCGCTGGAATTATGCCACGCCGAGAAAGCCGGTCTGGTGCTTCTCCGAAAACAACGGACAGAAGCATGCCGTTGAGGATGCGCACCGTGTCACCGGCCTTGCCTTCCCCGCGCTGACGCCCATGGCGGAGGAAAGCGGGACGATGTATTTCCGCTTCAGCGTCTCCCCCCACGCCATGCCCCTCTCGCTGCGTTTCCAGGTGGAAGGGCGGGCCCGCCTTCGCGGGCAGCTGTTGTGGGAGTATTGGGACGGGAAGGAATTCGAGCCGGTCCGTGCGGTGGACCAGACCGAACGGCTGCTGCACAGCGGCGAGATGTTCCTCTTCCTGCCTGCGAGGGTGCCGGAGGAAGCGCTCTTCGGCATGGAGGGCTGCTGGCTCCGCCTGAGCCGCAGCGCCGCGGAGACGGGCGTCATGCCCACGGTGGCTTCCGTGACGGTGAATGCCGTTTCGGTCAGTCAGCGGCAGCGGGAGCCGGACCAGATCTTTGATACGGAGATCTATGAGGCCGGGAAGCGTCTGCAGCTGCTCAACCTGCCCGTCCGGGAATGCCGGGTATGGGTGGATGAGCTCGGCGGCATTTCGGATGCAGAGCTGGAAAGACTCAAGCGGGAGGCGCCCGACCGGGTATATGAGGAATGGGAGGACCACAGCCTCCGGCGCTGCTGGGTGGAATGGTCGCAGGTCAATGATCTGGCGCTGGCCGGACCGGAGGAGCGGGCATTCACCCTGGATCCTTTCCGGGGAGAGGTCGCATTCGGTGACGGACGTCAGGGAAAGGTGCCCCCCGCGGGGGACCACAATATCCGCGTACAGTATTCCAGCGGCGGCGGCGGGCGGGGCAATGTGGCCGCGGGGACGATCCGCTCCCTGCTGTCGGCGCTGCCCCAGGTGAGCGACGTATACAACATCACCGCCATGAGCGGCGGGACGGGCAGGCTTTCCCTGGAGGAGATCGAGGACCGGGGCAGCCGGTTCCTGCACAATCGGGGACGGGCCGCCGGCCGCCGTGATTATGAAGACCTGGTACGGGAGCATTTCCCACAGGTGAACCATGTCCGCTGCTTCTCCGGAAAGGACGAGCGGGGGGAACGGGCGCCGGGGCATGTGACCGTGGTGATCGCCGGCTACGGCCGGAACGGGGAGGGGACGGAAGCCCTCTGCAACGAGGTTTACCGCTACCTCTCCGAGAACAGCTCCTGCTGTCTGGTAGCGGAGGACCGCCTCCATGTCTGCCCCGCCACGGTGCTGACGGTCAACACCTCCGTCACCGTGAAGACGGAGCGGCCCGAGCTGGCGGCGGAGACCCAGCAGGCCATTGCGCAGCGGCTGGAAAGGCTGATCCTGGACACCTGGAAAAAGCGTCCCATCGGCGAGCAGCTCCGCCTCAGCGAGGTCTGGAGCGCCGTCCGGGATACGCCCAACGTCAGGGTGATCGAACGCATCCTGGTGGAGGCGTCCTACGACCAGGAGGGGCGGCAGAAGCTGGCGGCGCTGGAAGCGGACAGCGATTTCCCCTACGGTGTCGCGGAAAGCGGGATGCACCTGGTGAGCCTGAGTTGAACGAAAGAAAGCGTCCGGGAGGAGGGTGATCGACAATGCTGATATCGCGGGATCTTGACGATCAGCGTTTTGAGGATATCGTACGGGAGGCGGAGGGCCGTCTTCCCTGGCTGTGCCCTCCCTGGACGGATCACAACGCCCACGATCCGGGCATCACGATCCTGGAGCTGATGGCCTGGTTCAAGGAAACGCTGCAATATGAGATCAACCGGATCGGGCCCGAGACCGAGCGGAAGCTGCTGGAGCTGGCAGGTACCTTCCTGCGTCCGGAGCAGGCGGCCCGATGCGCCCTGGACATACCCCCGGAATCACCGGCCCGTCCCGTGCTGTCCCAGCTGGAAACGCCGGACGGCGTGGTGTTCGAGCTGGAGGAGGAGATCCCCGGGGACCGGCCCGTGCTGGAGCGGGTGATGATCCGCCGCCCAAAGGGAAAGGAACTGGCGGACATCACGGAGATGGTGTCCGGCGGCAGCGTGTTCCAGCCCTTTGAATTCGGCGGCGAAACGGGAAGCGCACTGATGATGGATTTTTCCCGGCGGCCGGAAAAGGCCCTGCGCCTTTGGTTTGAGGTGCAGGCGCCCGACGGTGTGCTTCGCAATCCGCCGGATGAGGATACGCAGATGCCCCGCACCCTGGTGTGGGAGCTCTCCGGCGCGGGAGAAGTGACGCCGGAGCTGGACGAGACCCTGGCCCTGAGCCGCAGCGGCTATGTGACCCTGCCGCTGCCGGAGGGGTGGCAGCCCGGCAGGGATGGGCTGTACCGCGTGATCCTCCGGCAGTCGGAGGCAGGCTGCGAGGAAAAGGTCCGGCTGAAGGGTATCGCCGCCAACCGGTATTCGGCCGTTCAGACCGAGAGCCGCGCCAGAGCCTACTGTTTCACGGTGAAAGGGAGAAAATCCTGCCGCGTGGAGCTTCGCAGCGCCCAGGCCCGGCGGGGAGAGACCGCGGTCTTCCTTCGCTGCGCTGAGGGATGGCGGCAGATCACGGAGTATCGCCTGCGTCAGGAGGCGGAGGGACCGCAGATCACCCTGGACACCACCGGCGCGGTGGGCGACGGCGGGGAAAACCTGCTGGTGGCCTGCCTGGACCCCATCTATCTGCGGGACCTGCTCTTCGATGCCGCGGGCCGTCCCGGAGAGACCTTCCGGCTGAATCTGGGGGGAAAGGGCGTTCTGACGGAGCATTTGACCCTTATATGCCAGACCCTTTGCGAGGACGGCGCCGTCCGGCCCGCCCTGTGGCACTGTGTGGATGACCTGGCCTTCTACGGTCCGAGGGACCGGGTGTTCGTCTGCGACCGGAAGCGGGAGACCATCACGGTGGGGGACGGCGCCCACGGCGCGATGATCGCCCCGGGAGAGGGCGCGGTTATGGTGGTGGAGGAGCGCCTCTCCCTCTGCGGCGGCGGCAACATCCCCGCCAACGCGGACCTGCGTTTTTCCGAGGACGGGCTCGCGGTGAGCAATGCCGAGGCCTGGGGCGGCTCTGATGCGGAATCCCTTGCGGAGGGCAGGGGACGGCTCCTGCGCCGGCTGGAGGACACCCGGAAGTGCGTTTCGGCCGGGGACTACGAGCGTCAGGCTCTGCGCACGCCGGGACTGCGGGTAGCGGGCGCCCGCGCCCTGCCCGGCTACAATGTTCGCCAGAAGCACCAGAAATCGGCGGCCTGGGTCTCCGTGGCGGTGCTTCCCGCCGGGGACGACGAGATGCCCGTGCCGGATGAGCGTTTTCTGGCGGCGGTCTCCCGCCAGCTGGAGCGCAGCAGGAGCGTCTGCATCCGCACGGAGGCGATCCCCGTGCGCTACGCGGAGATCACCGTCAGCCTGGTCCTCCGCTGTGAGCAGAGCTTCCGGCGGGAAACGGCGGAGGAAGCCGTCCGCAGTTTCTTCGCACCCTGCGGAAAGCGCATTGGCGCGGGAGTCGGGCGGGACGACCTGGCCGCGGTGCTGCAGAAGCTGCCCGGGGTGCTGCAGATCGACCGGGTGGAATTCCGGGGGCTGGATCAGAACAGTTATCAGACCACGGCGGGGGACCTGACCGTGATGCCGGATACGATCCTGCATCTGAAAAGCACGGCGGTCACGCTGGCAAAGGATAGAAGGTGAGCGATTTGGGCACAGGCCAGGCATATTGGCATCTTTGCGGCGCAGAGCGGTGGAAGGGCGGTATCTACCGGTCTGTGGAGCTGCGGGGGGACAGCCTGCGGCTCAGTGACGACGCCTTTGAGGGCGTGGCGTTCCTGCCGCCCCTGGACAGCGGGGAAGGGGATTTCCGCTGGGGCAGAGTCAAGCTGGAGCTGGAGCTTCCCACGGACTCCTCGGTGCGCATCTATGCCAGAGCCTCCGATGAACCGGAGTGGGCTGCGTGGCATCAGATCTCCGGGCGGGCCCAGGCGGCGGAAGCTGCCCGCGTCCTTTTCGGTGAAGCAAAGGCATCCTCGGGGGATGTCTGGCTTTCGGAGAAGGGGCGATGGCTCTGGCTGGCCGTGGGCTTCACCAGCGGCGGAGCCGAAAAGCCGCAGCTGGATGGGGTGAGCGTCCTGGCGGACAGCGACCACATGGCGGACTATCTCCCCGCCTTTTATCAGGACCAGGATTTCACCTACCGTTATCTGTCCGTCTTCACCGCCATGTTTCAGGACCTGGAGGAGAACATCGAACAGTCCCGGCGGCAGCTGGATCCCGCGGCGGCGGACACGGATATGCTGCATTATCTGGCCCATTGGCTCTGCGCCGACGGCAGCGAGCAGGTGCCGGAGCTGCGGCAGATCCTTCCCAAGGTCATCGAGGAATACGAGACCATGTACACCGTCAGGGGCATCCAGCGGAGCGTGGAACGGCTGACGGGGCAGACGCCCCTCATCATCGAGCATTTCGCGGTGGATCCCAACGATCCCTCCTGCAGCGACCCGGAGCTCTATCGCCGGCTGTACGGGGACGATCCCTACCGCTTTTTCCTGCTGCTGCCCCAGGGGACCTTCACCGAGCAGCGGCAGATGGAATGGTTTTTGGAACAGCTTCAGGAATTGACCCCGGCGGAGACGACGCCGGAGCTGGTGCTGCTGAAGCCC
>JAEEGL012949310.1_pt1 | contig 10452 bp, 18 predicted proteins | sample 9134231 | NCBI WGS metagenome assembly JAEEGL01 (sample SAMN16246548, study PRJNA631951) | gut metagenome | biome: gut microbiome; feature: rumen; material: fiber-attached | host: Bos | place: Iran: Karaj | collected 2018-10 | reverse complement strand
TTTAACATCAGCTTCATATTTAATTAATAAACCAGCGAAGTCATCAGCATTGTATTTTCTTCCTTTAGCAGGATTTACATAAACTTCTTGTCCAGCATATCCAAGTGGAATTCTATCACCTTCTAGAACTTTTAAAGGATTTCTAAAAGATTTAATTTCAAATTGAGTATATACAATTCTATTAACTAAAGCTGAACAAAATTCATTGTAAACTTCAGGAACAGTTAAGATTGGATTAGCAAAAGCTCCAATATCAGTTGTATCATCTATGATTGGAACATATTGATGATATAACTCACTTGATAGTTCACGAAGTTTATTTAAACTAGTTTTTAAACCATCATTCATATTTCATTTCTCCTTTCAAAAATTATTTTTTAAAATTGCCTTTTTCATCAAAGACACTTCTAAAAGAAAATGATTTTTTCTCTTCCACTTCATCCTTATTCTGGTGCGTTTCATAATCAGGATGAGCTGGAATTTGTTGAAGTAAATTTGCATTAGCCATTACTAGTCTTTCGTTATTCTCTTTAAGAGTTTTAAGAGTTTTATCTTTTTCTAAAGATTCGTTTATAGCTGTAGCATTATGAGTCAATAGAGAACCTAAATCATCACTTATCATAGCCATATTTTCTTCTCCTAACTTCTCTTTAATAGAATCAGTAAAGGCCTTTAAATCTTCTTCTTTCATATCATTCCCACCTCCATTATATAAAATTTTTAACCTCTTTTCAATATTTTATTGTATCATTTTATTTCTTAATTTTCTAGAATATAATACCCATTTAAACTTATTTTTTCTAGGAGTATATATAGGAGTTGGATTATAGTATTTAATAACATATGTTCCATCTATAATATTACTTCCTAAAGCTTGAAAAGGAAAAGCATAGTAATAGTCTAGTGGATTTACTCTAGTTCCATTAATAGTAATATATGTATGAAGATGAACACCTGTTGAATGTCCTGTTGTTCCCATATTTCCTATTTTTTGTCCCTGTCTTACTGTATCTCCTACAGAAACAGGTATACTACCCATGACCATATGACCATGAGTAGTAACTATTCCATTTCCATGATCTATTCTTACATAGTTACCTAAAGAGTTACCAGAAGAATCTTGAGTAGGATAGTTATTAACTACAGCTGTTACAACACCATCTCCAGGAGCGACTATCTCATGATTTATTCCATCATAAGGAAGTTGTTTATTAATAACCAGGTTATCATCATTCCATCTAGATAAAGTACAATGTCCCATATCTATAGCTGTATGAGAAGATGAGAAACCTTGAGTTATTTGTATATAAGTTTTAACTGGATACATTAAGATCATAATTTATTCTCCTTTATATAACCATCCTAGAGCATGAGCTGTATTAATACCTACTTTACCATCTACATATAAGTTATTAAATTTTTGAAACTCTTTTACTCTAGTTTTAGTCTTTCTTCCAAATATACCATCTACTTGTAAACCTCCTAGAGTTGCTTGAAGTTTTTTAACATCTTCTCCTCTACATCCATAAACTAAAAGTCTAGTTAAATTATAAACCTCTTCTTTAATTTCAGGATTATAAAGAAAACCATTAAAACTATAAGAAGTTCTTGACATTCCCCAGTTACCATTAGTTCCTTTATGTCTAGTCTTATTATAAAAAGGTTTACCATTATAAGCAGATTCACTAGTAATAACTTCTACTTCACTAATAACTTTCTCTACTATTGCAACATGACCAGCTTTACTTCCTTTACCTTCCCAGCACATACAAGATCCTGTTCTAGGAGTTTGACCATATTCTAAATTAGGATTATATCTAATAAAATTTTCAGCATTACAGCTTTTTAAGTATTTACATCCTGGAGCTTCAATCTCTTCATTAAATCTTCCTACAGCATAACCTACACAGTTAGATAAAACATTACAATCTTCATCTGTTGGCTTACCTAATATACAAGGATTATATCCTCCAGATGATTTTCTTATATAGTATTTATTACCAGCTTCAGGTTTAGTTGTTCTCATTTTAAATATCATATTTTCATCTCCTAAATATTATTTCCTTTAGTAAATGTTCCACTACCTTGATTTGTATAGAATGTTTTACTTACTAAATCATAAAGACCTATTACATTATCACTTTTTCTATAACAAGGTATGTAATCTCTAACTTTAATTCCATCACTATACATTTTTAAATAATATAATCTCATAGAAGCACTTAAAGATGGCTCACTATGACTACTAAATATATAAAATGTATGAGTTCCCCATTTAGCACCACTATAAGCAGATTTAAAAGAACCATTTGACACTATACCGTCTGCTACACTAACTTTTATTTCAAATAGTCCACCAGATAATGGTCCGCAATTAGCAAATTGGTTTCTTGGATAAGGGTATCCTTGATATACAAGATTGTTGCTATTCTCATATAATTTTCCAACTTCATTTTCTGTATATAATTGTCCACCAAAATATTGTTCCCAAGCACGGGCTCTTGTGCCTAATGTGTCGAGTTTGATTTCATACTCTCCAATAGCATTACCACCAATTAATGTATCTATATATTGTGAGCCACTAGATTGTATCCATTCTACTTCTTGATATTCACTAGGAAGTCCTTCATCCTTTATATTCATTAATAAATCTCTAAACATACTCATATTAATATGCCTTCCATACAGCTATATTATTTAAAATAGCAATTATATAAGATTTATTAGCTTCACAAGTTCCTGTATTTACATTAGAAGAAGTAGTCATAGTAGGAACATCACCTATATTAGTTATACTATCTGGTAAAGATACACTTGTTGCTGTTGTTCCACTTGTAAAATATATAACGCTTTCTCTATCAAAAGTAGTTGAAGATGTTATTGTTAAACTTGTCAATTCTCCTAACTTATAACTTTGATTACCTATTAAACTCGATATCGTGTAAGTTGATCCACTATCAGTTGTTATAGATGGATTAACACTATCATCTACATATTTTTTAGTTGAAGGGTTGTAATCCCCTGTTGGAATAAAAACACTAGTATTTGATACAGACAAAGCACTACAGTCATTTATTTCTGTTTGAAAATTACTATTACCTGTTATTTTATTATATAATCCAGCAATATTAAATTTTCTATATCCTCCATTTGTTGTACTTTTATTTACTCTATTTATATCTACAACTGTTGTATTATTTGACCCAATTCTAATATAAAACTGACTTCCTAAATATTCCAAAGTTGGTGTACCATATCTATTACTTTGTGTATCTTCATATCTATAACAATAAAAATGATATCTTTTTTGAGACTCTATATAATAAGCAAAATTTAACTCATAAATATAATTTTGTATTTTATATAATATTCGTGGAAAATAACCTTTATCTAAATAAAAATCAAATATTTCTTGTGCTTTTGCAAGAGCATTTTCAAAACTTTCACTATATGTTATAAGATATGTTTTTTCTCCATTTCCACTACTTGAAGCAGGTTGAACATCTATTCTAACCCATGAATATACATTGTTTACTAATTTACATTCATAAAAATATCCTTTAGTATAATCTACTGTATCACTTCCAATATATTGATATATTTTTCCTGTTTCTATAGCTTGAGGTAGTGGTAAAGAATAAACTTGAATAACTTCAGTTTCTATATTACCACTTCCAAGTAATGAAGTATTATTAATAGTTTTAATATTATTTCCTGATACTAACACATCTTGTTTACTTGATAAATCAGCACTTATTACATTTTCTTCACTTATTGATATATTACTTCCAGCTGTATAAGTTGTATTAGTTGCACTTATTACATCATTAGTTATAGTTATATTATTTCCAGCAGTATACTGAACATATCCATCTCTTCCATCTGTTCCATTAGTTCCATCTCTTCCAGCTGGTCCTTCTGGTCCTTCTGGTCCTCTTTCACCTTGTTCACCTTTTTCTCCATCATATATAGTAGTTTCAGTTGTTATTCCATTACTATTAGTTATACTTATTTTTACTCCATTAGATAAATCTTCAGTTTCAATTTTCATTTGATCAAGTCTAGTTATTTGAGAGTTTAAATATGCTACATATTGTTCAAATTGAGATGGTAGTATCTCTTCAGGATCTTCAGCTCCTTCATAATAACTTCCTTCTAAAAACCATAAATTTTTAGGTTCTGGTGAATATCTTAAAAGAAGTTCATCTCCTTCTACAGAATAACCATAAACACCTATTAATATTCCTTCACCATCCATTACTTCATATGGTATATAACATTTATTATCAATTATAGGTTGTTGATAAAAAGTTACTTCTTCATCTTTAGTTTTAGGAATTACACTAAATACAGCTTTACAAGTTAGTCCTTCATAATCTTTAGAAAAACTAAATTCTAAAGGAGTTGCTTTAAATTCTCTTTTATTTACTAAATTATTTGTATTGAATTTTACAAAATTTTTATCTACTTCTATTCTCATATCTATTCTCCTTTCTTTTCAATTTTAGTTTCTATGAGTTCAAGTCTATGGTTCATACCTTCTAGAGTTTTTATTACAGCTTGTTGATTTTTAACCATATCTTTCATAGTCGTATTCTGGAAATATATCATATATGCTACACATACAAGCCCAATTCCATAATTAGCTATTAAATCTATAACAGTTTCCATTTTACATTCTCCTTTCTATACTAATTATATAGAAAAAGAGATGTTTTTTCAATATAACATCTCTATTGAATAGTAAAGTCTGTATCTTCAAGTAAGACACCACCTTTAACGTGTAAATATGTAAGTTTATGTTCTTTAGTTTGATCACTTGCTAGAATAGAAAAACCTATATTGAAATTATCAAAATTAACATATTTTCCTAATTTTTTAGGTAAACCAGCTATTGTTACATTAAGTTTTCCATCATAACCTTCTTCAATATAAGCTTTTTGTCTTAAATATCTTCCTCTTTTAAAAGTAGATTCAAGTTTCCATGCTCCTAGTCTATAATCATCTATATCAATAAACTTCTTTAACTCTTCTTCATCCATTTTTAACATGTGAATAGAATCAGTATCAGAATATATATAATAATCTTTACCATATTTTTTTAAACTATAATCTCTTATAGCTTGAGATGTTCTTATTGTTTTATTCCTTGCATATGAAGTTATAAAACTTCCTATTGGTATATATAAACCTTTACCTATTTCAAGTGGTAACATTTCATAACTTACAGATCCATCTTCTAATAAAAATGGAACTTTACTTCTTATATTAGGATTTTTAGCAAATTTACCATATAAGCTATTTAACATTAATTTACTTATTTTATAAAGGGCTGGATTTCCTTCTTTTTTAGCTTGTATTTTCTTTTCACTCCAGATATCTATATAATCCTTAAAAAGTCCATGACATGCTTTAAATTTCCATCCTCCTACATATTCAATATCAATAATATTATAGTTTTCTAGAAACAATTCTAAATCTATATTAGTTAAAGATAAAGTAACTATATCACCTTTAGAAGATTCTAAAAATTCATTAGGTTGAAATATTAAACTCTTCTTAATTTGTATAGTTGGTATTTTACCTTCTTTAAGTTCAAATATAACATTTATTCTTTGTACATATAAAGGATAAAATATATCTTTTTTATATTTACCATTAAAAAATATAGGATGTCCATATGGTAAAAGTTCATTATACATAACTGAAGGATATAATGAATTAACATCTAGTACTATTCCATCATCAGTAGTTTTTTCTTTATATAAAGGATTTAAGTAAGTAAATCCACCTCTATACGAAGATCTTATATCTTCATCTATTTCATAAGGAATTTCAGGATAGTATCTATTAAAATGTTCTTTAGTTTTTCTATAAAAGTTTAATGCACATGCTCCTATAGTCATTCTGTTTAATCCTTCTTTAAACATTATATCTAAAGCTCTAGACATAACTTCTACATCACATCTAATATATTCTATTTCATGTTTAGTAAGTCTATGTCCTTTTTCTCTTTTAGTTTTATAATCAAGTTCAAGTTTTCTAATAGGTAAGTCAAAAGATTTAGCTATATCTTCTACACTAAAATTAAGTAATTTTAAAGAATCATATATTGTAACTTTTTTTATTTTAGTTTTATGTACCTCAAAGTATATAGTTATCATATAAAATTGGCCCATATCACTTATAATACATTCAAAAGTTTTATCTTTTCTATCTGTTATATCATTAATAAACGTATAACCATTAGTAAGTAAATAGTGAAATATATATTCTCCATCAAATTTTAAATTATGAAACCATAGAGTATAATTATCTTTTTTACACCACTCAATAAATCCATCTATTGAAGTTCCACATTTAAAATTATTAGGATCTCCTATTTCACATACAGCCCAAGCCCAAACTCTACAATCATTTATATCAACATTAGTTTCAAAGTCAGCTGTAAAAAGTTTAGACATAATCTTCTACAATTGTATCTATATTATTAGCTAGTTCTTTTAATGTCATTTGCATTTCACTTCTACCTTCAGCATATGGAATTTGACCTTTATCTTTATACCTTCTTAATATATCTCTAAATAATTGTTCAGTATAATACATATCCATAAATTGATTAGGTGATAGTTTTTCTAAAGCTTTTCTTATCTTCTGGATATTCTCATCATCAAGTCTATAATAATAACCAGATCCATATAAAACTATGTCTAAAAAATAATCAACAAATTGCTTATCTCCTCTATCATATTGTTCACTAGTTCTTACTACTAATTTTCTTAATATATTTAATTCTTTAATGTTTATGTCATGTAATTTTCTTTTAGCTATATTCCTTCTTCTAGCTTTAAGATTTTCATACATTTCATCTCCCATTCTTGCATAAGTTTCAGCTTGTTCTACACCAAGAATAGTAGGTTTAGTATTACCATATTTATTAATTTTATAAGTAAGTTTATTATATAATCTTCTTTGTTCTTGTTCTAATAAGTCATACTCATATTTAGTTAAAGTTGCTCCACCTTCAGTTGTTATTAGTTTTTCACTACCTCTAGTTGTAAATTGTTTTAGATATTTTATTTGTCTATTATAATCCCATTTGTTGTTTATATTTGCTTTAATATCTACAATATCAGCTAGTTCAGGTAAATAAGGATGATTTGCTTTTTTTAACCTATTTACCTTATTATTGTAGTTAGTTATTGCTTTTTGAAGTTGTTTATATTCTTCTTTAGTATATTTAAAAGCCATAATAACCTCCTACTAATTAATCTTCTTTAAAGTAACCTTTTATATAAGGTCTTTTTTCATCTTTTTTATCTCCGTAGAAAGCTACTATTTTTTCATCTTCATTAGTAGTTCCAGAAAGATACACTCTACCTTCTTTAGATTTATTCTCCCATAAAGAAACAACCTTATCCCCCTTATTTCCTTTTTCATCAACTTGATATAATTCTATATCAGGTTCTTTTTCATTTCTCTTATTAGTATTAAAGAATCCAACTATCTTATTTTCATTTAAGTCTTTACCTCTTAAATATTCTTTTTTATCTTTAGAAGTATGAAGCCATAAAGCAAAAGCTTCATCTAAATTGAATTCTTTCTTTTCTTCAGCTTTTTTTCTCATGCTATTCTCCTTTCTTTTCTTGAATTTTTTTATCTAATTTTTCTTTTAAATTAATTAACTTATCTAAAGCCATACTTTTAAGTTCATCCATAGACATAAATACTAACTCAAAGTCTTGTCTTATATCTTCTTCTGTTACAACTTTATCATCAATTAATTTTTTAGTTAACATTGTCCAACAAGTCATAATTTGAGCTGTTGAACCTATCATACAAGCTCCTTTAGATGAACTTATAATTAAACCATTATCAAAATTAATAAGCATTTGACATTTTTTAATAATGTCTTTTTCCATGTTTTTATCCATGAATTTATTCTCCTTTCTTTACTAGATCATTAAGAAATTTATTAAGTCTTAATGTTAACTCTTGAGCTACTATCTGTTCATTATCAGGACATTTTGTATAGTCTTTAGGACTATGAGCTAATTTTAAATTAACATTTTTACCTTCTTCTTCCTTAACCTCAATTATTAATTTAATCATGCTATCCATCCTTTCTTCTGGTCTTTAAAACCAGAGAGGGAAGTATAAGATAAGAAAAGATGGATTATAACACTTAAAAAGTATTATAACTCTTATACTCCCTTCTCCAGTTTTAATCCTGGAGTTTTTTAATTTCTTTTTCTAAATAATCAATATGAATATTTAGAAGTCTAATTTCATTTTTAAGTTTACATATTTCTTCAGTATAAGTTTTCTCTTTTATTTTATATTCTTTAAGTAAGATTTTTTCAAATTTTTTAATTTTAGATTCAAAATGTCTATTAAGTTCTATATATTTTTGTCTATAATATAAAGCTTTAAGTTCACTTTTAATCATTTTAAATAACCATGCTTTCTTAATATCTCTTTTACTATTAAATCATAATCTCTTATACTTATTCCTGGTTTATTTTTTATTCTTTGAAATTCATCTAAACTCTTTTTTATATCATATATTAAACTTTTTAACTTTCTATTCTCTTCTTTTAATTCATAATTTGTTTTTCCATATTGCCTGTTGTTTATATAACATGTAATTGATTTCATATTTTTTCACTTCCTTTAAAATTCTTATATGTAATAATTCTTTTATTCATTATTTATCTTCTAATATTTGTGTTGTAAATATTGGAGTTTCATTTATTTGTGCTTGAAAATATCTTGCCAATTCATCATTACCTATATTGAATAAATGGTTACAAGTTTTTCTATATAAATCCTTTAGATGTTTGTTTTCTTGCTGTAAATCATAAATTATATTATTTATAAATTCACTATCAGCAGGATGTATATCACTATAATATAAAATCTTGTATAATTTATGTTTATCTTCTTCACTCATTCTTTAATAATTTATCCTTTCTATCATAAATGGGAATATTATAAAATTTTTTAATATCACTTTCTTCTTTAAAGAATAGATTCCTCATACTTCTAGGAAGTCTATTCTTATTATTCAATTCTCTGTTTCTATATGCTTCTTCAGGTGTTTTATTACATTGATAAACTCTGCATATATCAGGTCTAACTTCATAAATTTTACATTTTTTATTAACATTATCTCTAAAAGGACATGTATTATCAATATCTACTAATATACATTTAGGAGTAGGTTCAATTTTATGTGTTTTTAAATATATATCTATTCTTTTAATTTCATGTCTAGATAAATGAAGTATATCTCCACAACATTGACCACAACAAGAACATTTACCTTCAATAGTAAAATCTTGAATCACTAAATCTTTATATCTCAATTTCTTTTTTCTCCTCTATTTTTTGTAATAAAATAACTTCTACTAAATTACTATCTATAATATTCTTAACAATTATTTCTTCATTATCTACAAATATTTTAGCGTCATTTATAGATGATGTAAATGTGATTAAAAGTTCATTATCATAGTTAGAATATTCAAGTCTAGATAAATACATATTTCCTAATTTAACTATCATTTTTTAATACTCCTTCCAAATTCTATACCTATCAATAAACCTAAAGTTACACCTATTAAATATCCTAGTAAAAACATTATTCATCACTCCCTTCTATTCCATACAATTTTATTTTATCAACATTAATCATTATAGGATTTACTAAAGTGTTACCACTTTGAAGAGATCCTTTAATTCCTATAAATATTTCACTTCCAATTTTATCCATTATTTTTAATTTTGTTTTGCACATAAACTTTTCTTTACTTATTGGATTATATAAAACAAAGTAATAATATTTACCCATTTTTATTTTAGCTGTTGGAAAACCATCCATATAGACATCATTCATATATCGCATATACCCTTCCTATAATATAATCTTCTTAATTTTGTTATCATGTATTTCAAGCTTAATAGGTTCATAAAATTTGTAAAGACCACGAATAAAAGACACTAGATTTTCACTAGCTTTAATTGAATGTCTTTTTCCTCTATCATCATTAATAAAAACATTATCTCTAAATGTTCCTACATAAAAACCTTCTATTATTGTCATATCCATCTTTCCTTTCTTTAAGAATAGTATACTACTATTAAAAGAAAAATACAATATAATTTTTTAGGTATTGATTTTTATTTTTACATGGTGCTATAATTTTACTAGGACATATAGACTATGCTACTATTAAGTGTCCTGTGTTTTCTGGATTATATGAAAACCTCCTGAATGTTGTCTACTTGTATACTAGACAATAATAACAATAGGATTTCATCCCACGAACACGAACAGCTCTAAAAAGGGCTTAAAATGACCTCTAGTGAGGTGCTGTGTTTCTGGGATGATACTCCTGGATGTGATAAAAGCGAACAATTGTTGCTACGTGAGCGAACACGCCCGTAAAG
>JAEEGL011305556.1_pt1 | contig 10452 bp, 10 predicted proteins | sample 9134231 | NCBI WGS metagenome assembly JAEEGL01 (sample SAMN16246548, study PRJNA631951) | gut metagenome | biome: gut microbiome; feature: rumen; material: fiber-attached | host: Bos | place: Iran: Karaj | collected 2018-10 | reverse complement strand
TTTTTTCTTTTAAAGCTTCGATAATATCTTTGTTTTCAATTTTAGCCATTAGTTATTCCCTCCTTTTTCTAACTTTTGAGCATATAAATTAAGTCCAATGCTTAAATTTCTAACATGTTCAATTAAACCACCAGCAAACATAGTAAGTAATCCTTCCATACTTGGAATTGTTGCATATTGATTAACAACTTCTTTGCTAACTACTTCATTATCAATGTATCCAACTCTAACTTCTAGTGCAGGATGTTCTTTAGCAAATTTGCTAACTACTTTGATTGGTTCAATAATTGATTCTGAGAATAAATAAGCGTTAGGTCCACTCATATAATCATTTAAATCGATATTCTTATTCTTTAGCGCTAAATTCATAAGAGTATTTTTATAAACTTTTATATCAGAATTTACTTCTCTTAAACTACTTCTTAATTCTGCTATTTCACTAACTGTAAGTCCTTGGTAATTTAATAATAAGAATGTCTTAGAATTACTTATCTTATCAGTTATTTCTTTAACAGTATTTTCTTTTTGTTCAAGAATTCTTTTACTTGCCATACGAGTCTCCTTTCTTTTAATTAAAAAGTTTCCTCTAGACAAGGAAACCTATTATAATCGTCATTATACATTTGTTTCCTCGGTAAGATTTATTTGTGCACTTACTGTCTTTGGTCACTTCACGAACTTGATTATACAATAATTAAGTTCATTTGTAAACCCCTAATTTTACTTTTTTTAATTAAATTAAAAGAGATGATTCTTTCATCATCTCTTTATTACTTCTTAGATATAACTACTTCAATGCTTGTTGTTCTAGACGTATATGAAAGTCTAACATCACTACCTGTTACTTGAACTGGTACTCTTATTGTACCTTCAGTTAATTCAGATAAATCAACATATGCTTTAATATCATCAGCACTTAATTTATTAAGAATTGATTTAACACCTTTAACAATAACATCTACTTTAGTTTCTTCAGCACTCTTAGCAAGAGCTCTATATTTAGTTGAATCTAAGTTTTCGAATTGAATTGGTATTCCAATAAATTCCCTACTTGTTTCTTTTTCCATAGTTACTTTAACAGTAACATTTGTATTAGACATAGATCTAATTCCTGTTGGTTTAATAATTGTTTCTTGATATGTCTTATCTTCGCTTAAACCATTTACATTGATTTCAACTTTAATTTCATCAATTGCTTCTAATACTGAATCTTCACCATATAGAGTAATTGTTGTAACATTTGATGTGATTGTATTAATAGCACTACCACTAGCAACTTCTCCAACTGGTACTATCTTAATTGGTACTACTTTACTTGGACTAGTTACTGTTACAGTGGCTGTTACAGTTTCTGGAACAATCTCTATATCACTAATTTCTGTACCTTTCTCATCATAAGCAATTAACTTAACATTTTCTAATGTATAAGTTCCTGCTGATGTAGCATTTAATGCATTAACATCAACTAAAGCTTTAACACTAGCAACTTTTCCAAGTTTTTCTTTAGAAGACTTAATAATTACTTCATCTCTATCAAGCTCAACATTACTTATTACAAGTGTACTTCCAAGTTTATCAGTATTTAATATATCTGTTGTTAATGTCTTAGACTCACTAACCTTTGGATATATAACAATTGTTACTCTTGATGGATCAACTTTATATTTTAATGAGTTAATTGGATTATTATATTTAATATTAACTTTATGAGTTCCTTCACTTAAATCAGTTAAATCAAGTGTTAATTGGTGATCACCTAATTGTTCTGCTAAATATAAGTCACTCTTTCTTCCCATTAATACTATATCTGCTGAAGATGGAATTCCTTCAACTACATAAGCTTCTTCATTATAATCAGCTTTAATAGTTTGATTTGATAATACTAACGCTCCAGTATCACTTAAATCAATTACTTTTCTATCAACTGCATAAAATATAATACATGCAAAGAATAATGATAAATATATTAATGTATTAGAATTATTTAATATCTTATCTAATCTTCCTTTACCACTTAAATTATCTCCAATAAAATATATTAATTTTGATATTGGTGTAATTAAAATAGTATCTAGTATCTTATATAAGAATTTAAATATTCTAACAAAGAAATATAAGAGTTTATTTTGTTTCTTCTTCATTTGTTTCTTCACTCTCACTTTCTTCATCTACATCATAGAATGTTTCTTTCTTAGGTTGTAACTCTTCTAATAATAGAAGTTTAGCATCATCAAGTGATAAATTATAATTTAACTCACTCTTAATAGCTATTGAAACTCTACCAGTTTCCTCACTAACTATTAATGCGATAGCATCACTAATTTCACTTATTCCTAAGGCAGCTCTATGACGAGTACCTAATCTTTTAGATATATTTGGATTCATACTTGTTGGAAATACACTTCCAGCACAAGTAATCTTATCACCTTGAACAATTACTCCACCATCATGAAGTGGATTGTTTGGCCAGAATATTGATATTAATAATTCACTACTAATATCAGCATATATCTTATTAGCTGGCTCTATAAATTGAGCTAAACTATAATCTCTTTCAATAACAATTAACGCACCTATTCTATTCTTTTTTAAATATTCAACTGCATTAATAATTTCATAAACCATCTTTTCTCTTTCATCAACAGTTAGTGTCTTATGACGACCAAGTAGTTGACTTCTACCAATACTTTCAAGAACATTTCTGATTTCTGGTTGGAATATTATTATTATTGCAAGAGGTCCCCAAGATATAACATATTCTAAAATAATACCTACTGTATTTAAATTTAACCAATCACTTAATACTTTTAATAAAACAATTATTAATACCCCTTTAAATATTAATGTTAGTTTAAAATTAGTTCTGGCATATTTTAATAATTGATATAAAATAAACCAAACAATAGCAATATCTAAAACTTTTATAAAAATATTAATTATTGTTGTTAACATACCTTTCACCTAACCTCTAATTAATTATACACTATTTAACTTTTCATTTCTAGACTAATAATTAATTTTACAAATTAAAAATGAACTTTTAAAGTTCATTTATTATTTTCTTCTAATCTTTCTAACTGTTCTATTTTTAACTACTTTCTTTGTAACCTTTTTAGTCGTAGGCTTAATCTCTTTCTTAGCATTTGTAATCTTTCCTAATTTAACTGGTTTTATAGTTTTAGGTTCTTCTTTTTTCTCTTCTACTGGTTCAGAAGCTACTGGTTCTTCTCCAAAATCAACGTAGTTAAGAATAGCTTTTTCAAGTTTCTTATTACCTATTATTACATTTACAAATATTTCTAATAAATATAGTAAACCATAAGCAGCAAAGTAATAACCAAGTATTAATGTACCATATTCAACTTTATCATATATTGCTGATATAACAAATACTCCCATAAATAATAACATAACAGTAATTGCTATTTTCATAAATACTTGTATATTTCTTTCTTTAAGCATTCTTAAACAAGTAAATCCACCATTAATAACATTTAATATTGAATATAGAAGTACAGCATCTGCTAATATAAATCCACTATTTGGATATAGATTATTAACAAGAGTAAATGTTCCAACAATTACATTTATTAATCCAAAATATAATAATTCATAATCTCCTTTAATTCTGTTTCCAAAATATGTTACTAATGATAAAAATGCGAAAGTGTAATATATAACTGGAACATATTTAATTGGATTTGTAAAACCTATATTTGAAAAATGTAATAATTCAAATCCTACTAATGCAAATAACCCATAAAATACTACTTTAATCCATAATTGTTCTTTACTAAATTCTTTTAAAACTACCTTATTCATTCTTTACTCCTAATCTTCATCTTTACTTAGAAAAGTAAACAAATCATATTTCTCATCTAAGAATTGATATATTATTTTTAATATTGCTACTACTGGTGTAGCAATTACCATACCTATTATACCAAATAAATATTCAAATATTAATAGGGATATGATAATTGTTATTGGATTTAAATTCATCTTCTTACTCATTACTATTGGATGAAGTATTTCTCCTTCTAGCGTTTGAACGATTAAGATAAATACTAATGTTAGAATTCCAATAACTGAACTTTCTGCAAATCCAATTGCTCCTGCTACTGCAGCTCCTAGATAAGGACCAATATATGGGATCAAATTAGTAATAACACATATAAATGCAATTAATACCGGAGCATTTAATCCTATTACTGAAAATCCTATTACTGATACTATAAATAATAATAATGAAAGCCATACAGTACCACTTACAAATGAATATAATGACTCATTTAATTTACCAATTAATTCACTTACATCTTTTCTAACTTTTTTAGGAAATAAATTTAGAAATCCTGTTGAGACTTTATCAAAATCATATAAGATATAGAAACCTAAGATTAAACTTATTACTATTTTACCAAGTCCACTTACAAATGAGGATACAATTTTAACAGCAGTCTCTGGAAGATTTGTTTGAATAGATTGTGATAAATTTTCTATTCTAAGTAAGAATGATGCTTTAACAGTATCTAGATTTTCTAAACTTAGATTTGATAATTTAATAAATAAATTATCTATCCATTCTTTAATATCATTTGCTATTTGTGGTACAGCTGATACTATATCGCTTATTTGACTTCCAAGAGATGGTATTGTAAATCCTAATATACAGGCTACTACGAGTACCATTATTAAATAAGCTATTGTTACAGCAAACCCTCTTTTAACACCTTTTTTCATTAATCTTTTTACTGATGGATTTAATACCCATGCTATAAACCAACCAATGAATAATGGTGAAATAACAGCAAATATTTTGCCAATAAATGATAATATATGCCATTCTCTAAATATTAATGTAATTACATAAATTAATAATATTATGAAAAGAATATATAATATCTTACCAATCTTATTACCCCAGGCAACAAGTTGGTTAATCTTCTTGGCACTAATTTTCCTTTCTTTTTTCTCTTCTTCCATATTCTAATCTCCCTATCATAATAATAACATATTTTAATAAAAAAAAATAGTTCAATTGAACTATTTATTTATTCATCTTTATACATCTTTAAATATGTATTTCGCTTTTCTGCATATGATGTTTGAATAGATGAATTAAATGAATCTAATGATCCAATTATTATTAATGATGATTTAGCACGAGTAATACCAGTATATATTAATTTATTATAAAACATTCTTTTAAAACTTTTGGCAAGTATTACTACTACATTATCATATTCACTACCTTGAGATTTATGAATACTAATAGCATACGCTAAATTAAATCTATCAAATTCACCATTTTGATATCTTACTTTATTACCTTCAAAATCAATAGTAATTACCATCTTCTTATCAACATATTCTATGTCACTAATATAACCAATATCGCCATTAAATACATTGTTTTCTACATCATTAATTAGTTGTATTACTTTATCACCTATTCTATAGTACTTATCACCTACTAAATATCTTTCTTCATTAGGATTAAAAATATTTGATAACATTTCATTTAAATTATCTATTCCATTTAAGCCCTTATACATAGGAGCTAATACTTGAAAGTTTTCTATACTAATATTTTTCTTTTTTACTTTATTACATATTTCTTTTAAGTATCCTCTTATATCATCATCATTACTTTCAATAAATTTAAAATCATCATAACTATTATCAATACTATCAAATTCTCTTTTTTCTCTTATATCTTTTGCTAAATAAGTAATATAGCTTCCATCTTTAACTCTATATATTGTATTTAAAAATGTACTTTTAATACTATCAAAGTTTAATAGATCATTTAATACATCACCTGGTGCTATTGAAGGAAGTTGATTAGCATCTCCAATTAATAATAGTTTTGCATTTACTCTTAATGCTTTTAATAATGCACTGAATAAGAATATATCAATCATACTAGCTTCATCAACAATAATAACTTTTTCACCAGCTTTATTATATTCATCTAATCCAAATGTAAGTGTCTCTTTATTCCATTTTAAAAACTTGTGAATTGTATATGCTGGAGCCCCAACACTTTCACTAATTCTTTTAGCACTTTTACCAGTTGGAGCAAGTAAAGCTATTTCTCTTTTATCTATTTTATTAATGTTTTCTAATAATTCAACAATAGCTTTAATAATAGTTGTTTTTCCAGTACCAGGCCCACCAGATATAATATAAAAATTATTTTTAATTGATTCTTTAATCGCAGTTTTTTGATCTTTATTAAATTCTATTTTATTATCAATCTCATATTTAGTAATATAATCATCTATTTTTTTAGAATTAAATTTATTTTCAATATTACATAATCTATGAACACTATGAAGTATATTATGCTCTGCTTCATAAAAATCATATAACATTACTTTATCTTGCATTTCAATAATTTCAGAATCATTTATTAATTCTTTTAAGTATTCTACATACATATTAGAATCTATATTTTTATTAAAACATCTTTTTAATCTTATAAATAATTCATCTTTATATATTAAAGTATCTCCAGTTTCATAACACATAGTATAAACTATATGTTTAATCAATGCTTTAACTCTTATACTACTCATTTCATCGTTATTATTATTTAAATATATTAAATCAAGTTTATTGAATGGAATATAATCAGTTAACTCATATATGTCTTCATCTATTATTTTAAGTATTTCTATTCCATACATTGTAGATAAATCAATTGATTCTTTCATAGTAAAACCAAGAGAAGTTAATTTAATAATTAAATCTTGATTCATTTCACTACTAACAATACCATCATGAATTAGTTTAGCTTTTTTCATATTCATACCACTTACAAGTGATAATCTTTCATAGTCATCTTTAATAATATCTAATGTATCTTCACCAAATTTATCAACAATCTTTTTAGCAGTCTTTTCACCTATTCCTTTAAATAAACCACTACTTAAATATAATATTAAACCTTCTTTATCACTTGGGGTACTTATCTCATAAGATGCTACACTATATTGAAGACCATATTTAGGATGATTAACCATTTCACCATAAAAAATATAATCAACATTTTCATTTATTTCAGTAAATGATCCTGTAAATCCTATTACTTTATTAATATATTCTTCTAATTCTTCATCATTAGTTTCTTTCACTTTAAAAAGACCAACTTTGTATGGACCAGTATTACTTTCAAAAATAATTTTTCTAATGTTTCCTAAAATATATTTCTTCATACAAAATATAATATCACATAAAAAAACAATTTAGTATATAAACTAAATCATTTTTATCCCTCTGGCGTCCCCGATTGGAATCGAACCAACGACCTATTGCTTAGGAGGCAATCGCTCTATCCTACTGAGCTACGAGGACAAAAAAGAAACTATTGTTGTATTAATAAAAGAATTAATACATTTATTGATAAATTAATCTTATATCTAAAGAATTCATATATACTTACTAGTTTATCGCAAACACAAACAACTTTAGATTCAATATATTTTGGTTTTCCTTTTACGATTGGATACATATGTGTAAGTATTATATCTTCTTCTATTTCATTTAATTTAAAATACTTTTTAGAATTTTCTAACGATATTTTAGGATGATCATTTAAAAATGATTTATATTTTTCATTTGATCTACTTAAATCATCCACAGTAAAGAAATCATGTAGAAGTGCTCCTCTTGTACACGATACATAATCAAGTCCACATTTTTTAGATACATAAAAACTCATCTTAGATACTCTATTAATATGATCTAATCTGTTATTTCCATGATGAACTACACTCTTTAGTTCTCTATATTTATTAATATTATAAAATTCACTATATATACTATAATATATATTCTTATTACTCATAATTAATCACGACAATATTTATATCCATCTAGGTATATATAAATTTCTTGTATATCCTTCCATATATTTGTCATACTCTTTAATTATTCCACCAACTATATATGCAATAATATTTGTTTCTTTTTTAGAAACTTTTAGAGATGATAAAAAATTATTTAAAACAGTCCTAAACTCCCTATCGTCAAAATATCTAACAACTGCTTTATTTAAATCAGTTGCTTTTTTTATTTCACCTTTACTCTTAATATTGATTGAAAATATAAATGATTGATATATTTGAATGACTTTATCACTCATATAATCAAGTTCATTAAATTCTTCATTAATTATTCTATAATAATCCTTACAATATTTAAGTACAATTTTATTCTCAAGATATCTATTTTCCATATTAACCCACCACAAGTCTTGTAATATCATTAAATGTTACAAATAACATAAGTAATATCATTAAACCAAATCCAATATAGTTTAATGCATTTTCTAGTTTCTCACCAGTTTTCCTTCTTATTATTTTTTCTATTATTAAGATTAATACTCTTCCTCCATCAAATACAGGAATTGGAATTAAATTAACAATACCCACATTTATACTAAGATATGCTGTTAAGTAAATTAATGTTTCAAATCCTTGTGATTTAACTTGATCTACTATTGAATAAATACCAACTGGTCCACTTAAACTCTTAACTGATACTTGTCCAGTAAATAATGAGCCAATTATTCTAAAAATAGTAACAGAATTTTCATATGTTCCAACAAATCCATATTTTAAAGCATTTACGAAACCTTTTTTATGAGTAGTACCTTCAGATACTATTCCAAATACTCTTACTTCTTCACCTTTTTCATTAGTTGTAACTTCTGGAACAACAGTATATGTTTGTTCTTCTCCACTACTCTTTACAACAACAAATTCATAACTATCTTTTATCTTTTTAGCTGATACTTCAAGTAAAAAGTCATCCCATGTATTTATACTTACTCCATTTACAGAAATTATTTTATCTCCACTTTCAATTCCAGCAATATATGCTGGCTTTCCTTCAACTGCTTCTTTTACTACTGGTTCACTAACTGGCATTCCATATATTAAACCACTAATAAAGAATAAAACAATTGCCAAAACAAAATTGAAAACTATTCCATTTATAAGTACCCATAAAACATGAAAAAAACCTTTATTTTCTAAAACCCTATCTTTTTTTATTTTAGAACCTTTTTCCTCTTTTTCAGCCATAGCTACAAAACCGCCAATTGGAAATGCTCTAAATGAATAAGTTGTTTCACTATTTTTAGGTTTTTTCTTAAAAATAACTGGTCCCATTCCAATTGAGAATTCTTCTACATAAACACCACTTTTTTTAGCAGCAATAAAGTGTCCAAATTCATGTATTGAAATAATTAGACCAAGCATTATAAACAATATTAATAATGTGATTATAAAATTCATTTATTTTCCTCCTAGAAGAAAGACACCAAGTATGAAAATGCTAATATAGCAAATAAAATACTATCAAGTCTATCTAATACTCCACCATGTCCTGGCATAATATTTCCATAATCTTTAACACCATATCTTCTCTTAATAGCTGAGAATACTAAATCTCCAAATTCTGCTATTAATGATAATACTAAAGATATTATAATTACTAAAAATAAACTAGCAGATACATCTATAAATGTTTTAAAGAATACAGTTCCTAAAAAAGTTCCAAAGAATACTCCACCAATCATACCTTCAACTGTTTTATTTGGTGAAACAGCTGGACATAATTTATGTTTTCCAATCTTAGTTCCATAGAAGTGAGCAAATGTATCAGACATAATTGTAATAAGCGCTACATATAATAAATATAGTACATCCATATTTCTTAAAGTTATTAAATAACTAAATGAAATACCTAAGAATAATGTTGATGATACTAATACTAAAGCATCTTCAGCATCATAATCCTTTTTATCTAATACAATTAATGGTAAAAAGCATACAAAGAAATCTAATATAACCAATCTATAATCTAAAAAGAAATTAATATTAGTAGTTAATGGTGATATTATTATCAATACATATGTTAGTGCAGATAAGAATTTTATGTATGGTGAAATCTTTTTTTCTTTTTCACGAACACGTAATAATTCATAGTATCCAACTAACGCAGCAAGAACTACACCAATATAATATGGTATTCCTCCTATTATTATAATTGGTATTACAATTATTAATGCAACTAATGCACTGATTACTCTTTGTTTCATTATACTCACCTAACAAATATTATAGCATGATGAAGATTATTTAACAAGTTTATTAACAATAAAAAAGAATCTATTATTTACATAGATTCTCTATTCCTTTTACATATATTAAAGTGGAATTTTTATATGCTTCACACCACTCTTCTGACATCTTGATCTTTTCATATTTACCACATTTTTCGTTCTCATATTTAGCTTTTTGATAATTATAATTATCACCCTTCAAGCAATACTCCTGGCCTTCTTCATCATAAACCCAATCAGAATTATCATAAACATTTTCAAATACTGGGAATAAAACTATATTATAATCATCTTCTTCATCTATTACTTTAAAT
>JAEEGL010702503.1_pt1 | contig 10452 bp, 13 predicted proteins | sample 9134231 | NCBI WGS metagenome assembly JAEEGL01 (sample SAMN16246548, study PRJNA631951) | gut metagenome | biome: gut microbiome; feature: rumen; material: fiber-attached | host: Bos | place: Iran: Karaj | collected 2018-10 | reverse complement strand
TTCCGTATAGAAATCGAATATCTCCTTCCTCACGATCCGCCACATGACGGACCGCTTGAATGGAGGTATCAAAATGAATCAAAAAGCCCTAGGCTTATTCTTCCGGTTCCGGAGGTTCAGGCTCAACATGAGTATCATCAAAATCGCTCATGATCCTGTTTCCCCATGAATCAAAAAGGATACACATAGCGAAATCATTCGTGTTCTTGATTATCGAACCCATATTTGAATGAAATGCCTGTTTTGCTGTTGTCAGATCGTCATACATTCCAACAAGCTTATACTCCCATGCATGACCTTCATTCGCGTATCTGAACGCTCTTGCTACAAAATACTTTGTTTCCATCTTCTCTCTCCTTTACTTTAATATCCTCAACTTGCACATTGTTCCTGCCGGAGCATTTGTTGTATAAACCGCCGTTACGGATGTTCCGCTTCCTGTTTTGTTTACCTTCGAATAGCAATAATCACTATCTCCTGAAGGCAATGTGTAGTACAGATCATATCCGTAGTTATCATTCAAATTCGTGAATGTTACGGTTCCGTCACTCTGAACAAGGGATGTTCCTGTCCAGGTATCCGTATAAATATCAGCCACAACCGAACCCGATCCGCTTGCCGATGCGTTATATGTTGCAACAGGCGCGTTGTTATGCTGAATTGTCAGTGTGCTTCCGTTTACTGTCGGCAAATCGGAATTCGTTGCGAGTTTGTTCGATGTAGATGCCGTTGTCGGAATAACGTTCTGGATCGCCGTAACATCTGCCGCATCTGCCTTCGCGTCAACATATCCCTTCAGAACTCGGCCCTGATTTGCAGAAAGTGCATCGGTCGAGCTTGAAGATGTAAGGTTATCAATAACCGTAACCGTTGAACCGCCGCCGCCACCTGTGAGAGCCATTACATAATCCCATTCAGCCGCGTCAGGAACAAGAGAGCCACCTGTTTTCGTACAGGTATACACATAACCTGTTGATGAATTCAGATAGAAATCGTTCACAACACCGGGAAAACCTGTTATCGATGTTCCTGTTCCCGATATTGCGGTTCCTTTATACCATTTCGAACCGTTCTGACCGTCAGCTCCGTTCGTGATGTCGAAAGTTTCCGTGCCACCATCATCGAATGTTATCGTGTAAGTGTCTACAAGGCCCGATGTTGACGTTTTGGATATATCCGTGATTCCGTTTCCGTCCGCACCTTTGAGATTGCCCTGACTCGCCCAGGAATTAGTTCCTACACATTTCCACAATTCCATCGTTGATGTGTTCAGGTATAAGGAATCTGTGTAATACCCTGTCGATGAGCTTGTCGGTCCTGTTACGGCTGTTCCTGTTGTCAGAACTACCTCTGAAACATCGTTGATGATCTCGATCGCATCATGAATGGATCCACGAACATCCTCACCGTATACCGCCGACATAATCGCCGCTAAATAACTACTTATGTCTGCCATTGCTTTCTCCCTTCAATGTATTTATGAGTCTGGAATATTGCTCAACCATTTATCCCAACGCTGGGAACCGTCACCGTTATATCTGACAACGTGACCATCGCCATATATTCTTATACCGTCAAGGCAAGTATACGGATCGCCAGAGTTAGATATCTGGATATATCCGTATGTTGAAGAATTTCCGACAAGGTTCACGATTCCGTTTCCGGCTGAACCGCATCCGATCAGGTAAGCAGAAACTTTCGCATCGCCTCGCGTTAAATCTGAAGAACCTATTGTGAAGCCACCGATCTGTCCTGTTGTTGATGTAATCTTCCCGGCAAAATCGCCATTTCTCATGGTAACCTGTCCTGTTGCCATGTTAAGCTCGAAAACACCGTTATTTGCTATCAGTTCGCCTGTTTTGATGAAATCAGCCGAAACTTGTCCGAGCATATCCATAGCAACATGAACCTGCCAGGTATCTGACGCTGATTGTCTATCCAGATAAGCCAAACCGCCGAGATTCCACCGCCAGCATTTCGTTGCCTGTAAATAGTCCATATTGTTCGCAATACGGATCTCGGTTATATGATCGCGTCCGTCCGTTTCGAATGTGACATATCCACCGTCAACACCGTTCAGGAGTGCCAGAACGTTCTTAAATGCCGCATCGAGTATCGATGATTTGCTCGGAAGGTTCTTAATTGCTTCCGCAGTTCCGTGTGCCTGTTCCGTCAACGTGCGATTGCTCTGAACGTGACCGCTTAACGTTATACTGTTTCGGTCAATGTTCTGGATGTCGCGCCGGATCTCTGTCAGATATAGCCACTGATCGACCGCGAATGGCTTCGCTACAATTCGAACAGAATCGCCGATTTTTATCTCGCTGACGTTCTCGATCGGAGATAAATCAACCGCTTTAACCTCCATCGTCAATTGTGGCTGCGAATACCTTGTAAGATAAGCTGAAGCTAGAGCATTAAGCTGATTCACGTCCGTTACACCGTCAAAAACAACCGCTTTTGCGTGTCTGCCATAAACTCCGACCGATGTTCCGTCCGTTATCGTTGTTCCCTGGAGCCTTTGATTGTATCCGTCATAAATCTCTGTATCCGTTTCATCGCCGTAAGGAGTTAAAACGTTCGTGAGATTGCCATAATCTGATTCTTTGACATAATCGAGAAGGTTATATCCATACTCAATCGGCTGCGTAGCTTGAACACCGTAATCACTTAATCTGACAATATCGATGTATCTCGATACAACTCCGCCGATAGTAGTCCTCCGAACCCTGATGTATCCGTCATCCTTGCAGATGCACTCTCTCAACGATTCAAGAATGCTCCATTCGTACTCTGTCACCCAATTACAGAGCGATGAATCTGTGACGTTCGTGATATATCCCTTCAGGAACTGTCTTTCGGCAGGACGGTCAAGGTTATAAGCATCTATTGCCGCCTGAAACCTCTGCGCAAACGTTTCATTCGTTATTGCAGCAGGCAACAGGAACTCATCCGCAAGCCATGCCAGATCTTCCACGCAATAAACATCCGCAACCTTCGCGAAATCGGTATTTATGTTCTGAATCTCCCCTCGCCAGAATTCAACACCGTCTTTCAGGATCGTCACGAGTGCGCCCTGTGTAAGTTCTGAATAGAGCGGATTGCTCGGAGGAACCTTGAAAGAAAACTCTCCGGCTTGTCCGATATCCTCAATCAGCTCGGTATCGTATATCGCATAATCTTCGTTTGCCGGATAATATAGTATTTTTGAGCCTAGATTTACCTGATACATTAAAGCGAACCGCTCCTGTATACGATTTCAACGTTTCCTGCGCCTGTGAATGTCAATTCGACATCATCATCTCCGTCAACCATGATTGAAGGAACAATGTTTGAACCGTCTGCCAGAGGATAAGTGATTCCATCGCATTCGACCGTGAATGTCGAACTTGTTCTCTCTGAAACCACGAACCTCGGACAAGTAGCCATGTGACCGTGCGGAATTGTTACCGTTTCGGAACCCGATACCGTTATCGCGCCGATGTAGGTAATCATATCTGTTTCAAAATTAAATGGATCCCAGAGCCAAGGATCTGTTGATGATTCCGTGTCATATTTGTACGGATCCGCATTCGGAACCGACAGAGTAAATGTGCCAAGATCGCGGAATCTGTCAAAATCTTCGATGAAAACTCTGCCATGCCAATAATAATTCGGATCGTTGTCGATAATTAAGCGGCAAACGCGACCGTGAATATTGTTTCGAAACCCCGAAATGATCGTATCCCAATTCAACCCTGTTCTTATTCCACCAAGTTCGAACGCGAGCTGACGTTTCTTGTATACTCTCCGCCCGGATATCGCTTCTGAAGCATCAATCAAGCCATCTCTTCCGGGAACCTGGATGTATGTTGTTTCCATTTCAGGATCGCCGATGTAGTTGTTATTGCCGAGAGCCAAACCCCAATCATTCAACGTGTGGTATGTTTTGCCTGTATCCTCGACATATATCGAAATTCCGTATGTTAAGACGTTGCTCATCTTCTGCCACCTCTGATCGCCAATGTACCGAGAGCCACATTCATATCAGGAGCAATTCCACCAACAAGCGCACCTGAATCGAGAACAAGCTGTGTTCCTGCCGCCAGATAAGGAAGATATGTTTCAAGCAATCCTGCGAGATTATCGTTTCCGTTCAAAGGCTGCACCATTGCGCGCCCATCGGATACCTGAACAAGCTCTGGACCAGCTTCACCGACAACTGCCATACCGCTTGTCAGAATTCCACCATCAGCCAACATCGGAATAAGCGGAATATTGATTTTATGCTCTCCGAAGCCGATTTTGTTGATTCCACCGATAAGGCCGTTTATCGCGTTTATAATGATGTTGATTGCACCCTTCAGAACTCCGACAATCGCATCCCATATCCCTTCGAAGATTTCCTTGACTCCATTCCACATCTGCTCCCAATTACCTGTGAACAAGCCTGCGAAAATGTCAAACAATCCCATAAGGACATCCAAGGCTCCACCAAGAACCGCCGCGACCGCATCGAACGCGTTTGTGAATACAGGAGCGAGATAATCGCATATCCAATCCCAAACCGCCTTCACAACCTCGCCGAAATTTTCGAAATCGAAGCCCATTTTGTTCAAACGTTCAACGATTCCCTTGCCGAATTCTTCGAATTTGCTCTTTATATTCTCCCAAGTTCCGAGGATCTTCTCCCGGAACTCGTCATTCGTATTCCATAAATGAACGAAGGCCGCCACAAGTCCGGCTATTACCGCGACAACCGCTATAATCGGAGCCGATAAACCGCCAATTGCTCCTCCGAGTGCGCCTGTACTACTTGTCAACGTAGACACAACACTCGATAAGCTTGAAAGAACGGTAAACATCGGAGATAATGCCGAAATTAAAGCCAAAACTCCGCCAACAATGAGAACAACCTGTGGAGAAATGTTCTGCAATGCTCCACAAATACCATCAATTGCGTCCTTTATAGCCGGAAGATAAGGCTGAATTGCTTCGATTATCTGAATTCCGAGCTGCGTAATTGTCGGAAGAATCTCCGCTTTCAGTTTGTCGAGTGTATCATTAAGCTCGTTCGCACGGTCCAAATCATCCTGGGGGATAATAACTCCCAGATCTTCGGCTTCCTGTCCGAGTGCCTTTAATGCCGCGCCACCGTCATCGATAACTCCGGCAAGATCATCTGCTGACTTACCGAACAGATCCATCGCGACAATATCGCGCTCCGTTTCGTTTTCTATGCCGCTCAAACCTTTGATTGTGTCATAGAAAATCGTTGTTATGTCTTTATATTGACCGTTTGCGTCCTTAACCTGAACACCGACCTTCTTCCATGATTCTTCATGTCCGTCAAGGTTTTTCTTCAGTTTTTTAAGGCCGCCTGTGATCGTATCGACATCAACATCTATCAGATCAGAAGCATATTGCATCTTCTGAAGCTCTTCTGTCGCTACTCCTGTTTGTTTCGCAAGAGTATTCAGATCATCAGCATCTTTTCCGGCTTTAACCGCCAATCCTGCCAATCCTGCAAGCGCACCGCCTGCCGCCATTGATAAGCCTTTGGTTTTACTTGCCAGATCGCCGAATTTTGATGATAACTTTCCGGCTGTCGCTGATATTTTGGCTGTTGTAGCATTAAAAGAGGAAGCAGCCTGTTCCGCTTCTTTCAACTGTGCTTCGGTCTGTTGTATTTCTCTCGTCAGAGCATCATACTGTTCCTGACCTTCGCCTGTCTTTTTAAGCTCTTCGCCTACCTGTTTTTGTGCTTCTTTTAAGGCTTCAAGCTTCTCTTTTGTCTGTGAAACAGATTGACCGAGGAGCCTTTGCTTCTGTTCAAGCAGTTCCGTGTTCGTAGGATCTAATTTCAGGAGCCGCTCAACGTCCTTCAATTGCTTCTGTGTTGACTTTATCTCATTATTCGCGCCTTTTAACGCTTTCGATAAGCCGGATGTATCCGCTCCTAATTCAATTGTGATACCGCGAACTCTTGTTGAAGCCATGTTTTACTCTCCAAGATTCAACTCTCCCCGGAAGAATGATGCCATGCTTCCAGCAGGAGCCTTTTTGTCATATTTAACCTGATCGTTTCCTTTTTCGGTTATCATGTCGAAAACCATTCCGATCGTCATATCATCGAGATCTTCTTTTGAAAGATTCAATTCAGCACATCGCAACATGAAAATCGCTCCATTCGGTTCTCTATCCCTCGGAGCTATTTTTTTTTACTTTGTGATGTCTGAATGGTATTCACCGCCCACAATTCAAGGATGTGCGGCAAAACCTCGTAAATACTGAACATATCGAACGTGTCGAGCCAATCATCGGCAGTTTTCTCTTCCATATCGGGATTCGCATGACGTGCCATGATGTACGCGACATCTTCAAAGATTTGCAGATCGATAACGTCCAGATCTTCCTCGTTCTTCTTCTTCCGATCATAAGCCTTCATCAGCTTATTCATGTCCTGAATCATATCGCGACCGATAATCGCCCGATATAATCTCGGAGTGCGAGCCGTTGCCCGGAATTTGATATCCTTCCCATCGATACTTATAATCTTATCCATTTCCCTCGTTTCCTTCCCTTAAACGTACTTTTTGATGTTCTTCACAAGCTTATCGTCACATTTCTCCGCAACAGGAGCGATGTGAGGAAATGCCCTTGTCCTTCCGCCATTGACTTTTGCGTGTCCTTTTTCAAGCAAATGCGTAAGCTGATACTCTGTCGCGTTATGGACCGTTGCCGAAATATGCTTCTTTTTATCGGTTTTAGTCTGCATTACGCGCCAACCGCGATTATACTTATCCCAAGACCTGTAATCGCCTGATCCGGCAGGATGCGCAGAACGGAGCGACTTGACAGCATCGTTCGCCGTTTCCGTCACTCCCTTCTGACAAGCTTCCTCCGTGACTCCGACAAAATCGGTCAACGCTTTCTCTATTTCTTTTGCTAAATCATCAACCGGGATTGTCTTTGCCATAATCTTATGATGACCACTTTGCGTAAAGCATCATGTTGCTGGATACAGTATCTGTTGAGAACGTCCATGCATCGGTAAGTGCCAGATCGGAATACCAACCGCCGAACGTCTTTCCTGCTTTGGTAGGAGCATCAGGCTCCGTTACCTTGCCGCCTGCTGCAACTGTCTGTGAAGGAACAGCAGAACCGCCATTGCTCTCGAACTCAACAAGATAATTCTGTGAGCCTGAAGCCATGTAAACGGCATCATGCCAGATGTTGAGTGTTGCGGCAGGAGTAGCAGCCGTTGTCATACCCATAACATCGCCGCTTGAAAGAGGAACTGCCGAAACAGTAAGAGTCTGTGTTACAGGAGTCTTGCTATCTTCGATTGTTTGAAGCTCTTTCGTAGGACGTGTTGCAGTACAATTATAAAGAACGAACTTTGTTCCTGTCTGATCGCCATCCTCTTCGAAAGTCATAGCGAAAGAACGTGCTTCAACTGAAGCATTCTCTGTCAGAACTCCGTTCGCGTCAGGAGTCTGCATGAAAATCTGCTGATAGAAATCTTCAGGGATAAGTGCGAGAGTAAGATCTCCCTCATATCCGTTGTTTGCAGAACTCTGATAGTAAACGATGTTGTCAGCGTAGAACTTGTTGATGTCACCCTGTGCGCTCATGCTGAACGAAACAGCACCCGGAACAGCTATCGGTGATCCGTATGTAGGAACTCCGGCTGTCATTGCGGTTATAGGGAACACATGAACGTTCTTAATACCGAACTTTACTTTGTCACCCATGTTCTTTATCTCCTTATAAGTTTGTAGAATACGTTATCATGTAGCAATTCTCTGAATCTAAATACTCTTCGTACTTTTGCCACACGAGGTTACACTCGGCAAGCTTCTCTTCCACCATGGCTTCTGTCGCTTCATCCTTCTTTGCCGTATAAAGCTCGATGTCAACTCCCTGAATAACTTGATAAACGGTATTATCCGCGTCAAAATTATTCGTATTCGTTGCCAGATAGCATATAAAAGGCAATTTCGGAGCTTTTCCAACAGGGAATGCACGATATGCCACCTTCTTATCGAAGCCGGAGATCGATTTCAATGCCGCATTCAGCTCGTTAAGACTCATCATCGGCTTCATCTCCCTTCCGTTCTGTGACATAAAGCTCTATCCGTCCATCATCCTTCCGATATGTCCGATAAACCGTGTAAACCTTCTCTTTGTATTCGAGAAGATCCTGATCGGAATATTCGTTCATCCATACCGTCATCCGATATTCTGGCTTAAAGCCTTGCATTCCTGCCTGATAAAATTCGCTCATGGTTACGGACTCAACACAAGCAAAAACAACCTTTTTTACCTGTGTTTCCGTCCATTCCCCGATATCATCCTGCGTGTATTCGGTTGAAATAAGTGCGATTTTCTCTGCAAGATTCATTGTTTTACCACGTTGTATAGCCTGAACTCATGCCAAGCTGTGACTTCTGTTCATCATAGGATCTCTTGAATGCATCGGACCGATCCAGAGAGCCATGCACCAACTCGAACTGATAGCCACAATATGAGCATATAGCACGAACTATCAGCTTATCTGTCGGATTGTCGCTCACAACTGTCGAATCATCCACTCCGGCAATATTCAGATCGAGAACAGCCGCTCCAATCAGATCCAGAATCTCCTCATCGAAATCTTCCGAACTAATCAGAAGAGCCATTTTTACTTTATCGAGCATCTTAATCTCCCATTTTCGAACAAATATAGTAAAGCGACCGCAGCCACGAGGGATGAACCACGATCGCCCACTACCGATCAATCGGCTGAACCTTTAACCCATTCCACCTTTATTCCGTCACTATCTTCAGGGATCCAATCTTTCGCCGTGAAACAGTATTCGCCATAATGCCCGATATCAATCGTTGTATCGCACATTACTTTGATTCCGTAATCTTTTAACCTCTGACAGAATGACAGATCTTCGCCCATTCCCGGAATCGGCTCAAACCATGACACATAATCACGATGCATCTGTCGAAGAACATCAACCTTTATCAGCGCGAAGCCGAAGCCACATCCTTCCACCGGGAAGAATTCGCGGTTTAAGTCTGTTTCGATCTCTGCGTATCCGTGATATTTTACGGTTCCGTTTTCGTTATATCTTCTCTGATCTATCGCCTTATACAGAACAGGCTCATGATTGTCCTTGCGTTTGAAATATAGACCTGTCAAAACGTCCACATCTCGGCTTAATGCCTTTATGAGTGCAGCAGGCTCGAAATACATATCCGAATCAATAAAAAGAACGTGCGTATATCCACCGCTTATCGCTCCATTGCAAGATTCGTCACGAGCATCGAATACCAGGCCGCTTGTCGCAAAATGGTAATAGCACTCGCAAGGCTTTACAAGGTTCATTAAGTGTTCAACAAACCGCACCGAGATTGTATCCCGGCACGGTATGCTGATGAGTATTTTATTTTCAGCCATGTTTTTCCCTCGTTTCTATGCGTTTTTTTACGATGTTGCGCGTGTGTAAGCTACGAATGCAGCCGCATTATCGAGGTTACCATCTGCAAGGCAAACTCCACGATAAACCGCACTGTTGCTTCTGAAGCCAACGCTCATATCCTTGTCAACACGAACACCTTCGCCAAGGTTTACATGGTATGCCTTCGGCTGACCGTAAAGGATCATATCCTTGCTTGACTTTGATGCATTGTCATCAAATACGACATCCTTGCCGAAGAGCTTGTATGAGAAGCCATTGTTGACGTTCGTGAAATCGTTGTGATCCGCGATAGCCATAACCTCTGCGAAGAATACCTTTGAAGGCATTATCCAGCAAGCACCGTTCTGATACTCGGACTGAAGATCACCCATGATTGTAAGAAGATCTGCCTTTGTAACAGCGGCTTTCGTGAATGTACCTGTTTTAGCTGTTGCAGCCGTGATGATACCAACAGGCTCGTCTGTTCCTGTACCTGCGATGATAGCCTTCTGAAGAGCTGACTCGATCTTGTTTGCAAGTGCTTCGGTGATATATCTCTCAAATGCAGAAATGCTCATCTTATCAACCGTTGCAGGAACCTCGACTGTCTTGATAAGCTGCTTCGGCTGAAGCGTGATGTTACCGATAACGTCAACAGAATCTGTTGATGTATTCGTCCAGGTTGCTTCTGCGTTTGTTGAGTAAATAGGGATCTTAACGTATCCGGGGATCTGCATAAGATCAACCTTACCGATAAGAGCATTCTCTTTCAGAACGTTTACGATCTTGTTAAGTGTTTCGGTCGGGATTGCGTCCGAACCTGTGATTGCTGTTCTCTCTTCAGCGTCCATCTCTAAACCCATAAGGTTTTTGAGCCATGCCTGACGATATTCTGCACCGTCAACAGAAAAATCTCTCTTTTCCATTTCTTTTCTCTCCTCTACAAAATTCTGAATTGTTTCGCCTTCACCGGATGCAACTGCATTCCTGATCTCGGCCTTCTGTGCTTCTTCTGCTT
>JAEEGL010655927.1_pt1 | contig 10452 bp, 11 predicted proteins | sample 9134231 | NCBI WGS metagenome assembly JAEEGL01 (sample SAMN16246548, study PRJNA631951) | gut metagenome | biome: gut microbiome; feature: rumen; material: fiber-attached | host: Bos | place: Iran: Karaj | collected 2018-10 | reverse complement strand
TTGAACCTGACGATAACTGACGGGAGCATCGACAATGGGAAGCTTTTCGAACACCGTTTTCAGTATACTTCTCGGCTGGATTCAGTCGCTTGTTTCTATTATCTGGTCAGCTTTTACGGCGAAAGACGGAGGCGGTTTTTTTCAATTCATTGGTCAAAACTGGATAAAAATCACTGTACTTTTCTGTATCATCGGCGTTGCCGCTGATTTCATGGTATATGTTTTCAGATGGAAACCCTATAAAGTATGGGGGACTTTCTTCAGACATCTTAAGAGAAAAGATACAGAAACAGCAGAAAATGAACAAGCTCAATCAGAGGAATCTGTCATTCGGGAAAATCATTATTCCAGACGTGCAGATAATGATATAGATGATCTGTACAGGTGGCGTGACGAAGAAACAGAGCAGACAGAAGATACACCGGGTGAAGTGACAAAAGCCGGATACACTATTCCTGCTGACAGTCCATACAGGAGACCGCTTTCATACGAAGGTCAGATAGCCGAAAACTCTGGCACTTTCCTAAAGCCCGAAAAAATCAGAAGGAGGCGGACCCGTCTTACTGGTATACTGGGCGATTCAGGCGTGGAGAATGAATATCACTACTTTGCTCCGCAGCCTGTAATTGATCAAAAGGAAGCATATCATTCCCCGGTATTTCCCGAAAAATGGAAGGAAAGCGGTGAAGGGGACAAATGACAGATGTATTTGCTCAAAAAAAATACCTGGTTATTACCGGAAACTATGGAAGCGGAAAAACCGAGATTTCTCTCAATCTTGCATTGAACGCATCTGAAAACAAAAAGACAACAATTGTTGATCTTGATATTGTAAACCCCTATTTCAGAACTGCAGAGAAATCAGAACTTCTTGAACATGCCGGAATACGTGTGCTGATGCCTACTTTTGCTATGACAACCGTGGATATTCCGGCACTGCCTCCCGAAATACAAAGTGTGTTTGAAACGCCATCCGACCACGTCATATTTGATGTGGGCGGCGACGACACTGGTGCAGCAGCTTTGGGAAGATATAACCCGTCATTTGTAAAAAACAAAGACAACCTTATAACAGCATTTGTTATCAACTGCATGCGGCCTCTGACAATGTGCAGCAGTGATATTGTTGATCTTGGACTGCGAATTGAGAAGAGAAGCAGAATGAATATTGATATGATAATCAATAATACAAATCTCGGAAGTCAGACAACACCGGAGATGATTGAAAAAGGAGAAGAAATTGTTCTTGACTGCGCAGAAAAGATGAACATAGGATTTGTGTATACGACCGGCGAAATGGATATTGTCCGAAAATGCAGACTTCAAACACCCATCATGCCAATAAAAAGGTACATGATTCCGGAATGGATGGTAGAACAGTGATGCCAATTCTTCCGAAAGAATTTGTTGAAAGAATGGGCCAGCAGTTAGGCAAGGAACTGCCGGATTTTCTGCTTGCATTGGAACAGGAACCTGTACGCGGAATCAGAATGAATGATGCTAAACCTTTTGACGGCATGGAAAACTATATGTCCGGTGAGAGAGTCCCCTGGACGAGTGACGGTTATCTGATATCACATGGAAACCCTGCGGGCTCTACGATCTTCCATGAAGCAGGTGGATTCTATCTGCAGGATCCGGCAGCTATGCTTCCGGCAGAAGTTCTGAATGCTCAACCTGGGGAAAAGATCCTTGATCTTTGTGCCGCGCCGGGCGGAAAATCAACGCAAATAGGCCTGAAATTGCTTGGTGACGGATTACTGGTCTGCAACGAACCAGTTCCGAAACGGGCAATTGTGCTTAGCAGGAATATCGAAAGAATGGGTATCACAAACAGTATCGTGATAAGTGCTTATCCTGAAAGCATACCATATTCATGGGACGATACGTTTGATGGTGTACTTGTTGACGCTCCGTGTTCCGGTGAAGGAATGTTCCGCAGGGAACCGGAAACCCGTTGTGAGTGGACACTGCAAAAAGCAAAAGGCTGCGCTGAAAGGCAGCGCAGAATACTGGATAATTCAGCAAGATTTGTCAGACCGGGAGGTCATCTTGTATATTCCACATGTACATACAATCCGGAAGAAAACGAATTAGCTGTTTTAGAATTCATTGAAAAGCATCCTGAATTCTATCCGGAACCGTTCAGCTTTCCCGAAGCAGAAGGTAAAAACGGTATGTTGTTGCTCCTGCCAAACAGGATAAAAGGTGAAGGACAATTTGTCGCCAATCTTCGCAAGAAAGGTGAAACCGGGAAAAACAGCAAGATGTGTATTCCATTCGTACATCCTGCTGAAACCATACTTCGCAGGTTTCGAGAACAGTTTGGATATCTGCAGCAACCGAACGCAACTTTCGGGAACATGCTCGTGCATGTGCCGGAATGCCCCGATCTAAAAGGAATGCGTGTATTGCGCGCAGGATATCACCTTGCAGAAATGCGCGGAGAATACCTGATACCGGCTCATTCAGCAGCACTTGCCAATTCACGATACACAGGTCCCGAGACAGAAATCGACGCTCAATCAGCGAGTGATTACATTGCAGGAAAGGAAATCAGCGGGAACGTAAAGGGATGGACTGTGATGAAATACCGGGGACTTCGGATCGGATGGGGAAAGGGAAGCAATTCGACTATTAAAAACCATTATCCAAAGGGGCTCAGAAAAGAAAGAATTATCACCAATCCAAAGGGTGTTTTGTGATTGTTGACAATTGTGGGAACTTAATTTTTTCCGAAAGTTATTCTTGACTTGATTCATTGTTTGAGTTAATATATTCTTTGGCATCAAAAGCTCCGCTAGCCCCGGTAGCTCTTGAAACTGATTCCTTCCATGCGACCATCATGCAGGGAACATCTACCACACTCACAGGAGGAGAATCCTTTGAAAACATTTATTCCGAAGACTGCGGACATAGACCGTAAATGGTATGTCGTCGATGCGGAGGGAATGGTGCTTGGCCGTCTCGCGAGTCAGGTCGCCAATATTCTTCGCGGCAAGAACAAACCCATTTATACCCCTAATATGGATACCGGGGATTTTGTAATCATCATTAATGCATCCAAGGCTGTTTTAACCGGCAAGAAGCTGGATCAGAAAGTTTACTATCATCACAGCGGTTATGCCGGTGGTCTGAAGGAAACGAAATATCGCAAACTCATGGCTGAGAAACCGGAATTTGCAGTACGCCATGCTGTAGTCGGTATGCTTCCGAAGGGACCGCTCGGACGCCAGATGGCAAAAAAACTGAAGATCTATGCCGGTGCAGAACACGATCAGGCCGCTCAAAAGCCTGAAGTGCTTAACCTGAAGTAAGACGCGGAAAGGAGTAAACAGAATGGCTAAGGGAGAATATAGTGCTGTTGGCCGCCGTAAGAAAGCCGTTGCCCGCGTCCGTCTGGTATCCGGGGATGGAAAAATCGTGATCAACAAGCGCGATATCGACAATTATTTCGGACTTGAAACTCTGAAGATGACGGTTCGTCAACCGTTGAATCTCACTAACACCGGAAATCTTGATGTGATGGTAAACGTAAAAGGCGGAGGACTCACCGGACAGGCCGGTGCGATTCGCCACGGCATCAGCCGCGCTTTGTGCAAGGCCGATCCCGAACTGCGCGCTACGCTCAAAAAAGCAGGACTGCTGACACGTGACCCTCGTATGAAGGAACGCAAAAAGTACGGTCTCAAGGCTGCGAGACGTGCACCGCAGTTCAGCAAACGCTGATATTTTACAAAAATCGTACAGCACCCGGACAGAAACTGTTCGGGTGCTTATGTTTTCAACAGATAAATGGCATTGAAATCAATCAGCTAAAAGCGTTATAATGATTATATTGATTGAAACAAGTTTTATAGGAGGCTGCAGATATGGATTACTGGAAGAATCTCGACTCAATGAAATCATACCAGACATTGCTTGCGAATCGTCATCCAATTGATCTGAAAACTGAAATGAGTGGCGATCGCGGCGCAAAACGTGTTGCCAAATATCAGGTTAAAATGGCTGCAGGAATGATCTATTCATATGCTGCGAAGCAGGTAGATGAACAGATTCTTGAGCAACTGACGTCACTTGCCGAAGAATGCAAACTAAATGAAAAATTCGCTGAACTATATAACGGGGAAATAATCAATACCGGCGAGAAAAGGCGGGTACTTCACCATCTGACCCGCGGACAGATCGGAAATGCTGTTTTCGCAGACGGAACTGACAAACGGGCATTCTACCTGGATCAGCAAAAAAGGATTGCCGAATTCGCATCAAAAGTTCATAACGGAGAGATTCTGAATGAAAAAGGAGAACAGTTTACTACCGCTGTTCAGATCGGCATCGGCGGAAGTGACCTTGGTCCCAGAGCGGTTTATCTCGGGCTTGAAAACTGGGCCAAAAAGAATAATTGTCTGAAAATGGAAGCCAGGTTCATCAGTAATGTGGATCCTGATGACGCAGCAGGTATTCTCCAAGACATAGAACCCGAAACTACAATGTTTATCCTTGTCTCCAAAAGCGGCACAACACTTGAAACTCTCACGAATGAAACGCTTGTCAGAGAAGCCTTAAAAAAACGTGGCCTTGACGCGTCAAAGCACATGATTGCAGTTACAAGCGAAACATCACCGCTTGCGCAAAGCAGTGATTATCTGGCTGCCTTCTTTATGGATGATTATATCGGCGGAAGATACTCATCAACTTCTGCTGTCGGCGGCGCTATTCTTTCTTTAGCTTTCGGACCGGATGTCTTTAGACGCTTTCTTCAAGGAGCTGCTGAAGAGGATATGCTGGCCACACAACAAGATGCTTTGTCCAATCCTGACATGCTTGATGCTCTGATAGGCGTTTATGAACGTAATATCCTTGGTTATCCTGCAACTGCAGTACTTCCATACAGCCAGGCATTGAACCGTTTCCCTGCTCATCTGCAACAGCTTGATATGGAATCCAACGGAAAAAGCGTGAATCGTTTCGGCGAGCCTCTTGATTATGTAACAGGTCCGGTAATATTCGGCGAACCGGGAACAAACGGACAGCATTCTTTCTATCAATTGCTTCATCAGGGAACTGATATTGTGCCTCTTCAGTTCATCGGCTTCCGGAACAGTCAGATTGAATCTGATATTGTGATTCAAGGGAGTACCAGCCAACAGAAACTCAATGCAAATGTAGCCGCACAAATCGTTGCTTTTGCCTGCGGCAAGGACAGTGATAACAGGAATAAATGTTTTGAGGGGAACAGACCCTCAAGCATAATAATCGGTGACCAGCTGACACCCGAAGCGCTGGGCGCATTACTCTCACATTTTGAAAATAAAGTAATGTTTCAGGGATTTCTTTGGAATCTGAACAGTTTTGATCAGGAAGGCGTGCAGCTCGGGAAAATACTTGCAAAGCAGGTTCTCGCACATGAAACGGACGGAGCATTAAAAGCATACAGCGATCTGCTGAGCATCTGAAAACAGGACGTCTTTCCGGCCCGAACCGGAAAGACGTCTGATTATTTTACTCTTCGGATTCTGAAACCTGCTGCTCTTCCGAGGCGGTTCATCACCGCAAGGCCAACGCCTTCGGGAGAAACAACTTCACTGAAAACACTTTCCATACCTTCTTCATCCAATGCACGAAGCATTCGAAAAAGTCTGTGTGCGATTTCCTCAGTATGAGATCGCGAGCCGAAATCATGAGGATCGCATTCTTTGAGCGCTTCCATATGTTCTGTGAAACAGAGAACGCATACTTTTTTTTCTGTGGCCTTTTCTTCAGCATACAATTTTTTTATACATGAAATAACTGCATTTTCATCGCCCTCAACAAGAGTAACTTCTGCCCTGGGAGCATAATGTTTATACCGCATTCCCGGAGAGAGCGCTTTTTCATCAGGCCTCAGCGGACGCAATATGCTTCCGGCAAGAGCTACTTCCTGATGAAGAACACTTTCCAGCATCTCCCTGGTAATTCCGCCCGGCCGAAGGATTGTCGGCTGTCCATGTATAAGGTCCAACACTGTGGATTCCACTCCGACTTCACATGGGCCGCCGTCAATAATCAAGGGAATCTTACCCTTCATATCTTCATAAACATCAGAAGCATTCGTCGGGCTCGGACGACCGGAGACGTTTGCAGAAGGTGCAGCGATCGGAAGATTACATGCTTTCAGCAGTGCCGATGCTACGGGATGCGAGGGCATGCGTACGGCAACTGTAGGAAGGCCGGCTGTAACAATATCAGGTACAGAAGAATGTTTTTCAAAAAGTATAGTAAGCGGTCCGGGCCAAAAAGCGTCCATCAGTGGTATGGCAGCATCCGTAACTGTACAAAGGTCATCGAGCTGCGATCTGTCATGTATATGAACAATCAACGGATTATCGGCAGGTCTTCCTTTTGCAGCAAACACAGAAAGGACTGCCTTTGGATTTCCTGCGTCCGCTCCCAGGCCGTAAACTGTTTCTGTCGGAAAAGCAACAAGATTTCCGGAGTGAAGCAATTCGGATGCCAATGAAAGGGTTTCACGCGTTGCCTGCTGCAATATGGTTTCCATTCTGATCACTTCCGATCCTGTATGCTTGCAAGTTTATCTGCTTTTTCCGCAAGAAGCAGAGCATCAATAAACGGTGAAATCTCACCATTCAGTACGTTTGATACCTTGTTAATTGTCATACCGAGGCGATGATCCACCACATAATCATGATTAAAATAATATGTGCGGATCCTGGCGCTCCGATCTCCCCAGCGAATCTGACTTTTCCGATCTATTGCTCTTGCGACGGAGTCCTCCTGGATTAAGCGGTCCAGAAGACGCGACCGAAGAACTTTCATCGCTTTCGTTTTGTTTTCAAGCTGGCTTCGTTCATCCTGACAAGTTACCACAGTTCCAGACGGAATATGTGTAATCCTCACGGCACTGTCAGTTGTATTAACTCCCTGACCGCCATGTCCGGATGCGTGAAAAACATCAATTCGAATATCCGATGGATTAATGTCAATATCAATTTCTTCCGCTTCCGGAAATACTGCGACAGTTGCTGTCGAGGTATGTATACGTCCACTGCTTTCAGTAATCGGCACACGTTTCACACAATGCACTCCACTTTCAAATTTCATACGCGCGAATGCATCTTTTCCGTTTATCATCATAAGTGCTTCATTTACTCCGCCCAACGCAGACGTACTGAGAGAAAGAAGCCGTGTGCTAAGCTCGTTTTTATCTGCGTATTTCTGATACATACGAACCAGATCTCCGCAAAAAAGCGCGGCCTCATCACCGCCAACACCTGCCCGAATTTCAAGAATTACATTTCTAGAATCCATCGGATCCGGCGGGATAAGAAGAATTCTCAATTCTTCTGTCAGTTTTTCTTTCCGAATTGTCAGTTTTCCCAATTCTGCTTCGGCTTCATCATTCAGCAAAGGATCACTTAACAGTTCACGCGTTTCCTTTATCTGCATAATTATGCTAAGATACTCACTATATTTATCACAGATCGGCTGCAGCGCTGAGCGTTCCTTCAGAAAAGCGTTGTATTTCTCACGGTCCTGTATGATATCCGGCTGCGATATCGATTCTTCCAGCTCCCTGTACCGATCTGTCAGTCTCTTCAGCTTATCAAACATGTTCCCTCCACGCAGGTGCCTTTGCAAGAATTATCCGATCGATATCACTCAGATCTTTGCGAACTGAAATATCTGTGTATCCGGCATCATGAAGCAGTTCGGAAACATTTTCAGCTTCACCGTAACCGAGTTCCATCATCAGAAATCCATTTTTCCTCAGGATACGAACAGATTCATAAACAATTCTCCGGTAAAAGCAGAGACCATCATATCCACCGTCAAGAGCAATCATCGGTTCATAAAGAACTTCCGGCTGAAGAGATGTGCATTCCTCCGTAGGAATATACGGCGGGTTGGCAAAAACGAAATCAAAAGAATCATTTTTCAGCATCTCTGTCAGATTACTGCAACAAAACTCAGCAGTTAATCCAAATCGTGAAGCATTTTTTCGGGCAACGGAGAGCGCGGCTTCAGATATATCTGACATTGTGACATGTAAAGACGGCCTTTCGGAAAGAAGTGTTAAGCCGATGCAACCGCTGCCGCAGCATAAATCAAGTATACTACAGGCTGAAGAGAACGGTATCAGCTCCATTGCCCATGCACACAACAATTCGGTTTCCGGCCGTGGAATCAAAACACTGCGATTAACATGAAATATCTTTCCGCAAAAAGGCGCTTCGCAAGTAATATACTGTAAAGGTTCGCGATTGATACGACGTTCAGTCAACAAAGAATACTCGTGAAGAAGAGCATCTGAAATCTCTGTTTCAGTATCAAGACGAAGCCGAAGGGCAGGACGTCCGCAAAGAAAAGAAAGCAAAAGCGAGCTGTCTGTTTCCGGATCAGGAATACCTGCCTTCCGGAAACGCTCCGAAGTGTTCCTTATTAAAGAAGACGGAGTCATGATTTACGCTTCCTCTTCACCTACAGGAGGGTTTTTCTCGGACTGATCTGAAGCATCATTTGACGATGCAGGAATATAACCGGGTTCAGATTCGACGTATGTGTGGAAAACACCCCATCCTTCAGCAGTTCTTGGCGTTTTTTCAGGGAAACCATTCAGAACGATATTCACAGAAACAATGGCGCATTCAAGCATCGATGCATCCGGTTCACGTGTCGTCAGACGCTGCATCTGCATCCCCGGCCAGCGCAGAATACGCGCGATATCTGATTTTGAGTGTGCAAGCCCCATAAGAACTTCATAACTGACACCTGCAACAACCGGCAGCATTGCAAGATGAAAAAGAAAGCGAAGAAAAAAATTATTAATCGGCAGGAAGATATTCAATACCAGAAAAAGGAAAATACTGATCAGGAAAACGATCAGAAGAAAAGCAGTTCCGCAACGAGGATGAAGGCATGAGAAGCCTTTTGCATTTTCCGGGGTTAAATCCAGATCGGATTCATGGCAATGAACGGATTTGTGTTCCGCGCCGTGATACTGAAATGTCCTTCGAATATCCGGAACAAAACCAATCAAAAACATGTATCCAACCAGAAGAAGAATTTTAAGCAAACCGCCGAGTAGCGTATATCCGACTGCATTCATGCCGGAACTTTTCAGAATTGATTCAAGACCGGCAGGAAGTGCCATAAACAATCCAAGAGACAGAAAAACAGCAAGGACTATTGCGAGTCCCATAACAATCTTATCAACGCCTTTTCCGAGTTTCTGCGCAAGCCATTTCTCGAATTTTGAAGGTTCTTCATCAAGAACCCCCAGCATTTTGGTGGAATCACTCAAGGTGTTCATTCCATAATAGAGCATGGTACACATATTAACCACACCGCGGATAAAAGGCTTGCCCATCCATGGGTGTTTTTCCTTCACGGGAGTGAAAGGAGTAAGCTTTGTAACCATCGTTCCGTCCGGTCTTCTGACAGTAACTGCCGTCGCATTTGGAGAACGCATCATGACGCCTTCCATAACTGCCTGACCACCCACATCAAACTTTTTGCAAGATGATGACTGAGACTGTATCATGTAATTTCCTCCGAAACCGGGAATGCCGGGTAATCCTTAAGCAAAAATGCAAGTTGTTCAACGCAGCAATTTTACAACAACAAAAGCGCGATGTCAAAGTTCGTGATTGAACAATAACATCAATGAACCATTCAAGGAAAACGATTTCAATCAAAAAAAATGTTGCATTTAGAATGTCAATATGATATTATACCTTTTGCGGTTAAACGCCATTGCATACGCGAAAGAGGTGAAAGAGCAATGAAGGAAAACATCCATCCCCAGTACGGCAAATGCATCGTTCGCTGCGTATGCGGTGAAACATTCGAGACCGGATCAACCAAGAAAGAGATGAAAGTTGATATCTGTTCAAAATGCCATCCTTTCTATACCGGCAAGCAGAAGCTTGTTGATACTGGCGGACGTGTTGATCGCTTCAAAAAGCGTTTCAATATGGAATAAAAGAACGAAGGGCGTACATGAAAGTGCGGCCTTCTCTTTTTATCGGTTTTTGCATTAGTACGGGAAAGATCTTGCGCGTTATTGCGATTTGAATCTTTCGGAAGTATAATAGAACTGCGAAAGAAAGGAGAGCGGTATATGAAAAAAGGACATATTCTCTTTATCTGCACTGTTCTCCTTGTTGTTTTTCTGACAGCCGCTTTCGCTGACCGATATCCTGAAGAAAAACCAGATAATTATCTTGGTGCGATGCGTGTTGTATGGTGCAATGAATGGATCTCCCTGAGAGAGGAGCCAAAGAAAACATCATCGCGAATTGCTGAAATCCCATTAGGGGAGATTGTGTATTCCTGTATTGACATCAACAATACACTCTTCGTTCAGTGTGAATATCATGGAATGACGGGATATGCCCTTCGGGGTTATCTGCAGCCTGCGCCTGAATGTGAACCACCGGTTTCTTCGGCAGT
>JAEEGL010568222.1_pt1 | contig 10452 bp, 10 predicted proteins | sample 9134231 | NCBI WGS metagenome assembly JAEEGL01 (sample SAMN16246548, study PRJNA631951) | gut metagenome | biome: gut microbiome; feature: rumen; material: fiber-attached | host: Bos | place: Iran: Karaj | collected 2018-10 | reverse complement strand
TGATCGACAGGCTTTCTCTTTTCTCCATTTTCGTCGCCTGCGCGCTTCGATCGTGCGGTCAGTTGATGACCGTGGTGATAACGGGCTTGCCCTCACGGTCGAGCAGGGGCGTCATGCCGCCGGCATAGCCGCTGGCGTGAAACACATAGTTGACGCCGGTCTCCCGATCCACCCAGATCTCCATGGTTGAAAGCGTTCCCTGCGAATACGTTTTGATAAAGCGATCGTTCTTACTCATTTTTCGTTCCTCCTTTGTAATGTCAGGCGAAGAGCTCCGCGGCTTTTCGGGCGAAGCGCTCTCCGTAGATTGTGAAGACGTCGTGATAGTGTTCCATGGCGTTGTGCGGCTCGACGTTGCCGTTCACGCCGACCGGGCCGAGGTGGATGAACGGATCGCCGCAGGCGCCGCCGCCGGAATAGCAGAGCATGCCGCAGACCATCTCCAGCGTGAGAATCGACTGGATGACCAGGTCTCCCCCGCCGTGGGTGTACTGCTCGGTGGCAAAGGCGCCGCCGAGCTTGCCCGCGAGCGGGAGCTTCTGGGACGCGGTGAAGAGCCACTTGTGCAGCTCGGGCGTGAGCTGCGCGAGATAGGACGGCGAGCCGATGACGACGCCGCGGGCTTCCGCCACAAAATCCTCGTCCGGCTCGCGGATCGAGAAGACCGCCGCCTCCACGCCGGGCACGGCGCGCATCCCCTCGGCGATCCACTCCGCCGCCTGCCGGGTGTTGCCGGATTTGGAATCATACAGTACCGCAAGTTTCATATTCATTCTCCTTTTTGAATCGGAATCGTAAAGCCGCCGAGCTGCGGCGAAGCGTTCTCAATCAGGTCGCGCAGCCACCATTCGTAGGCGTAGCCCTTCGCGCAGCGGAAAAACGGCTCGCAGCCGCGCATGTTAAGGATCGTCTCGCGCTCTTCGGCGAGGGTTCCCCTCCAGTAGGCGTCCATGGCGGCATAGAAAAACGCGGATGCGCGTTTTGCCTCGCGGTGCGTGAGCGGATTGCGCACGCACATGTCGTTCACGTTCTGCACGGAATAGCGCCGCAGCTGCTTTTGCTGCCAGCGGGTGAAGTGCAGGAGCGTGCGATCCTTCTGGCCTGTCGCAGCAGCCCAAGCGTCCACGTTGACGCGGCGCGGCGTGTAGGTGATCGCATCCGGCGTGAGATCGAGCATGCTGTATCCGGTCGGATAGGCGAGCAGATATTCCGTAATGAGTTCGGTAAGACCGGCCTCCTGCAGGGCATAGCGCGTGTGCACGTGCCCGCTCAGATAGAGCGGCACGCTGTATGCATGCAGAAGCGCCGCGAAGCGGTCGCCGTTTTCCAGATACAGCCCGCTGCGCGACGGATCGCGCCCTTCGGAAGTGAGGATGTTGAAATGCCCGGCGCAGAGCACGGGGAGATTTCTCTGCTGCGCCTCCGCGAGCATCTGCTCCACCCACCGGAGCGTCGTTTCGGAAAGAAACGCCTCGTCGTTCGTCCGGTGCGGCGCGTCCGGCAGGTCGATGGCGGACGCGTCATAGCCCGCGGTGTCCATCATGAGGAGACAGAGGTCACTTCGCATGACGCAGAAGCTGAGCGAGGCGCGGTCACGGCTGTATGCCTCGTCATAGCCGAAATCGGCATAGATCTCGGCAAACTCCCGCTGGCTGACAGGCGCGAGATCGTGGTTGCCAGGCAGGACGAAAATGCTCATCCCGCCCGCCTCCGCCGCGCGGAGTTTTTCGGCGAGGGCTTCGTGGTGCTCGCGTCTGCCGAGGTTCACGAGATCCCCGGTGAGAAGCAGAAGCCCGGCTCCCTGCTCCGCCGCGTCAAAGAGCAGCGCGTCGATGAGCTCGGGATTATACGCCACGGCGCCGAGATCGGCTTTCTTGTTCGTGTTGTCGGGATCAAAATGCAGGTCGGACGCGACCGCGATGCGCAGTCCTTCCGCCTCCGGCATTGGCGCAGGGGTCGAAGCGGCGTCCGACGTGCCGCAGGCACACAGCAGCAGCACAAGGCAGAGCAGCGCCGCGAGAGGGCGCTTCATGAGGTCACCTTCCCGTCTCGGAATACGCGGAATGATTCGAGCAGGTGCTGATGGCAGACGGCCGTGGCGTCAAAGCGCACGGTGTGGAAGGCAAATTGCATGATCGGCCCCATGCAGAAGGCGAAGATCAGCGTGCCGACGCCGACGGGGCCGCCCAAAAGCCAGCCGATCAGCGTGGCGGCGCTCAGAAGCGCGATGCTCACGGCGCCGATCGGAATGCGCCTGGCACGCTTGGCGAGACCGACAAGGAGCGTGTCGCGCGGACCGCAGCCGAGCGCGGCGGACATATAGAAATACTGCGTGTAGGCGAGGACGATGAGGCCGAGCAGCATCATCGGCACACCCGTGAGCAGTGAGGAGCAGGGCTGCACCAGATCGAGCCAGTTGAAGAAATCCACGGTCTTGCCGACGACGACCGCGTCGATGAACATGGCGAGACCGATCGGCTCGCGCAGGAGCACATCGATGGCGAGAATGGCGAAGGAGATGGTGACGGAGGCCGTGCCGTAGAGGACGCCGAACGTTTTGGCCGCGCCGAGATTCAGCACCTCCCAAGGGCCGACGCCGATGTTCGCCTGAATGGCGAGATAGATCCCGAAGCCGTTGACGAAGAGCGCGACCGCCGCGAGGAGCATATTCAGCAAAATCGCGCGGGGCGAGGCATTGTCCCGCAGCGCTGCTTTTGAGATTCCGAACACGGCGTGCGCCTCCTTTCGGCGGGGATCATCAGAGATAAAAGAATTATACCATGTTCTGATGGGATTGCCAATTGTTTGTGGTTCCCGTCAGCCCCGCGAAATTTACATGCCCTCTAAGAGAACGCCGGGGTCGGCGTTCATCTTTCGGAAAGGGATGTAAAGGATGAACTATGAACAGGAAAGTCAGCGGCTGACAGAGGCGGCGGCGCGGGTTTTGCCGGCGGAAGCGGCGGGATATCTGGAGAAAAACCGCCCCAAGCTGCTGCCGGAGGGACGGGAATTTGCAGCGTACATGCGCGGCAAGCTGAGGGAAAAGGGCATTTTGCAGCAGGAGGTATTTCTCGCGGCGGATCTCTCGGAGAACTACGGCTACAAGCTGATTGCGCAGGAGAAGCGCACGCGAAACCGAAACGTGATCCTGCGGCTGTGCATCGCGGCGCGGCTGAACCCGGAGGAGACGCGCGAGGCGCTGACGCTCTGCGGCATGGCGCCGCTGCACGGACGGATCGCGCGGGACGTGGTGCTGCTCTCCGCAATCTCCGCAGGCATGCGGGACATTCATGACGTGGACGCGCTGCTGCGCGCAAACGGGATGGCGCCGCTGGTGGACGGAGAGAATGCATAAAAAACCGCCTCTGTTCTCACCGTTTCGGTGGGAACGGGGGCAGCCGCGCTCTGCTATACTGAGGAAAAAGGAGGTCGTTGGATTGAAAGCAAAAAAGCCGATTTATAAAAAATGGTGGTTCTGGGGACTCGTTGTGATCGTGCTGATGCTCCTCGGGTCGCAGCGCAATGCCCGTCCCGCCGCGCGGCAGGAGGCCGCCATCGTTACCGCCGCGCCGAGACCGGTCAGCACGCCCGTTCCGGCGGAGACGCCGGAGGCGACGCCCACACCCGCGCCCGTGGTCAATGAGACCGACATCCGCCCGGAGGTGAAGGAATTCCTCGATTCCTACGAGGCGTTCATCGACGAATATGCGGCGTTCATGGAGCGGTACGCAAACGCGGACGACAGCGATCTGATTGCAATGATGGGAGATTACGCGAACTTCATGAGCCGGTACTCGGACTTTGCAGAGAAGCTCGACGCGATGGACGAGAGCGAGCTCACCAACGCAGAGCTGGCATACTACATGGAGGTCACGAGCCGCTGCAGTCAGAAGCTGCTGTTGGCCGCCGGATAATTAACCGTAATTATATTATGTCAATCTTTGATCCCGACGCCAAGTGCGACCACCATGGTCATCATCACGGCGAAGATCATGACTGCGGTCATCACGGTCATCACCATGGCGAGGGTCACGACTGCGGTCATCACGGCGGATGCGGCCACCACGACGATTGACAAGGCACAAACTACAAAAACAGCGAAAGGCTTATCAATATATTGGATTTTGACATTTTTGAAGGATGAACCTGAAATGCAAAAAGCCCGAAGGTCGATCCGTCTGGATCGGTCTTCGGGCTTGTCGATTATGTGTGAAATGCGGTCGGGACATATCCCTCTACTATATTATGCGGAGAATTCGAAAAAAAGGTAAGTATTGCAAAGCAACAGAAAGCGAACAACGAGGCAGAAATGTGTTCGCCAGATGCACTTTTTCTTTGCAATCTGCGTTTACTTATGACGATGGCTGTGATAAAGTACAATCAGAATAAGAATCAAGTAAAGCAAGGAGGAGCTTCCAGTTGTTGAACAGCAGGCTTAATACCATTATGACGGAGCATCCGTTTTATAACTTGAACGAAGCGATCTATGAAACGCTCTGCCGGAGCATCATCGATCTCGCGCTTGCGCCCGGTGAAAGCCTCTCCGAAACAGCGCTGGCGAAGGAACTGTCGGTCAGCAGAAGCCCGGTGAGAAACGCCCTGCTCCGCCTGCAGAGCGATGGACTCGTGACGCAGAGCAAGGGGCAATCCTTTCAGGTCGCTGCAATCCGCAGGGAGGACTGCCGGGAGCTGATGGAGGCGCGCATCGCCATCGAGGGGCAGGCTGCCTTCTGGGCGGCGGAACGCGCAAGCACCGAAAACCTCAAAGCCATGGAAGCGAGCATGAAGGATTATCTCCGCGCCTGCGAGGTGTGGGACATCGGCAAAATGGTTGACAGCGATCATCGGTTCCATCAGGAGATGATTAACGCTGCCCAAAACGCCGCGATCGCGGAGATCTATGCGCAGCTCTCGCCGCGCATCCTGCACTATCGTCACTTCCTGTTTACACAGGTTCCGAAAGAGACTGTTGCGCCGATCATGGCCGGCTCCGGCAGGCAGCTGCGCGCGGCGTTTGACGCGATCCGGCTCGGCTTCGGCGGAATGGCGAGAGAACGCATCGAGCGCGACATAGCCGGGATGCTCGATATCGTCAGCCACTGGTAAAACAGACGCACAAAAAGAAGAACGATTCTGCTGAAAGCGGGCTGGATCGTTCTTTTTTTCATGCGCACAAGCGGCAGTGGGATGGCAGAAGTTTTCTTTTGGACACCCGAGTTTGCGTTCTGATAATCTAATGGCAGATCAAGAGGAAGGGCGTGTCAGAGATGCAAAACAAGGTTCTGGAAAAGCTCGAACATGGGCAGCCGGTGCTCGGAACGATCACCCATTTGAAAAGCACGACAGCCATCGAAGCGCTCGGCGCAGCGGGGCTGGACTATGTGATGCTGGACATGGAGCACTGCCCCATGGATTGGGGAGATATTCAGAACGCGATCACTGCAGCGGACGCGGCGGAGCTCACACCGTTTGTCCGTGTGGCCGAGGGCACGCGCAGCGCGGTGCTGCACGCGCTGGACGTCGGCGCAAAGGGCGTGATCGTTCCTTGCATTGAGTCCGTAGAGCAGGTCAAGGCGCTGATTGCGTACGCCAAATTTCAACCAACCGGTGCGCGGGGCTACTGCATGACTCGCGACGGCAAGTGGGGATACGACGCGGCCTATGCCAAAGGGCTCTCCGGTTACATGCGCGAGAGCAATGCCAAGACCATGCTGATCCCACAGTGCGAGACGCTCGGCTGTCTGGAACACATCGAGGAAATCGCCGCGCTGCCGGGGGTAGACGGTATTCTGATCGGCCCGTATGATCTCAGCATCGACATGGGACTCGACGGACAGTTTGCGCACCCGGCGTTTCGGGCGGCGGTGGCGCGGATTCTCTCAGCCTGCAGGGCGAACGGGAAAATGACCATGATCTTCGTCGGCAGCGCAGAGGATATGCGGCAGCGGCTGGATGAGGGCTTTGACAACATTCTGTTCGGTCTGGACGTTTTAAGTCTGATTAGACATTATACCAGCATCGCGGAATCCTTCCGCGAGTGCATCACAAAGAAAGAGGGTTAAACCATGCGTTATTCTGATCTTGGATACGGACTGAAGGATTCCGGCCTCGGCGAGCTGCTTGCGCTCGCGGGCAAGCCGGAGATGTACAACTTTTCGAGCGGTTTCCCGGCCGAAGAGCTCTTCCCGCTGAAGGAGCTGGAGGAAGTGAACCGCTCCATCCTCCAAAAAGAGGGAAAGCAAGCCGTACAGTACGGCTCCTCCGCGGGTTATCTGCCGCTGCGGGAGCAGATCGCCGCGCGCATGAAGCAGGTGTTCCACGCTGACTGTACCGCTGAACAGATCTTCATCACGTCCGGTTCTCAGCAGGGACTGAGCCTGCTCGGACAGCTGTTTTTGAACAGGGACGATGTGGTGCTCGTGGAAAGCCCCACCTATCTCGGCGCGATCAACGCTTTTCAGCTGAACGGCCCGCGTTTCGTGGAGGTGCCCACCGACGAGCAGGGCATCATTCCCGAGGCGCTGGAGGAGATCCTCCGCACGACGGAGCGTGTGAAGATGATGTATGTGATCCCGGAGTTTCAAAACCCGACCGGCGTGACGTGGACGATGGAGCGCCGCCATGCCGTTATGGAGATCGTGAATCGCTATGATTTCCCCGTGCTGGAGGACAATCCCTATGGTGAGCTGCGCTACGACGGCGAGACGATGCCTGCGCTCAAGTCCATGGACACAAAGGGGAACGTCATCTTCCTCGGCTCCTTCTCCAAGATCCTCATGCCCGGCCTTCGCGTCGGCTGGATCGTGGCTGAACCCGAGATCCTGGAAAAGCTCAACCTGCTCAAGCAGAATGTGGATCTGCAGTGCTCGTCCTATGCCCAGAGACAGGTCTCTTACTTCATGGAAATGTTCGACCTTGACGCGCATGTGGCAACGCTGAAGAATCTCTATTGCAAGCGCCGCACACTGCTCTATGAGTCCATTCAAAAATACTTTCCCGCGTGCGTCACCGCGACGTATCCGGAGGGCGGGCTGTTCCTGTGGGTCACGCTTCCGGAGGGAATGGATGCCAAAGCGTTGGCACCGAAGGCCACGGAGCGCAAAGTCGCCTATGTGCCCGGCGCACCGTTCTATCCCAACGGCGGTCACGGTAACCACATGCGGCTGAATTTCTCCACCATGCAGGAGGATCGCATCGTGGAGGGCATCCGGATCCTCGGGCAACTGCTGCATGAGGAAACAGGACAAAAGCCTCAGCTTTAAAATGATGATTTCAGAGGTTGACGCTGCTGCGCAGATTTCAAAAAACACTTCTAAAAACACCGCAAGCCCGAAGGCCGATCCAAAAAAAGATCGGTCTTCGGACTTCTCGGTTTTCATGGGTAAAACGCGGTCGGGATAGAATCCTCTGCTATTATTATGCAGAGATTTCAGAAAAAAGGTAAGTATTGCATAGCAGCAGAAAAATGAACAGTGAGGCGGAATCGTGTCCGTTAAGAAAGGATGAACGATATAAGCCATGCAAAATTGTCAGAAATCTGGAGCAAGCCAATTACCCTTCATCGACAGAATACAGCACGACATACAGCTTTTAGGTTCGATTTAGGATCGTATGCTATCCTTGGCCCATCACAGCAAAAGGAGGCAAACATCATGAAAGCAATTTTCCGCAAAACAACCGGCTCGGCGCTTGCGGTTCTGCTCGCGGCAGCGCTGCTGATCGGGCTGCTGCCGCTTTCCGCGTCGGCGGCATACAGCGGCGACGCGGACAACACCTTCACGTTCACCGACAGCGGCGTCACCGCGGCGGACGCGGACGGCAGCGGGTTTAAGATTGACGGTACTGCGCTGACCATCAACGAAGCGGGAACCTACCGTATCACCGGCAGCTGCTCTGACGGCAGCGTGCAGGTAAAGAAGGGCACCACGGGCGTCACGCTCATTCTGGACGATCTTGCGCTCACGGCGAGCGATACCGCGCCGTTGAGCTGCAACAAGTCCACCGAGGTGACGATCTATATCTCCGGCACGGTCACGCTGACCGACGCGGAGGATCCGGCAGACGAGGAATCGACCGACGAGGCCGTTGCCGACGCCTTTGAGGGCGCGGCCATCAAGGTCAAAAGCGGCGCAAGCGTCGTGATCACCGGCACCGGCACACTCACGGCGGACGGATCTGCCTGCAAAAACGGCATCAAGGGCGCGGCCACGGCAAGCATCACCGTCGGCGCGTCGGCAAGCGATACCTTTATGCTGAACATCAAGGCTGCCAATCACGGACTGGCGTCCGACGGCAGCGTCACGATCGTCGGCGGCAAGGTCAACATCACTGCCGGCAATGAAGGCATCAAGTCCGAGCCCGATGAGGACGATACCGAGTCAGAGGGCGTTGTCACCATGACCGGCGGCGCCGTCACCGTCAGCTCCGTGGATGACGGCGTGAAGGGATACAGAACGGTCGCCATTACGGGCGGCACGCTGAACATTGCCTCCGGCGACGACGGCATCAAGTGCGAATACGACGTCATTCTCGGCGCCGAGGGCAGCAGCGTCGGTCCCGTGATCAACATCACGAAATCCAACGAAGGCATCGAGGGCGCGACCGTCACGTTCTATTCCGGCTCCGGCACGATCGTCGCGACGGACGACGGAGTGAACGCCGCAAACAGCGATCTGACGAACTACAGCTTTCTGCTCACCGTCGCAGGCGGCACATGGAACGTTGACGCGGGCGGCGACGGGCTGGATTCCAACGGAAATCTCGTCAACTCCGGCGGCAGCATGACCGTTTACGGCTCGGCCAACAACGGCAACGCGGCAATTGACATCGGCGACTTCGGATGCAGCTGGACGGTCTCCGGCGGCGAGATCGCGGCGGTCGGCATGTCCGGCATGATGATCACGCCCACCAGCGGCACCTATGTTCTGTTCGGCAGCTCCGGCATGATGGGCGGCTTCAGCGGATGGAACGGCGGCAGCGTGTCCATCCGCGCCGGCAGCACGCTCGCCGTGAAGGACAGCGCCGGCAACACGATCTGGAGCGGCACGGCGACCAAGGCAGCCAACTGCTTCCTGTACGCAGGCAGTGCGCTTGCCTCCGGCGGGAGCTATACGCTCTACGTCAACGGCAGCGCGGCGGCGACGGCCTCGGCGACTGCCGGGAACGGTCAGGGCGGTCAACCCGGTCAAGGTGGTCAGCCCGGTCAGCCCGGCCAGCCCGGGCAGGGCGGACAGCCGGGTCAGGGACAGCAGCCTCCCGGGCAGGGCGGACAGCCTGGCCAGGGACAGCAGCCCGGTCAGCCCGGCCAGAGCGTTGGCGGTTTTCAGGATGTGAATGCGTCGGCATATTACACGGCGGCAGTCCAGTGGGCCGTGCAGCAGGGCGTTACGAACGGTACGAGCGCCACGACCTTCTCGCCGGATGATTCCTGCACCCGTGCGCAGGCGGTCACATTCCTCTGGCGTGCGGCAGGAAGCCCGACGCCGACGAGCACAGCATGCCCGTTTACGGACGTGGACGCTTCCAGCTACTATTACAAGGCCGTCCTCTGGGCATATGAAAACGGGATTACGCTCGGCACCTCGGAAACCGCGTTTTCTCCGGATGCTACCGTAACCCGTGCGCAGGTCGTCACCTTCCTGCAGCGCGCTCTGAAGGGCAGCGCCTCGGGCGCGAATCCGTTCAGCGACGTCACGGCTTCGGATTACTACTACGAAGCGGTGCTTTGGGCCGTTGCAAATGAGATCACCAACGGCACCGGCGCAAACACGTTCAGTCCTGCCAAAACCTGCACGCGCGCCGAAATCGTGACATTCCTCTGTCGAGCTCTGAGCGCGGCGTGACAGACAATCACCAATCTTGAAAAAACGCCGGCCGAGGTATAAGCCCCCGGCCGGCGAATCTTTTTTCTCACATGCGAAATCGGCAACAAGGATTATATTTCGTTTTAGGTTCGTGTCTTATACTTTGAGCAGAAACTTCAAGAGCCCAAAGGAGGAACCGACATGAAACAATTTGTACTCATCCCGGCATTTCAGCCGAACGAATCATTGCTGACGCTGGTGCTGCAGCTGCGCCTGTGCGGGCTGAGTCTGGTCATCGTGGATGACGGGAGCGGCGACGGATACTCCCGCATTTTCCGCGCCTGCTCTGCGCACGCGACCATCCTGACGCATGCGGAAAACAGGGGTAAGGGCGCTGCGCTCAAAACCGGGCTCGGCTATCTTCGGGAGCACGCTGCCCCGCCCTATGCCGTGGCAACCGCGGACGCCGACGGACAGCACGCGCCGAACGATATCCTGCGTGTGCTGGAGGCCACGGGTGACGCGCCGGACACGCTGATTCTCGGCAGCCGTGCGCTGCAGGGGCGTGTTCCGCTGCGGAGCCGGCTCGGCAATGCCATCACCCGAGCGGTGTTCCGGCTGACCACCGGCAGGCGTGTTTATGACACGC
>JAEEGL010369610.1_pt1 | contig 10452 bp, 7 predicted proteins | sample 9134231 | NCBI WGS metagenome assembly JAEEGL01 (sample SAMN16246548, study PRJNA631951) | gut metagenome | biome: gut microbiome; feature: rumen; material: fiber-attached | host: Bos | place: Iran: Karaj | collected 2018-10 | reverse complement strand
GTCAGTATCCAGCAGGTAGAGCTTCACGCGACCTACATTCACGCGCCATACATAGGCGTGTACCTGATAGTTGGTATAAGGCACGTCGACAACCATAGGATTGCCGTCCTTGTCGAGCTGGCGCTCGATGGGCAGCGAACCGAAGTTCTGGGCCTCGTAGTTGGCAATCTGCTGTCCGTCCATCGCAAGGCTCTGTGTGAAGTAGCCGAAACGATAAAGGAAACCAACGGCACACATATCAACGTTGGAGTCGCTGGCTTCCTTGACATAGTCGCCAGCGAGCATGCCCAGACCGCCAGAGTAAATCTTCAGGGCTGAGTGAATACCATACTCCATGCAAAAGTAAGCCACACTTGGGCGCTTGCTGTCGGGCTTGACGTCCATATAGCTACGGAACTGTGCATAAACATCCTTGACGCGTTTCATCAGCGACTTGTCCTTCAGGATGGCCTCCTTACGTTCAAAGGTCAGGCGCTCCAGGAGCATCACGGGATTGTGCTTCACGTCGTGGTAAATCTCAGGGTCAAGGTCGCGGAACAGGTCACGGGCCTCGAAGTTCCATACCCACCACATGTTGTGGGCAACCTCGTCCAAACACTTCAATTCCTCGGGGAGACTCGACTTCACCGTCAGCTCCTTCCACAATGCACCATTTGCATAATTTGCTTTAATCTTCATGCTTATAAATTTACAATTACAAAATTGACTATTTACTAAATATTTCTATTGATGCTTTTTAACTATAACGTCATACAGCCGAGCGAGCCTCTGCCTTACGCAGGGCAATGTCGTAAGCCTCATAATAGTACTGGATAAACTCGCTCCACAAGGCTTTCTTCGACAATACGTCAGCATGCCTGCGACATGCGTCGACCTCAGATTTCGTCATGTTCGAGAAGGCTGCCACCGTGTCCTTGATGGCATCAGCCACCTCAGAGTAGTTATAGTCGGTACGGTGAATAACCTTGACACCATCCTTCAGCTCGCCATAGTGGCCGAACTCCTTGTTGGCCCACAATCCGAAGCCTGCCAGGTCGGTAGTGATGCAGGGCACCTTGAAGGCCACTGCCTCGAGCGGGGTATAGCCCCAGGGCTCATAGTAGGAGGGATAGATGCACAGGTCGTTGCCCAGAACCACGTCATAGTAGGTCATGTTGACAATGCCGTCATTGCCATCGAGATAGCAGGGCAGGAAGATGACCTTCACCTGGTCGTCCTTGCGGTTGTGCATGTCGTAATATTTCAGCATGTTCAGCACGTTGTCGTGACTCATGTTGTGGAGCCAATGGGTAACCTGAGGCACCTCAAGAGCCCCCTCCCAACCTCCGCCCATTGGGGAGGCTTCAGTTCCCTTCCCTACCAGGGAGGGGTCAGGGGTGAGTCTCAGGCGCTCCTGCAGGTCTTTGCGGGGCTCCCCTACCCAACCAGGCACCTCGATGAATGCCACCACCTTCTTCTTCAGGTCACGGTCGCGCAGCAGACGGTTCATGGCTTCCACAAACACGTCGATACCCTTGTTGCGGAACTCATAGCGTCCGCTGGTGGAGATGATGAGCGTGTCGTCGTCGAACTGTTCGCCCAGCAGGGCCCCTGCCACAGCCAGCAGACGGCGGCGGGCAGCATTGCGCTTGCGTGTAAAGGCAGCAGCCTTGGGCACGAAGCTGTTGTCGAAACCATTGGGTAACACCACGTCGACGGGCTTGTCGAGCAGTTCCTTGCATTCGTTGGCCGTAATGTCGCTGACGGTAGTGAAGCAGTCGACATAATGGGCCGTCTGTTTCTCAATGGAGTGCTTCGACTGCATGTTCAGCTCGCCTGCCATCTGGTCGCCATTATAGGCAAACAGGTAGTCGTAGAGCGGCTTCTGATTGCCGGCGATGGAACGCCCTATGCTGGTGGCATGAGTGGTGAACACGGTTCCTATCTGGGGCAGACGGTTGTTGATATAGAGTGCGCCCAAGCCACACATCCACTCGTTGGCGTGGTAGATGACACGCGTCTTGTTGGTGAACACGGAACGCTGCATGTTGAAAGTGTAAAGGCTCTCAACCACCAGGGCAGCAGCATACGAGAACATTGAGGCCTCGTCGTAGTCGCCATAGGCGTGCAGAGAGTCGACACCGTAGTTCTCCCACAGCCAGCCGTAAATCTCGTTCTTCTGTTCGAAGAAGGGGTTGAAGTCAACCAGAACGGCTATCGGATCACCAGGAACAGTCCAACGGCCTACCCTGACCTTCAGACCTTGCTCCTTGGCCTCCCACTGCCACTCGGCAAGAAGTGACTTGTCTTCCTTGAAATAAGGACTTTCCTTGGAGTCTGACTGTGCCTCACCGTCATTTCCCTTCCAGAAATCAGGACCGATAAACACGATGTGGTCACGCATCTCATCTTGTAACGTCTTTGCACGCGAGGATAGCACGGTATAGATACCACCTACTTTATTACAGACTTCCCAGCTCGATTCAAAAATGAAATCAGGCCTTAACAGTTCTTTTCCCATATTAATACATGTATTTACAGGGTGCAAAGTTACTTAAAAAAAACAAAAACTTACAGCTTTTTACACATATTTTATACGTAAACGTTTATTTATTGATTTAGATTTAGTACATTTGCCGGCAAAAAGCAGAGAACACAATGAAAAAGCCACTCCTTACAGCCCTCATACTGCTGTCGGCACTGCTTCCCAGCATGGCCCAGCAAGACAGCACCACGTTCCGCGCATACCTGTACAATGATGAATATCAGGTATATATGCGCATTAACCTGTATGACCAGGACATCGAGATTCCAGGACAGGAGCTCTACGGCAAGCTGCCTGGTTTTCTGGGCAAGCAGCATAATTCGTTCTGCTGGGTCATCACCTCAGCCACGGTGAAGGACAGTCGTGAGGCAGAGCTGAGACTCATCAACGACTTCGGTTCTGAGGACCTTACGGCAACGCTCAACCGCAAGAACGACTCCATCTACGTGCTCCACCAGGGCAAGGGCAGCACCATCAAGGTACCATATCAAGGCAAATGGCGAAAGCTGCCCAAGACGCTCGAACTGAAACGGAAAAAATAACAATAGGCTGGGAGTTGCTCTCAGCCTATTTCTGTATTTCTGTAAACTCAACCTTGCTACGGCAGCAATCCGTGCCGTCGCCTCGCGCTATACGCACACAGTACTCGTTGTCGGCAGTCTGCTCACGATAGAAGCTGAGCTGGTCGCCGGCATGAGCCTCAGCGACGTAGGCTATCTCGAAGCGCTTGACAGCATGGTCCTTGTACCAGTCGAGAGACCACAGGTCGAGCACATGCTCAATATACTTCACCGAGTTGATATGGCCGTTGATGTCGACGTCATTATAATAGGTGTCGATGGTACGTACCAACTGGGCCTGGTCAGACATCTTCACACGCCCGCCCTTGTCGATGGGGCACGCCTTGTCCTTGACTATCCACTGGTCAATGGCACCATTGTCAATATCGTAGATGTCAGTAGGCTGGCGCGTCTCAGTGTCTATCATAGCCCAGATGCTGCGGCCGTAGCCATAGACTCTCTCCCCTCCTTCGGAGGGGTCGGGGGAGGCTCCCACAACGGCGAAATTGCGAGAGGTGAAATAGCGCATGGCAGACTCCACCCATGTCTCGACGTTGAACCTGGTGTACTGCAAGGGGAGCTCCGTCATCTCAATAGCCAGGCGTGAGAGCACCCACGAGCGATGGATGCTCATGAGGTACTTCATGCCAAAGCCACGGGCAGAGGAGTGGAAGTCGGCGGCATTGAGCATGTGGTTGCCCAGATGCCCCATAAACAGGCGTCCACTGAAGTCGCAGTGGAACGGCTCTGCCAGAAACTCATAGCATCCTACTTTATCCATTGAACATTAAACATTGAACATTAATGCTGCTTCTCACGTTCTTCCAGGAATTCGCTGACCTGCTCCTGCTTAGCCCTGGTAACGGCAATACGGCCTGAACGCGTATACTGAAACACGCAGTCGAACTCGTTCAGGGCATAGAAGAGCGACAGGATGTCCTCGGTCTTGCCATTCTTCATCACAATAACATAGGTTGGGTTGACCTCGGTGATAGAAGCGTCGTGACGACGGATGGTGCGAGAGATGTTGGGGTTCTCAAGCACCTTCTTCGTTGACAGCTTGTAGAGTCCCGTCTCGCGGATAAACAGCTGGTCGTCAGTGAAATAGTTGGCCTTGACGACATCTATTTTCTTCTCTATCTGCCGTGTAATCTTCTGGATCTGGTCCTCGTCGCTCCATGCCGTGATAGTGTATTTATGCACACCCTCAATGCTGGATGCAGAAACGTTCAGGCTCTCGATATTGACCTGACGACGGGTGAAGACAGCAGTTATCTGATTCAGAATACCTGCAATATTCTCAGAGTAAACCAGCAGTGTATATAAGGCAGGCCCACTCCCCTGCCCTTCCCTATGAGGGAGGGGAGCAGATACTCTTTTTGTTTCTTTATTATCTTCCATTTTCTTTTAATTTGGTAATTCCTCCCCTCCATATAGAGAGGGGTTGGGGAGGATCTCTATATCTCCAGCATCATATCGTTGACATTCATGCCTGGAGGCGTCATCGGCAGTACGTCGTCATCCTCCTTGATGGCACATTCCAAGATGAACGGGCCCTTGGTTGCCAGCATCTTCTCGACAGCAGCAGCCAAGTCCTTGCGGTCAGTGACAGCAGCATAGGCAATGCCGTAGCCCTGGGCTATCAGCTCGTAGTTGGGATTCAGCATCTTGGTGAACGACTTACGACGCATCCAGAACATGTCCTGCCACTGGCGCACATTACCCAAATAATGGTTGTTCAACAGAATCATCTTGACAGGTGCCTGCTGCTCCATGATGTTACCCAGCTCCTCGATGCACATCTTGAATCCGCCGTCGCCCATAAAGCAACACACGGTACGGTCAGTTGCAAACGTAGCACCAATGGCGGCAGGCATGCCATAGCCCATGGTACCCAAGCCTCCGCTGGTACAGATGCTGCGCTTTTCAGGATATTTGAAGTAACGGGTGGCAAACAGCTGATTCTGACCAACATCAGTCACGAGAACCGTACCTCTTGGAGCCAGCTCAGCAACGGCATTCACCACCTCACCCATGAGCAAAGGACCCTGCGTGGGGTGAATGGCAGGTTCTATGACCTTCTCGCGCTCCTTCTGATCAAGCTCCTTAAACGACTCGCGCCATTCACGATGGTCGTTAGGATGCAACAGGGCTGTGATGGCTGGCAACGACTCCTTGCAGTCGGCTACCACCGCCACATCGGTCTTGACGTTCTTGTCAATCTCGCTCTTATCAATATCGAGATGAATAATCTTTGCCTGCTTGGCGTATGTCTTTGTGTTGCCTGTCACACGGTCGGAGAAACGCATACCGATGGCAATGAGCACGTCACACTCCTGCTCCTTCAGGTTGACGGCATAGTTGCCATGCATGCCCAGCATACCGACATTCAAGGGGTGGTCAGAGGGCAGGGCCGAGAGTCCTAACATGGTACGGCCGGCAGGGATATCGGCTTTTTCCAAAAAGGCTTTGAGCTCTTCTTGGGCATTTCCCAGTTCTACACCCTGCCCTACCAGTGCCAAGGGGCGCTTGGCATTGTTGATAAGCTCTGCTGCCTCGCGCACGGCCTCTTCCTTCACCTTAGGATATGCCACGTAGGAACGGATGAAGTCTACCTTCTTCGGCTCCCAATCAATCTCTTCAACCTGTGCGTTGCGAGGGAAGTCGAGCACCACAGGACCTGGACGGCCACTACGGGCTATATAGAAGGCACGGCTGACGGCCCAGGCAATATCTTCTGCATGGCGTATCTGATACGACCACTTCGAGATAGGCTGAGCCACACCCACAAGGTCTACCTCCTGGAAGGCATCGGTACCCAGGGCTCCAATGGCCACCTGGCCGGCAATGACCACAATAGGCGTGGAGTCGAGCATGGCATCTGCGACACCCGTCAGCGTATTCGTCGCACCTGGACCGCTGGTAACCAGGGCCACACCCACCTCACCACTGACACGGGCATAGCCCTCAGCAGCGTGGACGGCAGCCTGTTCGTGGCGCACCAGAATATGGTCAAAGCACTTCTTCTCGCCTCGTGTATAGTCGAACAGCGCATCGTAAGTGGGCATAATGCTGCCTCCGGGGTAACCGAAAATGGTCTTCACCCCTTCTGCCTGCAACGCACGCATCAGCGCCTTCGAACCTGTTATCTTATCTCTTAACATATTCTTTTTTATCTAGTTATACTAGTTATACTAGTGAGACTAGTCCTACTAGTCCTTCTAGTCGATTATTCTCACGCCTCCCTTATCTGCCGAGCTGACGCTCTGGGCATAGGCTCGCAAGGCTTTCGACACCTGACGGTTGCGCTTCAGAGGCTGCTGCGGACGGGCGGCAAGCTCTTCGTCGCTCAGCTTGACGTTAATACTACGGCTGGGAATGTCGATGACGATGATGTCGCCATCCTTGATCTTGCCGATATTGCCACCATTGGCAGCCTCAGGAGAGATGTGACCAATGGAGAGACCACTGGTACCGCCAGAGAAGCGGCCGTCAGTAATCAGGGCACACTCCTTACCCATGTGCATCGACTTGATGTAACTCGTGGGATAGAGCATCTCCTGCATACCAGGACCACCCTTCGGTCCCTCGTGGGTTATCACCACACAGTCGCCTTTCTTCACCTTGCCACCAAGAATGCCCTCACAGGCATCTTCCTGAGAGTCAAAGCAGACGGCAGGGCCTTCGAAATGCCACAACTCCTTGTCAACGCCAGCGGTCTTCACCACACAACCATCCTGGGCGATATTTCCAAAGAGTACGGCCAGGCCACCATCCTTGGTATAGGCGTGCTCGAGGTCACGAATACAGCCGTTGGCACGGTCAGTGTCCAGCGTATCGTACAGTTCAGACTGGCTTCCCATCTTTGTAGAGAATCGATTGCCTGGGGCGCTAAAATAAATATGTCGGGCATCATCCACATCCCCCCTCCCTTTGGAGGGGTCGGTGGAGGCTTCATATTTCTTCATGGCCTCATCCAGCGTCATGCCATCGACACGGATAGCTGAGCCATCAATCAAGTTTCCTTTGTTCAGCTCGTTCATGATACCCAGAATGCCTCCAGCACGGTTGCACTCCTGAACGCTATATTTCTGCGTATTAGGAGCTAACTTACAGAGACAAGGCGTCTTACGGCTCAGCGCATCAATATCGTTGATGGTAAAGTCGGCACCAGCCTCCTGGGCTACTGCCAGCAGATGGAGTACGGTATTGGTGGAACCTCCCATGGCAATATCGAGGGTCATGGCATTGAGGAAAGCCTGACGAGTGGCGATACTCCTGGGCAGAACCGAGGTGTCACCGTCCTCGTAATAGGCCAGTGCATTCTTCACTATCTGGCGGGCGGCCTGCTTAAATAGTTCCACGCGGTTGGTATGGGTTGCCAGTATCGTACCGTTGCCTGGCAGACTCAATCCGATTGCCTCGGTAAGCGAATTCATGGAATTGGCCGTAAACATGCCTGAGCACGAGCCACAGCCAGGACAGGCACAACCTTCCAGCTCCTGCATATCCTCGTCAGAAACCGAGGGGTCAGCACCTTTTACCATGGCAGTGATGAGGTCAGCATTCTCGCCACGCCAGCGGCCAGCCTCCATGGGACCTCCAGAACAGAATACGGCAGGAATGTTCAGACGCATAGCTGCCATCAGCATACCTGGCGTCACCTTGTCGCAGTTGGAGATGCATATCATGGCATCAGCCTTATGGGCGTTGACCATATACTCTACGCTATCGGCAATGATGTCGCGAGAAGGCAGCGAATAAAGCATGCCGTCGTGACCCATGGCAATGCCATCGTCGATGGCGATGGTATTGAATTCGGCTGCATAGCACCCCATCTTCTCTATTTCCTCACGGACTATCTGACCAATCTCGTGAAGATGGGTATGACCAGGGACGAACTGGGTGAAAGAGTTGACAATGGCAATGATGGGTTTACCAAACTGCTCATGTTTCATACCTGTGGCCACCCAGAGCGCACGGGCTCCTGCCATACGTCTGCCTTCCGTGCATACTGCACTACGTAATGGATGTTTCATATTCGCTTGATTGCTATTTGTTTATTTTAGCTTGCAAAGTTACACTTTTTCTACCTAATAGCAAACTTTTTGGCCCTTTTTCTTGCGATTCAGCGAATAATGTGTTAATTTTGCGCCCGACTATCAAAAACAAAAGACAAATGAAGACAGACATACAAATTGCCAGGGAGTGTCAGCTTGACCATATCAACGACATTGCCTCACAACTGGGCATCGACCCTGAGAAAATAGAGCCATACGGACGCTTTATGGCTAAGGTACCCATTTCACTCATCGACGAGAAACAGGTAAAGAAGAGCCGGCTGATACTGGTGACGGCCATCAGCCCCACCAAGGCTGGTATTGGCAAGACCACCGTCAGCATTGGTCTGGCGTTAGGACTTAACAAACTGGGGAAGAAGGCTGCTGTAGCACTACGAGAGCCCTCGCTGGGTCCTTGCTTCGGCATGAAAGGTGGTGCTGCCGGCGGCGGCTATGCCCAGGTGCTGCCCATGGAGAAGATTAACCTGCACTTTACAGGTGACTTCCATGCCGTGACATCGGCCCACAATACCATTAGCGCCCTGCTTGACAACTATCTCTACCAACACCGCAAGGAGGGCTTCTCGCTACGTGAGATTTTCTGGAAACGCGTGCTTGACGTCAACGACCGTGCCCTACGCAATGTGGTAACAGGACTGCGTGGCGATGGTGTCGTATCAGAGACGGGGTTCGACATTACCCCTGCCTCGGAACTGATGGCTATCCTGTGTCTGGCCACCAGCGAAGAGAATTTGCAGCGTCGCATTGAAAACATCGTACTTGGCATCACTGCCGACGGCAAGCTCTTCAAAGTGAAAGACCTCGGCGTGGCAGGAGCCATCACTGTGCTGCTGCGCGATGCCTTGAATCCCAACCTGGTGCAGACCACAGAGCATACACCAGCCTTTATCCATGGTGGTCCCTTTGCCAACATCGCCCACGGATGCAGCAGCGTGCTGGCCACCAAGATGGCTATGACCTTCAGCGACTACGTGGTGACGGAGGCTGGCTTTGGCGCAGACCTGGGAGCAGAGAAGTTCTTCGACATCAAGTGCCGCAAGACGGGACTACAGCCTCGCTTGGTGGTCATCGTAGCCACTACACAGGGATTGAAGATGCATGGTGGCGTAAACCTTGAACACATCAAGGAGCCTAATGCCAAGGGACTGACGGAGGGACTGAAGAACCTGAACCGCCACATCCGTAACATGCAGGGATTCGGACAGCCTGTCGTCGTTACCCTCAACCGTCACGACAGCGACCTGGAAGAGGAGATAGACATCGTTCGCAAGAACTGTGAAGACCTGGGAGTGGGCTTTGCCGTCAACGAAGCCTTCCTAAAGGGTGGCGAGGGTGCTACAGAACTGGCACAGACCGTCGTCGACACCATTGAGAGACAACAGCCGCTGCCCATTCGTTTCACGTATAAGGAGGCCGACCAACTGGAAGACAAGATTGAGAAGGTCTGCAAACGCATCTATGGTGCCGCTGCCGTAGAGTACAGTAAGACTGCCAAGAAGAAGCTTGAAGACCTGCGTGCTACCTTTACCGACGAGGATGGTGCCATCGCACACTATCCTGTCTGCATTGCCAAGACGCAGTTCTCGTTCTCGGCAGATTCCACACGCTATGGTTCACCAGAGGGGTTCACCATCCGTATACGTGACATCATTCTCAATTGCGGCAGCGAGATGATAGTGGCCATTGCTGGCGACATGCTCCGCATGCCAGGACTGCCTAGGAGTCCGCAAGCAGAGCGTATCAGCATTGAAAATGGAGAAATAGAAGGACTGTCGTAAGGCAGTCCTTTCTTTTTTCAGTGTTGGGCGGCTTCTGTAAAAGCATCCATAATGACAGTGGGACGACCACCTTCGAAAGCGCCCAAAGGATAGTGGCGCTCCAGTTCCGGAGCCCAGTAGAACACACCACCGCAGTGGCCATTGGTCTTATTCTTGGCAGCATCGATGATGCCAGCAATGATTTGCTTGCCCTCTTCAGGCTTCTTCACTTCAGCTCCCGTTTCAACAACCATCAAGGGCTTATGGTATTTCTGCCACAGACGATTGATGTTCAGCGTAGCCTTTTCGATGGTTTCCTGCCATGACTGTGTCAAACCAGCCTTGATGTCCCAATAAGGATAGACACTCAGGCCTATCATATCGTAGCGGGCTTTGTATTTCTTCAAGCCATCGAAGATGAAGTCATAGCGCTTGGGGTCGCAGGCTCCGTCCAGATGGACAATAACCTCAGCCTTCGGATAGACGGCCTTGACAGCCTCATAGCCGGCATCTGTCAGTCCGGCATACTG
>JAEEGL016222120.1_pt1 | contig 10453 bp, 16 predicted proteins | sample 9134231 | NCBI WGS metagenome assembly JAEEGL01 (sample SAMN16246548, study PRJNA631951) | gut metagenome | biome: gut microbiome; feature: rumen; material: fiber-attached | host: Bos | place: Iran: Karaj | collected 2018-10 | reverse complement strand
GTCCAAGATAATCATCGGGACGCGCTTGTTACCCAACAGAGAGGCCACAATCTTTGTAAGCGTTTTGGTCTGGTTGGCTGAAGTTTCACGATCCAGATAGATCTTGGAGGTCTTCTGGCCTGTGGTACCTGATGAAGTCATAGTTTTAATGACCTCATCTTCTGCCACACTTCTTAATGTAAGATCCTTGAACAGGCTTACCGGAAGATAAGGCAAATCTTCATAGTGCTGAACCTTATTGATGTCAAAACCAGTTCTATCCAGCATTTTGCGGTATTCCTCACTGTGCTCAAAGTGGTACTTGGTAAGGTTCACCAAATACTCATCCAACACCTTGTGCTTGTCCTCTTTACCTAAGGAATACGGAGCAATCTCCAATAATTCTTCGAGTGTCATATTTTATAAATCTTATTTGTTTTCTATCATTTGCTGCATTGCCGGATAATCAATCTTACCCGAACTCTTAACAGGAATAGCATCAATTACACGTACTTCAAATGCCTTATTATTCAGGCCAGTCTTTTCTACAAGCAGTTTCACTATTTGTTCTCCCAAGCCTTGTTCAATAACGAAAATTGTAATCTTGTCATCCACTCCCACGCAGGCACAACTGGTAGTTACATTCCTCTTAACTATCTGCTCTGTGGCATCCAGATTACAACGGTTACCCCAGACTTTCACAAATCTCTTCAAACGGCCTGTAATATAGTAATAGCCATCTGTATCTCTACGGGCTACATCACCGGTATGAAGTACGCCATTGTTCTCATCGCCTTTAGCAAGGTCTGCTCTGCATTCTGCATAACCAAGGCTTACATTAGGGCCTTCGTAAACCAGTTCTCCATCCACTTCCGGTTCTTCTATAGCGTTACCGTTAACGTCAATCAGCGAAAACTTTCCTCTTGGAATATCTATACCAATGCTGGCATATTTATCTAATGCTTGTTCCAGTGGCAGGTAGCTCATACGTGCAGTAGCCTCAGTCTGGCCATACATCACAAAGAAACGTTTGTCTTTGCTTTGTGCCCATTCAATATACTCTTTGGCTAAGTCTTTATTCAACTTACCACCAGCTTGGGTCATGGTCTTCAGATAAGGCAAATCCATACGCATAAAGCGCAACATCTTCAGCATTTCGTAGGTGTAAGGAACACCAGCGATTGATGTAGCCTTCTGATCTTTCATGAAATTCCAGAAATCTCTTTGAGCAACAGTTCCTTCTGTGAGCAGGATGGTTGCACCTTTAATCAAGTGGCTATTGATGACAGACACACCATAGCTATAATAAAAAGGCAATGTGGTTACGGGACGCTCATTCGCATCAATATCCAAATACTCCGCAATGGATTCTGCATTGGCTAATACATTCTTTGCTGAAAGCCTTACGAACTTGGGAGAACCAGTGCTTCCTGATGTAGTTAAGCAAAGAGCCAACTCTGGATTGATTTCAGGTTTCTCTACTTTCTCCTCATAGCTCATCTTCTGCAATGAGTAAGAGGAGTACTTATAGATGGTTTCTCCTCCAATCTCATTCACTTTCTCATTGTCTGCCCAGATGTATTCTGGCTGGTATATGGCAGCTAGATTCTGCAAGACTGCCAGATCTTTACTGCCATCCAATAGCACAATGGGAATATGGTGTTCCATACACGCCACATAACCAACTAAGGAGCCAATGCGGTTCTCACAAAGGCAGAAGAGTAAACCTTTTTGAGGTACGGCTTTAGCGAAAGCGTCTGTAACCGCTATTAAATCTGTATAAGTCAGCCATTCGCCTTTATCAGTAATGAGTGCTGTATTTTGATTGTATCTTTCTAAATTGAACATTTACAGGTATTTTGCTTCGTTTATCTTGAAAGGTTCCCCGTGACCAGGGAAAACCAGCATATTCTTGTCGAGTGATTTCAGAAAAGGTCTTGTTTTCGTATTATACAGTTTCTCGTCACTTTCTGGAAATCTTAGAATGGTAGGTGTATTTTGTATTAGTGAATCACCAGTAAAGATATACTCCTTCCCTAACATAAAAATCGAACTACCGGGACTATGTCCTGGGGTAGATAGGCATTTCAATTCAATGTTCCCAACCCTCAAATCATATTCTTGTTCAAAAGTGATATCCGCTTGAAGAGAATATCTTCTAAATGATGATTTAAAGTCTTTATATCTATGACCGCCGTCCTCAGCATCACGGGTTGCAAGAACAAAAGCGACTAATTTCGGTTCATTACCCCTTTCTACTGAGATGGTCTTTGCGCATTCAATCTGACAGAATAATTTTGATTCTATCCTAGATTGCAGCCATTTTACACCATTGGTATGATCATAGTGCTCATGAGTAAGGGCAATAGTAATATGACTTGTGCCACATTTATTTAGAACTGATATCAACTCTTCGTTCTCATTAGGGTCGAAAACGATACCAGTATCATCAATTGGAACAAAAAACATATTGGAGTCTACAGGCTCATACGGGAACCTGTAGACTTCGAATATTTTTTTTTCTAGTTCATACTGATAGTGAAACATCAGAATTCCACATCATATTTCTTTAAAATCACCTTACCTTTCTCGTAGGAGGAGAAATCTATGATGTCATCTGTGTCAAGCATAATGTCGAATGCATCTTCTATAGCAGCCATTAATGACATGTGACCAACAGAATCCCATTCAGGAATTGCTTGATATTTGAGTTCATTTAATTGGCTCTCTTCAACGTTTAATGTCTCGCGGAAAGCCGCGTTGTACTTTTCTAAATTTGTCATTGCTTGAATTTTTTAAATTATTGATTCTATTCTATTAATTATACTTTCCATATCTAATCCTGCTTGCTTCAACATAGAGGGGCGTTTGCCCATAATGTATGGTTTCTCTTCAACACCTAAGGTATGAAGCTTCAAGGGCAATGCGTTCTCAGCAATGGTTTCTGCCACAGCAGAGCCCAGGCCTCCAATAATGCTATGTTCCTCTATGGTAACTACGGCATCGTACTTACCTGCCAATCCCTTTACGAAATCTTTATCAAATGGTTTGATGGTATGAACATCTGCAACAAGCGGAGAAAAACCTTTGTTTTCACTAATAGTTTTTGCAACCTTTATGGCATTAAAAACGATGTCATTACCTGTTGCCAAGATAGCTATCTTTTCGCCTTCTGATACCACGTTAACCTTTCCAAGCACAAACTCATAGTCGTCGGTATAAACCATGGGAATGTTGGTTGTTCCGCAGAAACGCATATAGACTGGTGACTTAATCTCCGATATTGCCAGTACCATCTTGATGGCCTCTGCACAATCTGCCGGTGAGAGTACGACCATATTGGGTACACTTCTAGCAAAAGCCATATCACTCACAGCTAATAGTGAAGCTCCTGACAACCCTGCTGCAAATCCTGCAGCTGAGCCTATTGCCTTCATGTTCAGATTGAGGTTTCCCATCAAATGACGGAAATGGTCAGCACAGCGGAAGGACATAAAGGGGGCGTATGTAGTCATCCATGTCTGCACACCCTCCATAGCCATACCTGCAGCAGAACCTACCATATTCTGCTCAGCAATACCCATATTGAAACACAACTCCGGATATTGGGTAAATAGGCGATTCAAACCTGAATAGCGTTGCAGGTCTGCAGTAAATATTGCGATATTCTTATTCTTTGTTAGGACTTCTTCCAAACCTACGCTCCAGATGCAGGGATTGATTCCCATGATAGACCACATCCTAGCATTTTTCTTATTAAATTCTACCATAACCCTCAATCCTTTTTAGTCAAGAACAAATAATCTTCTTCCGACAGTGCGGCATGATGCGACTCTGCCTTATTCTCTAATGAAGGTACACCGTGTGCCTTAATCGTGTGTGCGACAATAGCTAATGGTTTACCATCATGCGGAGTTTGGAAGGCTTCTATCAGTTCTGTTACTGAATGTCCGTCCACTTCCACGGTTTCAAAGCCAAAAGCCCGCATCTTGTCAGCTAACGGAGCAAGTGCCATAATGGCATCATTAGGTCCGTCAAACTGCATATTGTTATAGTCAATTATGACCGTCAGATTATCCAATTTATACTGGGAAGCTGACATAAAGGCTTCCCATACAGAACCTTCGTTTGCCTCACCATCACCCACCAAAACATAGGTATTGTAATTCAAGCCTTTGCGTTTGGCATAAAGCGCCTTTCCAACTCCAACAGAAATGCCCATCCCCAAACTGCCTCCGGCAAATTCCAATCCGATATTCAAGTTCCAGGGATGGCCTGCCAACAGACCACCATCCTCATGGAATGACATCAACTGGTCTTTGGGTACATAGCCAGCCTCTGCCAAGGCTGTAAAATGGGACAGGATACAATGGGTCTTACTTGGAATAAACCTGTCGCGCTCTTCCCACTCGGGGTTGTTGACATCATAGCGCAGAACACTTGAATACAACACCCCCAATATCTCCATGCTTGAAAAACTACCGCCTATGTGACAGCCTGCTTTCCCCGCGTTGTGCGCCATCTCAATGGCGTTCGCCCGCATGTTTTCTATAAATAGATTAACCTCTTTTTCTGTCATTATTACCTATATATTTCACAAATTCTTTCTTTCTACCTTTCTTCTCAACATATTGATTGAGAAATTGACCCCAATTAGCCTCAATTAACACCCATCCGTTTTCTGATAATGCCCAGTCCCATCCTATGTATCTGTGATTTGGTAGTTTCTCTCGGTGAGCTTTCTCAACTAATCCCGACAACTCCTGCCATCGAGGCACCTGCCAGCCTTTGAATACTTGTTTTGAGTCGGGGTGCTCGGTATAATATTTTCCAGTTTCATCAATACCATCAGTATATACGACTCCTGTCTGAGGGTTAATCACCGCGAATACACCCCCACTTCCCCCATTATCAACTACAGTTCCTTTTCTTCCAGTTCTTAGGACATGAGGTACCACATTATAATTCCCGTCTATGTCAAGGAAGGAATAATAACGAATGGTATTAACACTGGAAGCGTTCCAAGTGGCCATTCTTAAATCTTGATTGATTTTTTCTTCAACAATCCATTTGCCTCCTGCTGACATCATCTTATCAAAACAGTCTTTCGCATCATCATCCGTATTTATTACCGCCATAAAGATACCCGCACCCATACAGGAGTAGTTAGGCTTGCAGAAAACCGTGTTATGTCTTTTTACAAAAGAAGAAAAAGGAATCCAATCTTCTTTACCCTGCACAAAGCATATTTCGCGATTCGTATAATCTCTCATTTTTTGACAAAAAGCATATTTATTCTCTAAATCGCTCTCGTCCTTAACGGCATTTCTGATAAAATACAGATGTTTGTGAAGGACTCTATCCGTAAGAAAATGCCCCCCCCACTAACCGCATTTTCTGGCTTTTGGTTTAGACCGAATAAGAAAAACTCATTTGGAGTCATTCCGTACTTAAAAAAGTTTTTCCTAATGCCTTTCTTAATCACTTTTAATTCACTCGCATCTTGTGCAGATTCTGGCATAAACACTTTGACTGCATGTGATATTGATTGTTCTAACTTAGGAAGCAAAACAATAATATCAAGACGTGAGCCATAAAAGAAACGTGGGTTCTTGTATAACCAAGCTATTACACCCGAAATAGTTTTTTTTATTAAGTTCATACACTTCTTCCTCCATCTATTACTAATACATGACCCGTCACAAACGATGCTTCGTCACTGGCAAGATATGCAACACCTTTTGCAATCTCTTCGGGTGAAGCCATTCGTCGCAAACTGGTCTTTTCTATCATTTTGTTTAATTCTTCGTCCTTATTGAAATGCCCCATGCTGGTGTTGGTGAATCCGGGTGCAACCGCATTTACTCGCACTCCGTACGGGCCAAGTTCTTTTGCCACACATTTGGTTGCCCAAATCAGTGCCGCTTTACTAGAACCGTATGCCAAATAACCCGGGTTCGTTTGTATACCACCAACCGATGCCATATTAATAATACATCCCGATTTCTGACGCATCATCACTCTGGCCACCAATTGCATCATCAGTATCTGAGAGAAATAATTCACCTCAAACACCTCTTTCAACTTATCTATCGGTGTCATAGTCATCAAACCGCCGAAAGCCATACCAGCATTATTTACCAGTATGTCTATTGGTAGTTTCTCGGACATGATGCTTTTTAGGCCAGTTTTTATCTCCTCCTCGTTGGATAGTTCGAAATATACTGGCTTTATCCATACTCCGTACTTTTCCGACAGTATCTTTATTCTCTCCTCAAACTCAGAGTTTTGTTTACGAGCACATGCCCAAATGTTGCATCCGCGACTCATAAGTTCTTCTACTACAACCGCTCCGATACCTCGATTTGAACCAGTTACTATGGCATTCTTGTCACCCATCATTATCATTTTTTACTTTAGATTACGATTTAAAGCAAATCGTGTATATCTTATCTTATATTTATCAAAGTTCTCTCTCGAATTCTCAAAGTATAATGTATGTTCTGTCTCATATAAGAAGGTCGGGTGAAATGACAAAGCATACCTTTGAACATTCTTATTGTCTTTCTCAATGTCGAACAGATATTTCTTTTGCGGAAGAATTTCAAAGGCTACTTCATGGGATATAATATCTCCTAGGAACGATGCGCCAAATGGAGCATCCTTACAAAATAGCCAGCTACCAGTAGTGAAACTTTCATCTTTTATATTGTAAATCCTACTGACTCCATACTTTTCTCCGCCTTCACCTTCAAAAATAAAATAATATTCTAGGCCATGCGCCTCCCTGCTTTTGTATTCTCTAATCCACTCTATCTGTCTTTCAATAGACTCCTCCGTACTACTGATAAACCTCTTAAGTTTTTCATCAGTTCGTAAGCCAACGATAAATTCAGCATCATCTTCGTTAACAAGGCGATAATTAAGGCCATACCTTTGGCCACAAAACACTTTTGAATTCATATTAAATCTTCTCTCTGAAATCCAAAAACTCTTTATAATCTCGTATGTAGTCCTCTTTCTTATATACGTCACTGGCTAATACCATACATACAGAGCCTGACGAGAAATCTACTAAATCACGCCATAAACCTGGCTTTACATACAACCCCTGATAGGGGCGGCTCAAAAAGAAACTTCGCTTAGTCTTTCCGTCATCTAGAGTGACTGTAAAAGAACCAGAGGCTGCAATAATAAGTTGTTCTAAATTTCTATGTGCATGGGCGCCACGATTCTCACCGCCAGGCACGTCATATAGGTAATACACCCTCTTAACATCAAATGGTAATGTATTTCCATTTTCCACGACGGTCAAGTTCCCTTTGCGGTCGCTATGGTGCTTGTCTAGCTCCACCATAGAGCATTCAAATACACTATATTTCGCCATTGCCTTTCATTATTTTAAAGATTTCGTATTCGCGGATATAGTCACCCTTTTTGTAATGCTCCGAGCCAAACTCCAAAGCCAGAGAGTTTGTTGAGAAATTTATCATTTCACGCCATAGACCATTGGGTATATATAAACCATAATAGGAACGATTCAAAGAAAATGTTTTTTTTTGTGAACCGTCATCAACCACAACGTCAAACGCTCCAGAAAGAGCTACAATAAACTCTTTGTTTAGCTTATAAGCATGGCCACCGCGTGACTCGCCGCCAGGGACATCATATATCCAATACGTACGTTTGATTTCAAACGGGATATGATTCAATTGTTCAACAAACGAGAGATTTCCTCTTGGATCAGAGAACTTGGGAAGTTCTATAATCTTAACGTCTTCTACTGTCATATTTCCAAAATATTATACTTTATAACGGAAATAGTCAGAATCTATCACTTCTTTCTTTTCCTCAATCACTCTCAACAAATACTGACCATACTGATTCTTGAGCATTGGCTTAGCAAGTTCACGCATACGTTCTTCTGATATCCAACCTCTACGATATGCAATACCTTCAAGACATGCAATCTTAAGACCTTGACGCTTTTCAATAACTTCAACAAAAGTAGAAGCCTCTGCTAATGAGTCATGTGTACCCGTATCCAACCAAGCGAAACCACGACCAAAAACTTGCACCTTCAGTTCGCCATCTTTCAGAAACTCTTGGTTGACTGTGGTAATCTCCAATTCTCCACGAACTGAAGGCTTGATATGCTTAGCAACATCTACCACCTTATTGGGATAGAAATAGAGACCTACCACAGCATAGTTGCTCTTTGGATTTGCAGGTTTCTCTTCTATAGAAAGGCAGTTGCCTTGCTTATCAAACTCAGCTACACCATAACGCTCAGGATCTGAGACCCAATAACCAAAAACTGTTGCTTTTGCGTTTTTCTCAGCATCTTCCACAGCCTTACGAAGCAAAGCAGTGAAACCTGCACCATAGAAGATATTATCTCCAAGAACTAAACAGGCAGAATCATTACCAATGAATTTTTCACCAATAATGAAGGCTTGGGCAAGGCCATCTGGTGAAGGTTGCTCAGCATACTCGAAGTTTACCCCATAGTCTGAACCATCACCTAATAGGCGCTTAAAGCCGGGAAGGTCATACGGAGTAGATATAATCAGTATGTCTCTGATGCCAGCCAGCATCAGTGCGCTAATGGGATAATAAACCATTGGTTTATCATAGATTGGGAGCAACTGTTTGCTAACTCCTTTTGTTATAGGGTAAAGGCGTGTACCTGAACCACCAGCGAGTACTATTCCTTTCATATTCAAAATGGATTATTTATTGCTTGTATATATGCTTGATGCACTGCATCAACAATAGTTTTTATATTTTCCTGCATAGCAGGTATATTATTCAATTCAACTTCATTTGCATCACCAGAAGCCTTGAAACGTACCACATCAGGATGGCCTTGTATATTTAAGGTCACCCAAGGATCGTCAGCCTCATCGACCTCAATGGTGATGCGCTTATCTTTTACGATGCGCTTATAGCCCAGTGAAAGGGCTAAAGCGTTATGAAATCGTTCTTTATTCATATTTGTGTCAAAAGCCGCGCTTTTGTCATTATATTGTTGTCTGTCGTGAAAAGGGGGCAGGATAAACAGCACTTGTAGGAACATACTGTTCAGTGCCCGCCCACTACTTCACAGTAGTTTTCTATTTCTATGTTATTACCAAAGTGAAATCACCTTTTGTGCCAGTATTGTCTTTGCCTTTTATGGAAAGTTGACCATTGACAAAAGAAAACAAATTGAAGTTTGTATTATGCTCTACGAAACATCCTGCAATGTCTTGCAGGCCTGCAACACTAACAGCATAACCACCATAAGGATATACTGTACTAACAATAATCTGGGCATTAGTCAATACAGAGACCTTACCTGTCTTATGATTGGTATATGAAATGTCGGCACAGAATATTCTGGTATTACCATTGTCAACATCAAGTGTCTTGGTGTCGACATAGGCATCAACAGCATGGAGATTCTTTTCTTTTTGGCTCATATCTAGAATTTAATTACGAACACGAATTACACGGATAGAATCAACTATTCATTATTGTGTCCAGTTCGTCAGTGATATATTTTAGATTTACCCTAACATATGGATTTTTCAATGCAGACATATAAGCATTCGCCAAACCAAGATCTTCGGTTGTAATAGGATCTAGATGGCAAACGAACTTGTCTGCAAGAAATTTAAGTGCTCTACGTATTGTCTCGTTAGAGTATTCGTTAAATGGACTATCCAAAAAGGCATCTATTTTATCTGCTATATCTTTTCGACCTAGTGCTGTAAAATAGTTCTGCACTGTATAGCAGTTCTTGAAGCCTTCAAGAAATAAACTACGGAATAATGCTATAAAAGCATCAAATACCATCAAATATTCCATCTGATTCTCCTTTAAGGTCGTATCTATTGACAATACACGCTTCAAACGATATTCGTACATCTGCATGTTAAAGGCAAACTGATCAGCAAAAGGAGACTCAAAAAGTTTGTTATCTACTTTATCAAGATTTAATTGCATACTAGATTTATATTTGTTCTGACTGGCAGTATCGAACTGCATCACCTATGCGACCACCTGTGCAATCAGATATTTGTTTAAAGTCATTAGCCAGAAGCCAAGCTCCTGTCATCATATCATTGTTTTGTTAAACAATCTTTCAAAATGTTTATTTTTGTTTTCTAGTCAAACGAAGGTCTTTTCAACTTCTCTCAGAATTACTCAAAACAGGCCGAGCCCTGATTTTTCCCGATTTTCTCTCATTTTCTCCTCAAACACCCTTTCAGTTACCTTAACCAACCCTCTTCAGAATTATCATTTCTTTACTCTTAATGGATAAGAAATCTTAAAGCTATTGCCTGTTTGCCCCAAAATGCGTATCTTTGTATTGGAAATGGCCGAAAAGGCTCAATTTCCCGGATGTCTGATGAATGTCTGATGAAACAGGAAACGGTGTTTTCGTTTTATATTGTGTATCAGGCTGTTATGCGGAAGTTCACATTAG
>JAEEGL013715735.1_pt1 | contig 10453 bp, 9 predicted proteins | sample 9134231 | NCBI WGS metagenome assembly JAEEGL01 (sample SAMN16246548, study PRJNA631951) | gut metagenome | biome: gut microbiome; feature: rumen; material: fiber-attached | host: Bos | place: Iran: Karaj | collected 2018-10 | reverse complement strand
TCTCCTTTATTTATCAACCAAACCTGGAATTAATGCTTGTGTTCGCTGAGATGTGTGACAACAGCACCCCACATCTTGGCTCTTGTGAACATGGATTCGACAATCGCATATTCACGGTCTGTATGGTTCCATTCACCCAGGACACCGCAGGCACAGATGGTGATGGCACCGTAACGGGCAAAGTTCGGGGCATCGGAACCGCCGCCCAGGAAGATCCTGCCGACAGAACCGTAACCATACTGCTGGCTGATCTTGTCGATGAAGTCAACCAGGGCATTGTTCTCTTTGGTGTCTTCGAAGACGTTGCCTCCGCCGAGGTAGATGTTCTCTGTGGTTGTGCCCTCGATGAAGGTCTTGGCAAGGATTTCATTCACTGCCTTGACGGTCTTTTCCATTTCATCCATGTAGCGGAAACGGCACATCCAGGTAACTTCGCAGATGTCCGGAACCTGGTTCGGGACCAGGCCGCCCTTGACCATGGCCACATTCATGTGCGTGCCTGTTTCCAGGTTGGTCAGGGCATCGATTTCGAGCATTTTGTGAGCGGCTTCGATGACTGCATTGCGGCCTGCTTCGAAAGCATTGCCGGAGTGGGCTGCGACACCGTGAACGATGAACTTGCCGGCAGCGGCGCCTTTACGGCCGACGCAGATGGCGTTGTCCTTCGGGATGCCGGTTTCCATGTTGAATGCGTACTCGCATCCGCGGCCGGACTCTGCCAGGACATCGGCAACTTTGCCGTGATTGCTGCCGCCTTCTTCGTCACCGCAGAAGGAAATGCGGATCGGACGCTCGTTGTAGCCGGCGGCTTCCAGGGCCTTGATGACATACGCGGCAATAACGATGCCGCCCTTCATGTCAAGGACGCCAGGGCCATAGGCACGGCCTTCTTCATCGATGCGGAACGGATGATCCTTCAGGAAACCGCGCTTGAAGACGGTATCATAATGACCACCGAACAGGATCGGGGTGCCCGGACGATCTTTACCGATCACACCGGTGACAACCGGCGGGGTCGGAATGGAAGGATCAGGATCGACCATCTCGCATTCGCATCCTGCATCCTCGAAGAGCTGCTTTACATAAGCTGCGACTTCCCTGGTGTAGTCAGTTTCAGACCAGAATGCTTCGATCTCGACGAGTTCACGCCATTTCTGGATGATCTCATCACGATGTGAGTCAATGTACTCTTCAATAATTTTCTGCATACTTTTCCTTTCCGGATGTACTTCTGACAGTGGATGTATAAACCGCTGGCCCCGAACCGGCAATTTATGATGCTGAAAGGGGTACCATTGATCAGAGGCTATCCTTTTTTAGATTTTAAGTTATTAAAAAAAAGCAAATGATACATGTTCATATATGGAATCATGCATAATTTGCTATCTGTTATGTGTATATCGATTGCAATATGAACATAACAGCCGGATTGTTATAACCACGTTTTATGAAGTGGATAACGAATAAAAAAAGGCAGCCTCCCGTTAGGGAGACTGCCCCTGCCAAGGCAATACTACACGATTTTCCGGTTCAGGAAATCAGGTTCCTGATGGATGTTTTTCTGTTCCGGCTGGGCCGGTTCTTTTTTCTTCGCGGCATCTTCCTGGGATGTTTTGATCATTTCCCCGAAACCGCTGGCCAGACCGGCAATACCGGACAGTTCGGCCGGCAGGAAGATCTTGGTGGCGTTGCCGTCAGCGATCGTAGCCAGGGCTTCAATGCTCTTGAGCCGCAGGACGGTTTCATCCGCGCCGGCATCCTTCAGCATGCGCAGACCGTCGGCGTTGGCCTGTTCCACCCGGCGGATGGCATCCGCCTGGCCGGTAGCCCGTTCAATCTGGGCCTGGCGTTCCGCTTCCGCTTCCAGGATCTTCTTCTGCTTGTCAGCTTCGGCATCGAGGATCAGGGCAGCTTTATGACCTTCTGCCTTGAGAATATCAGACTGCTTGTGGCCTTCGGCTTCAAGGATTTCCGCCCGCTTGTTGCGTTCGGCAGTGACCTGCTGTTCCATCGCTTCCTTGACCTGCTGCGGCGGCACGATGTTCTTGATCTCCACACGGGTGACCTTGATACCCCACTGGTCAGTGGCTTCATCGAGAACTGTGCGCATCTTGGAGTTGACGGTTTCACGGCTGGTCAGCGTTTCATCCAGCGTCATTTCACCGATGATGTTCCGCAGGGTTGTGGCCGACAGCAGATCCATCGCCTTGAGGGCATCGGTAATCCCATAGGTAAACAGATGCGAGTCAAAGACCTTGAAGTATACGACTGAGTCAATCTGCATGGTGACGTTATCTTTGGTAATCACCGGCAGCAGATCACCGTCCAGCAGCATCTCCTTGATGTTGACCTTGTTGGCAATGCGCTCAACAACAGGCATCTTCAGGTGCAGGCCGGCCGGCCAGATGGTCTTGAAACGGCCCAGAAGCTCAATGACATATTCGTAGCCCTGGGGAACAATGCGGATACAGCTGAATACAATATATCCCGCCAGAATGATGAGAATCAGAATCCATGGCATATCAGTTACCTCCTGACAATTATTTTAGCAGAAACAGAATCATTACTGGATAAAGAGACACTGCCCGGTGTGTCCGGCAGCGGCTTCATCCAATGCTATAATAAAACAAATGAGCGGACATATTTCTTAACAATATGTTCCCGGCACAGATCATATCATGAATATGGAGGAGATCAGATGAACCCGCAAGCAATCCTGCATATGGAAAACGGCAGAAAGATCGTCATTGAACTTCTGCCTGAGGCAGCCCCGAACACGGTTGCCAGCTTCATCCACATCGCCCGTCAGGGGCTGATGGATCATTATGCCATACAGAGAATCGTGCCCGGCAAGTGGGTGGATGTATCCTACTCCGGCTTCGGAAAGAAAGAAGCACGCTATCTGATTCCGAATGAATTCAGCCTGCACCCGGAGATCGAACCGCTCGATTCGCACCCGGGGTGTGTATGCATGGGCGGCTACGGCAGCCATGGGCTGGCGGGCGGAGAGTTCTTTTTCCCGCTGAAGGACTGCCCGGAGCACAAGGGTATATACCCGGTCTTCGGCCATGTCATTGAAGGCATGGAGGAAGTGCTGCGCATCGCCGCATGTGAAACCAGGCTGCTGGAGGATTTCATCATTCCGGAGATGGTCGTCTATGAGCCGCTGGAAGCGCAGGTTATCGATCATGTGGAACTGCGGCTGTTCGGCCAGACGTATCCGGAGCCGGTGCGGATGAGTGAAGACTGGACACCGCCGACCTGGAAATAAATAAAGCGGTATGATGTTCTTTCTCGCCATGGCAGTCGGCATGCTGATGCCGCTGCAGACGTGTATAAATACCAGACTCAGAAAGCGGCTTGGATCGCCGTTTTCTGCTGCCTTTGTATCTGTATTGACCTCGCTGCTGTTTATCGCCGGCGTGCTGTTTTTCACGGCGGGAAGCCTGCGCCTTCCCTGGGACAGGCTGGCCGGGGAGCCGAAGTGGATTTACATCGGCGGGCTCTGCGGGGTAACGGTCATGACCGGCAATATCCTGCTGTTCCCGAAACTCGGCGGCGTGCAGACGGTTATTTTCCCGATCCTGGGGCAGATTGTCACGGGGCTGCTCATTGATGCCCTCGGCCTGTTCCGGGGCAACGTGACCCCGTTGAGCGCAACCAGGCTCGGCGGGGCACTGCTGGTTTTTGCCGGGGTCCTGACGGCGTCTTTGACCCGGGAGAAACAGCAGACTGGTGCCGCGGGTGTCAATCTGTACCGGCTCTGCGCGGTCCTGGTCGGGGCGATCGGCACCACCCAGACCTCGATCAACGGTTATTTCGGCCGCTTAACCGGCAATCCGTTTCAGACCGCGCTGGTGTCCAGCTCGGTATCCTTCCTGACGATCTGCTGTATTCTGGCTGCGCTGCTTGTCTCGGGCCGCCAGAAGCTCTCGGCAGATGCTTTGAAAGGAAACCTGAAGCCGTGGTGGATGTGGATCGGCGGTATCCTCGGGGCGCTGTGCCTTTCGGCCAACACCGTTACACCGGCCCATATCGGCACCGGCATGACGGTTATCATGAACCTGCTGGGCTCGACAGCCATGGGGACACTGGTGGATCACTTCGGCTGGTTCAATACTGCCCGACGGCCGGTAACCCTGCGCAAGGCGGCAGGCCTGCTCATCATGATGATCGGCGCCGGCATCATCAGACTGCTGTAAATAACATTTTGTAATTAGCGAAAATGACAAAAACCTTTTTGATATAAGCAAACATATAAATACCTGATAGGATGAAAGCATACAGGAGGAAAAAAGCATGATCAGAAACTACACGCTGGGACAGACCGGCATCACCGTACCGCAGAACGCGTTCGGGGTTCTGCCGCTGCAGCGTACCGATATGGAAACAGCCGTCATGATTCTGCGGAAAGCCTACGACGGCGGCATGCGGTTCTTTGACACGGCAAGGGCATACACCGACAGTGAAGAGAAGGTCGGAAAGGCATTTGCCGGCATGCGGGACAAAGTCTTCATCGCTTCCAAGACGCATGCCCTGACTCCGGATGAATTCCGGAAGGATCTGGAAACATCGCTGGAAAAACTGCAGACAGACTATATTGACCTGTATCAGTTCCACCAGGTCAATCAGTGCTGGAAGCCCGGTGACGGCAGCGGCATGTATGAGTGCATGCTGGAAGCGAAGGCAGCCGGCAAAATCAGACATATCGGCGTGACTGCCCATAAGATCGAGGTGGCGTATGAATGCGTGGAATCCGGCCTGTATGAAACCATGCAGTTCCCGTTCAGTTACCTGTCCGGGGAAAAGGAGATCCGTCTGGTCAATATGTGCCATGAACGCAATATGGGCTTTATCGCGATGAAGAGCCTGGCCGGCGGCCTGATCACGCATGCGGAAGCGGCCATGGCGTTTGCCCTTGAGCATGACGTCCTGCCGATCTGGGGCATCCAGCGGGAAAATGAGCTTGATGAGTGGCTGGCCTTCATGGATCATGATGCGGTGATGACGGATGAGATCCGGGCCTTCATCGAAAAGGAAAAGCAGGAACTGGCCGGTGACTTCTGCCGCGGCTGCGGTTACTGCATGCCCTGCCCGATGGGGATCAAGATCAACACCTGTGCCCGGATGAGCCTGCTGCTGCGGCGGGCGCCGTCCGCGAAATGGCTGAGCGAAGCCGGGCAGGCGGAGATGAACAAGATCGAAACCTGCATCCACTGTTACCAGTGCGCCTCGAAATGCCCGTATGAACTGGACACACCGGCGCTGCTGGAAAAGAACCTGGCGGATTACCGCCGGGTGCTGGCCGGGGAGGTCAAGGTACAGTAAAAAAAAAGAAGTCCTGCCAGCCGGCAGGATTTTTTTCAGTGAATGATGTCGCCCTTCTCGGACAGCGAGACTTTCGAGCCGCAGTAAGGGCAGATCAGCGACATGCCATATGGAATGATCAGGGAAGAGCCGCAGTTGGGGCAGTGCACGCCCTTTGAGGGCCGGCGGCCGGTGGGATCGAAATCCGGATTCATCAGGTTCTCTTCTCCCTGCAGCCGGGCATCCGTGACTGAGCCGGGCACCAGGGCAGCCTGGCCGTTCATGATGCGGATGGTGACGGTAGCGCCGATGGGGAATTTCGTCAGATCCGTGGAATCATTGTTCACGACCGTCTCCCGGATGACACCATGATCGAAATACCTGATGACCAGGTCCTGCATGGGCCGCCCGTTGACCAGTATGGAGGCGTCTTCCTGATACCCGAAGATCTTGCCGGTGCGGCTGACCCCGCTGTCCAGAATGGCCTTGTCCTGCCTGGCCGGTGCTTCTATGGCATAGCGGATGATGCCGGGAATGCCTGCGAACATCACAAAGAACAGAAGGCCGAAGAGAATGCCGCCGTGATGACCCGGAACCGGTTCCGCCAGCACGGAGATGGCCAGCACAATGGCCCCGATGGCAATAAACAGCCAGTGGAAATATTTCATGAATCTGCGCATATCCATAGCGAATTCCTCCGCGGTCATCATAGCATGTTTCAGACCAAACTAAATATGAATCCCGTACCCGCAAAGTGCTATACTGATCTCATGGAAAAAGAAGACCTGCTCCCTTATCTGAATAAATTCATCACTGCTGTGCTGGAAGATGGTTCCGAACACTCCGGATATATTTCCAATCCGGAGGATTTTAAGAGCGGGGAAGAGGGGAAGATCCTGAAACTGATCAACGGGATGATGACGGACAAGATCCCCGTGGAAGAGATCCGGGAGATCATCCTGCCGGCCCGGGAGGACACCGTGGCTGTACCGGTCGTCGATCTCAAGGAAGGCTACCGCAATAATTAATTATCAGAAGAACTCCGGAGGGGGTTCTTTTCAGTTCCCGCGATCATCTCAAGAAGTTCGAGATAGAAGGCGCGGATGTCATGCCGGCGCATCAGGCCGCCCTGCAGGTACATATGGTCGGCGGCGAGAACCGGGAAGACATTCCAGATCCCGGGCCTGATATCATCCCGGTCCAGGGGCACGGAAGGAGCCCCGGACGGGACCGCGGCGGAGACTGTGTTGACCAGGCCGTCATTGTCGCGCCAGGCTTCATCAATGCGTACACCGCCGGCAGTTGTACCGGCATAGGCGCCGATCTGTGTCGAGCGCATGACAAACAGCGGCTCCATTTCCCGCAGCGGCACGCAGGTGCCGTCAGCCCGGCGCCGGGTGGCACAGCACGGCACGGAATAATAGTACGTGTCCGCGAGGGTCGGGATCCGGGCATTCATGGCCATGGCGTTATCGATATGCATGTCATAGGCGGCGTAATCGCGCCTGTCCCGGCCGTCAAGGGCGGGTTTTGTGCCGCGGGCCATCAGCCCGGCCAGATATCGGCTCCACCAGGGAACTTTAACGGCAGCGGGATCAAATGCCGGGTCTTCGAACATGTCATAGGCAGTGGTGCCGTTCATCGGGGCTGCCAGGGTCACAATGGTGTGGATGCGCGCGGCCATGCCGCCGGCAAACAGCGGGCACAGGTCAACCGGATCCGTGGCTGTTCTTTCTTCTTTGCTGCCTTCTGCCATCAGGGCCGAAAACAGCCGGACCGTAGCCCCGCCGAACGAATGGCCAAGCAGTACCAGCCGGGTATTGTCATGCCATTCCGGCAGCAGCGGCCGGCCGGTAAAGTCACGCCCGAAGCGTTCATGGTGAAAAGCTGTGCTGTGCGCCCTGCCGTAATCGGTACGGGTGCCTGCCAGCTGGGCATACAGTTCACAGGCCCGGTCCCAGGCACTTCCCGCCGGGGCCACGGAAGCCGCGTAACAGGCATATCCCCGGCTGCGCAGGTAAACCATCAGGTCACCGCCCCGCATGCCCCAGTAGGGCATTTTCCGGTAATTATCATCGTAACTGCCCCAGCCGGACAGTCCGTGCACAAAGACAAACTGCAGTTCAGACATACGCCATCTCCTTTTACTGTCACCAACTATTATAAAGAAATCGTTGTTCTGTTCCTATCATGAACAGACTTCTGCGGAATCCCGGACAAAATGCCCGGTTTGGGAAAATGGGAAATAAAAGTCAGGAAATGGCGATAAAATCGGGGCTTTGAAACGTCTTTTCTGCAAGTGGCAGGATTTCCCGGATTTGTGCAGAAAATAACTTGAAATTTAGTCTTTTCAGAACCGGATTTCGGCGTTATCATTCTCCATGGAAGCAAAAGTAGGAAATCCAACTATTTTATTTAGCGCCATCAGACCGACCGGAGGAAATGCCAATGTCAGCAGAGCAGAACAACTTCCTGATCAATCTGTCTGTTCTATACAGGAACATGCAGAAATACTTTGACAAAGCGCTGGCCCAATACGATATCGGCAGCGGCCAGCTGATGTTCCTGTTCTTCATCAATGAGAATGAGGGCATCTCCATGCAGGAAGTATCCCGGATCGGCGAAGTGGATAAGGGAACGACGACCAAGAGCATCCAGAAGCTGATTGAACAGGGTTATGTGCAGACCCAGACGGATGAAAACGACCGCCGGGTCAAACGCCTGTACACGACACAGAAGGCAACGGAAATCATGCCGCCGCTGTATGAATACCGCAATGAACTGCGGCGCCGGCTGGGCCAGGATGTGGACATCGACCTGTTCGAGGAGATGCTTGAGAGAGTCTGTGTCAACAGCCGCATGTATCTGGTGCCGGAGCCGCGTTACTCCGGGGTACGGATCGGCGGGATGCAGAAGATGACCCTGCTGGACTATCCCGGCAAGGTCGCCGCGACCATCTTCACTTCCGGCTGTAACTTCAAATGTCCGTTCTGTCACAACAAGGACCTGGTCTTCATTCCGGAAAACTACGATTTCTTCGATCCGGAGGAAGTCATGGAGTATCTGGAAAAACGGAAAGGACTGCTGGACGGGGTGTGCATCAGCGGCGGGGAACCCCTGCTGCAGGAAGGCCTGGAGGACTTCATCCGGGACATCAAGAAGATGGGCTACCTCGTCAAGCTGGATACCAACGGCTACTATCCGGACAAACTGCGGCATCTGCTGGATACCGGGCTGATCGACTACGTGGCCATGGATATCAAGAATACGCCGGATAAGTATGCCCGGACCGCGGGCATCAACCGCGAAAACTTTGCGCCGGAACTGATCGAGGAATCCCGGAAGATCATCATGGCGCAGGCGCCGGACTACGAGTTCCGCACCACGGTGGTGAGGGAACTGCATGACCGGCAGGATCTGCTCGATATCGCTGCCTGGCTCAAAGGGGCGAAGCACTATTATCTGCAGCAGTATACAGAAAGTGAAAATGTCATCCAGCCCGGCTGGACGGCATACAGTGCCGCAGAAATGAGGGAACTGCGGCAGGCCGTGGCGGAAATTCTGCCCGGCACGGAATTCAGGGGATTAAAGGAAGGGTAATTATATGTACAAGGTAGTAAAAAGAGATGAGTCACTGGCGGAGTTTGATGTCCGCAAAATCAGCAATGCCGTACAGAAGGCATTCGATGCCTGTGAGAGGCAGTATAACCAGACAGTTCTGGATATGATCGCCCTGCAGGTCACGAGTGATTTCGAGCCGAAAATCAAGGACGGCCGGATCACCGTTGAAGACATTCAGGACTCCGTGGAAAAGGTGCTCAGCAACGCCGGCTATGCGGATGTGGCCAAGGCTTACATTCTGTACCGCAAGCAGCGGGAAAATATCCGTAATATTGCGACAACAACACTGGACTACAAGAAACTCGTTGACAGCTACCTGAAAGCGCTGGACTGGCGGGTCAAGGAAAACTCCACCGTTACCTATTCGGTCGGCGGCCTGATCCTGTCCAACAGCGGTGCGATCACAGCCAACTACTGGCTGAGCGAAGTCTATGACAAGGAAATCGCCGATGCCCACCGCAACGCGGATATCCATATTCATGACCTGAGCATGCTGACCGGCTACTGTGCCGGCTGGTCGCTCAAGCAGCTGATCCAGGAAGGCCTCGGCGGCATCCAGGGCAAGATCACTTCGGCTCCGGCCAAGCATCTGTCCACCCTGTGCAACCAGATGGTCAACTTCCTCGGCATCATGCAGAACGAATGGGCCGGCGCTCAGGCTTTCTCCAGCTTCGACACCTACCTGGCACCTTTCGTCAAGGCTGACAACCTGTCATTCAAGGAAGTCAAGCAGTGCATCCAGAGCTTCATCTACGGCGTCAACACTCCTTCAAGATGGGGCACTCAGGCACCGTTTACCAACGTCACTCTTGACTGGACCGTTCCCAATGACCTGGCTGAACTGCCCTGCATCGTCGGCGGCAAGGAAATGGACTTCTGCTACAAGGACTGCAAGGCTGAAATGGACATGGTCAATAAGGCCTTCATCGAAATCATGATCGAAGGCGATGCCAACGGCCGCGGTTTCCAGTATCCGATTCCGACCTATTCAATTACCAAGGACTTCGACTGGTCAGAGACCGAAAACAACAAGCTGTTATTCGAAATGACCGCCAAGTACGGTACTCCTTATTTCTCAAACTATGTCAACAGTGACATGGAACCTTCCGATGTCAGAAGCATGTGCTGCCGTCTGCGTCTGGACTTAAGAGAACTGCGCAAGAAAGCCGGCGGTATGTTCGGCTCCGGCGAATCAACCGGTTCCGTCGGTGTTGTCACCATCAACATGCCCCGTCTGGCTTATCTGGCTGAAAACAGGGAAGACTTCTTCAACCGTCTGACCAAGGTCATGGATCTGGCCGCCCGCAGCCTGAAGATCAAGAGAGACGTCATCACCAAGTTAATGAACAACGGCCTGTATCCTTATACCAAGAGATATCTGGGCACCTTCGACAATCACTTCTCAACCATCGGCCTGGTCGGCATGAACGAAGCCGCCCTGAACGCCAAGTGGCTGGGTGTTGACCTGACCCACAAGGAAGCTCAGCAGTTCGCCAAGGATGTTCTGAACTACATGCGCAACAAG
>JAEEGL013366549.1_pt1 | contig 10453 bp, 8 predicted proteins | sample 9134231 | NCBI WGS metagenome assembly JAEEGL01 (sample SAMN16246548, study PRJNA631951) | gut metagenome | biome: gut microbiome; feature: rumen; material: fiber-attached | host: Bos | place: Iran: Karaj | collected 2018-10 | reverse complement strand
TCAGTGAGCGCTCGACGGGTGCCGTTTTCTTCATCGGACAGTACATGGGCGAGGAGCTGAAGAACGTGCGTAAGGACATCACCCTGACCGACGAGGAGAAAGAGCTGGTGGAGAGCAACAACGACTTCGCCTTCCGCCTCTTCCAGAAGGCACGTGGCAACAAGAGCAGCATCATGTCGCCCCTGAGCATCACCTACGCCCTCGGCATGTTGAACAACGGTGCCGCCGGAAAGACACAGCAGGAAATCAACACCGTGCTTGGCAGTGTGGACGTCGGTTCACCCGACGTCATCAACAACTTCTGCCGCAAGCTGCTCACCGAGGCTCCGACACTCGACGAGATGACCAAGGCCGAGATTGCCAACACCATCTACGTGAACAGCGGTAAGGGCTACGAGCTACAGCAGGGCTTCGTGGACAAGGCCAACAAATACTACGACGCACAGCCCGAGGCCCGCAACTTCTACGACGGCGAGACCTGGAAAGTCATCAACCAGTGGACCAACGACCATACCAACGGCATGATTCCCAAGTTGTTTGCCACTGAGGATGACTTCAATGAAGATGCCGCCAGCTATCTGCTCAACGCCATCTGCTTCAAGGGTGGTTGGGCCAACAAGTTCGACAAGGATAACACCCGCGACGAGGCCTTCAACGGCGGCGAAATGGTGCCGATGATGCGTCAGACGGAAGATTTTGAGTATACCGAGAACGACCTCTACCAGGCTGTCTGCCTGCCCTACGGCAACGGTGCCTACCAGATGACTGTATTCCTGCCTTGGGAGAATAAGACTATCAACAACGTGCTCAGCAAGATGAACGGAAAGAACTGGCAGATAAAGCACGACAGACCACTTACAATCGACTTAAAGCTGCCACGTCTGAAGACTGACACAAGCCTCCCCCTGGTGAACATTATGTCGGAATTGGGTATGCCCTCGGCCTTTAGCGAAACAACAGCCGAGTTCCCCTATTTCGGAAACCGCGACGTCTACATCAGCAACATGTTCCAGAAAGCCGCCATCGACCTCAACGAGGAGGGCACCGAGGCTGCTGCCGTTACTGTTATTGAAATGTATGATATGGCTTCTCCGGCCATTGACTTCCACGCCAACCGTCCGTTCTTCTACATCATCAGCGAACAGTCTACGGGTGTCATCTTCTTCATGGGACAGTATCTGGGCAATACCCCCTCCAAGCCATGCGACACGAATGGCGACGGAAAGGTTGACGTGGCCGATATAGCCACCATCATCGATGTAATGGCTGGGAACGCAGACGTCTCGTCCGCATCGTTTGACGTAAACGGCGATGGCGTGGTTGACGTGGCAGACATATCTGCCGTCATCACTGCTATGGCAGCAAGCTCACATTAACAGTGAGGGTGTGTCAAAACGCCCTCTTTTCTGTAAAACAACGGACTAAAACTGATTTCACGGATTTTACGGATTCTTTTACTACTGATTAACAGTAAGTTACTCTTTTTACTACTGATTAACAGTAAGTTACAAAATCCGTTTAATCCGTGAAATCAGTCTAAATCCGTTGTTTTTTATTTTGACACAGCCCCCTAAGCTTAATCCATCGGGAAAAGTCCGTACAGCTTCGCATCTATCATGTCCGTGACTTTCTTGAAGTCTTCTGGATTTTCGCCGAACTTGCAAGTGTCACCGTCTATGATGATGAGCTGCCCCTTGTATGTCCCTATCCATTCCTCGTAGCGGCGGCTCAGGCCTTCCAGATAGTCCAGCCGCATGGTCTGCTCATAGTCGCGTCCGCGCTTCTGTATCTGCGCCACCAACGTAGGTATGGAGGCGCGGATATAAATCATCAGGTCGGGAAGGCGGACAAGTGACATCATCAGGTCGAAGAGCTCGCGGTAGTTCTGGAAGTCGCGGTCGCTCATCATGCCCTGCCCGTGAAGGTTGGGGGCAAAGATGCAGGCATCCTCAAAGATGGTGCGGTCCTGGATGATGGTGTCCTCAGACTTCAGAATCTCCACCACCTCCTTGAAGCGCTTGCTCAGGAAATAGACCTGGAGATTGAACGACCACCGCTTCATGTCGGCGTAGAAGTCGGCCAGGTAGGGGTTGTTGTCTACGGGTTCATAGCGCGGCGTCCAACCGTAGCGGTGGGCCAGCATACGTGTGAGCGTGGTCTTGCCACAGCCAATGTTTCCTGCTACTGCGATGTGCATCTTTGTTATTTACGATTTATGGATTTTCGATTTACGATTTGCTGCGCACAGCAATTGTCAACTGTCAATTGTCAATTTTCAATTTGGGAACAGCCCGAAGAGCGTACGGTCTATCTGGTCCACAATCTTTGCGAAGTCCTTGGGGTTGTTCTTGAAGTCCAGCGGGTCTTTGTCGATAATCATAAGACGGCCCTTGTAGTCGCCGATGAATTTCTCATAGCGTCGGTTCAGGTTCTCCAGATACTCCAGTTGTATGGTCTGCTCATAGTTGCGGCCACGCTGCTGGATATTGCCCACGAGATGGGGCACGGAGGCACGCAGGTAGATGAGCAGGTCGGGCAGCTTGACCACAGACATCATCTGCTGGAACAATTCCATAAAGGTCTCGTAGTCACGGTCGGAGAGGTTACCCATATCACGGTTGTTCTCCATAAACACGTAGACACCCTCGAAGATGCTGCGGTCCTGGATGATGGTGTGCTGAGCCTGAGAGATGGCAATGAGGTCTCGGAAGCGCTCCTTAAGGAAGAACACCTCCATGTTGAACGACCAGCGAGGTATGTCGCGGTAGTAGTCCTCCAAGTACGGATTCGTAGCCACAGCCTCGTAGCGTGGCTCCCACCCGTAGTGACGGGCCAGAAGCTGCGTGAGCGTGGACTTTCCACTGCCAATGTTTCCTGCTATCGCTATATGCACCGCCTGATGATATTTACGATTTACGGATTTTCGATTTACGATTTGCTGCGCCGTTCTCTTTAGGAGAAAAAGCCGTCTTTTCTAGGAGAAAAGATAGTCTTTTCTATGGGAAAAAGCCGTCTTTTCTTCAGGTCTATTTCTTGATGGCCTCTGAAGGGACAATTTGCACGCCGATGACAAAGTTGCTGGGGTCGAGGATGACGAGGGCACCCATCTGGCCTTTCTCAAACTCAACGGTCGTGGTACACGTCTTGTTGCCCGCCATTTCCTTTACTTCCCAGGCACCGTGACTCTTGTATTTGCCAATGAGCTCTTCTTTGCTTTTCAGTATACCATCCAGCTTCTCCTTGGACAGGATAAGCTTCATCTGGCGTGTGTGATACAAGTAGAGGCTGTCGGTCTGATTGTTGATGACGAAGCCGAAAATCTTATCGGCAAGCTGGGTCGGCGAACCGGAACGATCCTGGGCCGACGATGTAAGTGCGGCGCACAGTAACAATGAAAGGATAATTATTCTCATATTTCTTGATTATAATACTTGTCGAAATACTGGTGAAGCAGTGTCGTGTTGGCGATGATGTTCCGAAGCTCTGCAAGCCGTTTCTCGTTCTGCGAACCGGGAATCCAGAGACGTATATAGCCGTTGGTGGAATACTTGTTGGCCATGTGCTCACGGAATCGCTGCCACTGTTCCTCGCGGGTCAGCTCAGGATAGTTAGCCAGACCGAACTGCACGGTACGACGGAACACTGTCTCGGGCGAAATGTCTCGGTCGGCCTCTGCAACGATCTTTCCATAGATGCTGCGTGGTGCCCGCGATGCTGAGGCGCGATGATCCTCTACGGCCTCACGCATGATGCGTAGCTGCTCGTCGTTGAACCATCGTCTGAGCCGACGGTCATCGGCAAGGATGCGACCTCCCGTGATGTGGTGAACGGCACGCGGCCCTGACATGCCCAGATCGTGGTAGGCAGCGATGGCATAGACCATGTCCACATCAGCCCCGGTCTGGGCGGCAAGTTCCAGCGACCGACGTATGACACGTGTGACGTGCTCCATGTTGTGTGCACGGTCAAACTGGGCATATTGCGGCAGGATCTGAGTCTCTATGAACTCCACCAAGTCGAGGCTAGCTATTGGACTTCTCATCTCGTTCACGAATGTGTAGGGAATCTCACTTGTCTAATTCCGTATTCGGGAATTGTGTTGCAAAATTATAGAAAAATCCATACCCCCACAAAAGTTTTAATCATTTTTCTCACAACAAAACATAATTTTCCGCTATTTCTTTGGCTGTAAAGCTGAAATGCACTAATTTTGCACCGTAGTAGGTGACGCTTCCCAGCGTAGCAACGTCATCATAGTAGGTGACGCTTCCCAGCGTAGCAACATCATCATAGTAGGTGACGCTTCCCAGCGTCGCAACATTATCAAAATCGTATGAAAAGAATAGCTATTCAGGGTGAGGTTGGCTCGTTTCACGACATTGCCGCCCATCAGTATTTCAAGGGAGAACAGCTGCAACTGCTTTGCTGTCAGACATTTGAACAAGTGTACGAATGTATTCACCAAGACCCCACGGTGATTGGCATGGCCGCCATCGAGAACACCATCGCCGGCAGTCTGCTCCATAACTACGAGCTGCTGCGCGACTCGGGCACCACCGTTGTCGGCGAGCATAAACTCCATATCACCCATTGCATCTGCTGTCTGCCCGACGACTCCTGGGAGACCATTACCGAGGTGCACTCTCACCCCGTAGCTCTTATGCAGACGCGTCACTACTTGGAACAGCATCCGAATCTACGCATCGTAGAAGGCGACGACACCGCAGGCTCGGCGAAGATGATTGCAGAAGGTCAGCACAAGGGATGGGCTGCCATCTGCCATGCTGACGCAGCCCGGCTCTACGGAATGAAGGTGCTGGAGGACGGCATTGAGGACAACAAGCACAACTACACCCGCTTCCTCGTCTGCTCCATGCCCCAGAAGGCAGACATGCTTCGCCCGCTGGTAGAAACCAACAAGTCGAGCATCGTCTTCTCCCTGCCTCACGAAGAGGGTAGCCTCTCGGCAGTCCTTGCCATTCTTTCGTTCTACAAGATTAACCTCACGAAGATTCAGTCCCTGCCCATCATCGGCCGCGAGTGGGAATACCTCTTCTATGTCGACGTGACCTACAATGACCTCACCCGCTACCGCCAGTCCATCGATGCCATCATTCCCCTTACCCGCGACCTGAAGATTCTGGGTGAATACCGGGGGAAGTAGGGAGGTTCAATAACTGGCTTGGCAACTGATTCCCATTGCCTCCACACGCGCACAAATGTCATCAAGCTGTTCGTGGGTAGCCTTTAACAATCCCTGTGTAGGTGTCTCACGGTCAATGGTATACACCATCACCTGGCTAGGGGCGATTTCCCTTACTGCTTCCAGCCACGGCAGCACATACTCATCGCCCGTGTTGTCTACTGACTCACCATTGCACTCCCCACGCATGAACATGGTCTGAATAATGACATGACCCTGAAAGTCCTTCATTCCCTCAATAATATCCCTTACATGGTAGTGGCAGGAAGGACGGTCTACATTATTAATATAGCTTGGGTTTACAGTATCAAGTTTCAGGATATTGTTGTCGACACGCCTCAATGCCTCCTTCACCTGAGGGCGATGGATGAACGTTGCATTGCTCAGCACGCTCACCTTCGCCTCGGGGCAATACTGGTCGCGCAACCGTAGCGTATCATCGATGATTTCAGCAAAGTGCGGATGGCCCGTAGGCTCGCCGTTACCAGCAAAAGTGAGCACATCGGGTAAACGTCCTTCGTCTGTCATCTGAAGAAGTCGTTCTTCCAGTTTATCAGCAACTTGCTCACGGGTTGGCAAAGGCAATTGCGGGCGATGGTCTTTGTTGAAACCACATTCGCAATAGATGCAATCAAACGTACAGACCTTGCCGTCAGGGGGCATGAGGTTGATACCAAGTGAAAGACCCAGACGGCGGCTGTGCACCGGGCCAAAAATGGGGGAGGAATAGATAATGGTCGACATATATTGATACCGTTTCCTAAACAGAGCGCGAAATTAATCATTAATTTCCAATCCACGTAACAATTTAACAAAGATTTGTAAAGTTTGCACGGAAGTTTTAAAGTATATATTTGTGATGAAAGAATGAAATAATTCATTATTATTGTTTTTTTTTGTTATAATGAAATGATTATTCCGATTAATATTATTACTTTTGCAAATTAATATACTATAATTCTTCATTTCGTAAGTTCTTGCTAGTAATCGAACCTAGTTTGAGCGACTGCGAATGTTGAATACCATGTTGTGTTCCGAAACAAATAGAAAACAATATAATGAATTTTAAATGGAATTACGAACAACCCACACCCGAGCGAGAGCAGCAGGCTAAAGAGCTGGCGGACAAGATAGGCATGAGTCCTATCATGGCCGAGCTTCTCTTTCAGCGCGGCATTCGCACGGAGTCAGCGGCGAAGAGGTTCTTCCGCCCGATGCTGAGCGAGCTGATAGACCCCTTCCTGATGAACGACATGGACGTGGCCGTCGACAGGCTTAACGATGCCATGGGCCGCAAGGAGCGCATCATGGTTTACGGCGACTACGATGTGGACGGGTGTACAGCCGTAGCTTTGGTCTTCAAGTTCCTTCAGCAGTTCTACTCGAACATCGAGTACTACATCCCCGACCGCTACGAAGAGGGGTATGGTATCAGCAAGAAGGGTCTCGACTATGCCGCATCGCACAACGTGAAGCTAATCATCGTGCTTGACTGCGGCATAAAGGCTATCGACGAGATTGCCTACGCCAGGAGCCTGGGTATCGACTTTATCGTGTGTGACCACCACGTGCCTGACGATGAGTTGCCTGACGCGGTGGCCATCCTGAACCCGAAGCGTAAGGACTCTACCTACCCCTTCAAGGAGCTTTGTGGCTGTGGCGTGGGCTTCAAGTTCATGCAGGCCTTTGCGAAGAACAACGGTATTCCCTTCTCGCAGCTCATACCCCTGCTCGACTTCTGTGCTGTCAGTATCGCTGCCGACATCGTCTCTATCATGGGTGAGAACCGCATCTTGGCCTTCCACGGACTGAAACAGCTCAACCAGAACCCTTCGATAGGCATGAAAGCCATTATTGAGACCTGCGGACTGGCGGGACGTGAGATTACGATGAACGACATCATCTTCCGCATTGGTCCCCGCATCAATGCCAGCGGACGTGTGCAGAACGGTACGGAGACGGTTGACCTGCTCGTGGAGAAGGATTTCAAGAAAGCCGTTGCTTTGGCTATGCACATCAACGAGTACAACGACCAGCGCCGCGACATCGATAAGCAGATGACCGAGGAGGCCAACCAGATTGTGGAACGTCTGGAGAGTCAGGAGCACCAACCTGCTATCGTGCTTTACGACGACACGTGGAAGAAAGGTGTGGTGGGCATCGTTGCCTCGCGTATGACGGAAATGTACTTCCGGCCCACGGTGGTGCTCTCGTGCAACCGTGAGAAAGGACTGGCCACGGGGTCTGCCCGTAGTGTTTCAGGGTATGATATCTATGATGCCATCAAGTCATGCCGCGACCTGTTGGAGAACTTCGGCGGACATCCCTATGCCGTAGGTCTGACCCTGAAAATAGAGAATATCCCGGAGTTCAAGCAACGCTTCCAGCAGTATGTGGAGGAGAATATCCATATTGAGCAGACAGAGGCGTCGCTCGACATTGAGGCCGTCATTGACTTCAAGGACATTACGAAGAAGATGCACAACGACCTGAAGAGGTTTGCGCCTCATGGTCCTGACAATCCCAAGCCGATGTTCTGCACAATGGGCGTCTACGATTACGGAACGTCGAAGGTGGTGGGTAAACAGCAAGAGCACATCAAGCTGGAACTTGTCGATTCCCGCTCGTCAAACGTGATGAACGGCATTGCCTTCGGACAGAGCGAAGCTGCCCGTTACATCAAGTCGAAGCGCTCGTTCAATATCGTCTACACCATTGAGGACAACATCTACAAGCGTAGCGAGGTGCAATTGCAGATAGAGGATATTAAACCTATGGAGGTTTGAGAATTCGTAATTCGTAATTATGAAGATAGGTTTCGATAACGACAAGTATCTACGGATACAGTCTGAGCATATTCAGGAACGCATTGCCGAGTTCGACGGCAAGCTCTACCTTGAGCTGGGAGGCAAGCTCTTCGACGATCACCATGCCTCACGTGTACTTCCGGGCTTTAAGCCCGATTCCAAGTTGCGTATGCTTGCCAAGCTTCGCGACCAGCTGGAGATAATCATCGTTATTAGTGCCGAGGACATTGAGAAGAACAAGGTGCGCGCCGATCTGGGCATCACCTACGACGAGGACGTGCTACGTCTGCGCGAGGAGTTCCAGAAGCGCGATTTCCTTGTGAGTTCCGTGGTCATCACCCATTATGATGGCCAGCGTGCAGCCGACCACTATCGTCACCGTCTGGAGCGCATGGGCATTCGTTCGTATATACATTATTTAATAGATGGATACCCCCACGACGTAGCCCTTATAGCTTCCGATGAAGGCTTTGGCAAGAACGATTACGTGGAGACCGACCGTCCCTTGGTCATCGTCACGGCCCCTGGTCCTGGTAGCGGTAAGATGGCCGTCTGCCTCAGCCAGCTCTACAACGAGCAGAAGCGTGGCATACGTGCCGGTTATGCCAAGTTTGAGACCTTCCCCGTATGGAGCCTGCCGCTGAAGCATCCTGTGAACATCGCCTACGAGGCCGCTACCGCCGACCTCAACGACGTGAACATGATCGACCCCTTCCACCTGGAGGCTTACGGAAAGATGGCCGTGAACTACAATCGCGACATTGAAATCTTCCCTGTGCTCAATGCGCTCTTTGAGGGAATCTACGGAAGGAGTCCGTACAAGAGCCCTACGGACATGGGCGTCAACATGGTGGGATTCTGTATCAGCGACGATGAGGTCTGCTGCAATGCCAGCCTTAACGAGATTGTGCGCCGTTACTATTCCGCCACGAACAAGCTTGCCGACGGTGCCGACAACGAGAGTGAGGTGCACAAGATTCAGATGCTCTTCTCACAGGCAAAGATTACTACCGCCTTCCGTCGCGTTACAGTTGCCGCCAATGAAAGGAAACTCGAGACGGGACATACTTCTGCGGCCATCGAACTACAAGACGGAACCATCATTACCTCAAAGTCAAGTCCGCTGCTTGGCTGTAGTGCGGCTCTCTTGCTCAACGCCATGAAGTATCTTGCTGGAATTGACCACGAGGTGAAGCTCATCCCGCAGAGCATGATTGAGCCTATTCAGAAGACCAAGATAGAATACCTCAGAGGCCACAATCCCCGCCTGCATACCGACGAGGTGCTTGTGGCACTCAGCGTGTTGTCGCAGCACGACGAGAACTGCCGACATGCATTGGAACAGTTGCCACAGCTGCAAGATTGTCAGGTACACAGCACAGTCATGCTCAGCGAGGTAGACCGCAAGATATTCAAGAAGCTGGGATGCGGTCTCACCTGCGACCCTGTCAGGAAGAAATGATATTAGATATATAACTATATTATTAACCTTTAATTGTTTTTTTATATGAACGACAACAAAGTGATGAACCGCGCAGCCGATAATATCCGTATATTGGCCGCCGCAATGGTTGAAAAAGCAAAGAGCGGTCACCCCGGTGGAGCTATGGGTGGTGCTGACTTTATCAACACGCTATACTCCGAGTTCCTCGTCTACGATCCCGAGAACCCCAGCTGGGAGGGCCGCGACCGCTTCTTCCTCGACCCTGGTCACATGGCTCCGATGCTTTACAGCCAGCTCGCCCTTATCGGCAAGTACACGCTGGAAGACCTGAAGAACCTGCGCCAGTGGGGCTCGGTGACTCCCGGTCACCCCGAGCGTGAGATTGAGCGTGGCATTGAGAATACCTCTGGTCCTCTCGGACAGGGACATACCTTCGCCGTTGGTGCTGCTATCGCCGCCAAGTTCCTCAAGGCTCGTCTGGGCAATGTGATGAACCAGACCATCTACGCTTACATCTCTGATGGTGGCGTGCAGGAGGAAATTTCTCAGGGTGCTGGTCGTATTGCCGGTAACCTGGGTCTCGACAACCTTATCATGTTCTACGATGCCAATGACATCCAGCTCTCTACCCGTACCGAGGTCGTGACCAGCGAGGACACCGCTAAAAAGTATGAGGCATGGGGCTGGTATGTGCAGAAGATTGACGGTAACGACGTTGACCAGATCCGTGAGGCCATCAAGAAGGCTCAGGCTGAGAAGGAGCGTCCGTCGCTCATCATCGGTCATTGCATCATGGGTAAGGGTGCCCGTAAGGCCGACGGCTCCAGCTATGAGAGCAACTGCGCTACCCACGGTGCTCCTCTCGGTGGTGACAATTTCGTGCAGACGATGAAGAACCTCGGTGCTGACCCCGAGAATCCTTTCCAGATCTTCCACGAGGTGCAGGAACTGTATGCAAACAGTGCCAAGGCACTGCGTAAGATTTGCGACGAGCGTTAT
>JAEEGL012741472.1_pt1 | contig 10453 bp, 8 predicted proteins | sample 9134231 | NCBI WGS metagenome assembly JAEEGL01 (sample SAMN16246548, study PRJNA631951) | gut metagenome | biome: gut microbiome; feature: rumen; material: fiber-attached | host: Bos | place: Iran: Karaj | collected 2018-10 | reverse complement strand
CTGTTTGCGGCGGTCGCGCCAGCGACATGTTTTATAGTTTCTTTGCCACAAACAGCGTGTAGCGCATTATTGCGCGGCTTTGAAACACGCTACGCAACTGGGAGGCGATTAAGCCAGAATTATTTAAAGCGGAAGCCCTAGCCGCACCGGGCGCGCCCTGTTCCTTATGTTTGTTATTTGCGCTTTTACGTGTTAAAATATTAAACGTAGGATAAAACTTTTTAAGGAACAAAAATGAAAGTATCATCATTCATGCATTTTCTTGGATTCGGACTAAAAACCGTCCTTTTCCACAAAAAAGACCCTATTCTGGGTACCGTCATTGTAACAGACAAATGCAACTTGAAATGCAAACACTGCTCCGTAAACAACATAACAGCTGTTGTCCATCCATACGCCCAGATAAGGGGCGAGATGCAACAGCTTTACGACATGGGCATAAGAATCCTTTTTTTCTGCGGCGGCGAGACTTTTCTTTGGAGAGACGGCGACAAGACTATCAAAGACCTTGTAATCGAAGCAAAAAAGATGGGTTTTCTCATCGTCAATGTCGTTACTAACGGAACGTTCCCGATTGATCTTCCAGAAGCGGACTTGATTCTTTTGAGCCTTGACGGAGACAGGGAACGCCATAACGCAATCCGCGGCGACACCTATGACACGATTATGGAGAACATCAAGAACGCCACAGCCGACAACATCTGCTTTTACATGGCAATAAACCAGATAAACAAAGAAGCCATCCGTGATGTCTGCATTACGGCACGCGACACAAAAAACGTCCGCGCTGTTTCGTTCAACTTCCACACGCCGTACCCGGACACACGGGAACTTGCGCTTTCAAAAGAAGAAAAAAAGAAGTGCTGCGACGTAATAAAACAGATGATGAAAGAAAACGTGCCTGTCTTCAACCTAAAAAGCGCGTTTCCGTATTTGATAGAGAACAAATTCCCGACACCGTGCCACCAATGCGTAGTCATTGAGAACGGCAAAGTTTCTGTCTGCGGTCGCTGCATCGACGTGCCGGGGCTTTGTGAGGAATGCGGATATTTCTTTGTCGCCGAGTATACTCTTTTGTTCAGGGGCAACCTTAAAGTCGTTTCCGAGATGTTCAGAACGTATCTTAAATACATATAGGAGCAGAAAATGAGCATCATAACTGATTTAACACGGATGTGGCTTACACGAACGACAAAGCCGTTTACGTTTCACAATGAATACGACGAGAAACTGCCTTTCGAAAACTGCGAAAATCTTGGGCTTTACGTGCATATCCCGTTTTGCAAGAATATCTGCAATTTCTGCCCGTATTGCAAAGTAAAGTATGATAAAAAAATGTGCGACCGCTACATTGATGCGTTGCTCCACGAAATTCACTTTGTGGGCAGCCAGCATTCCGGAAAAAAGACGGTCACAAGCCTTTACTTTGGCGGTGGAACGCCCGCACTTGCCGCAGACAGACTCTGCGGAATAATAAGTGCCATTAAAGATCATTTTGAAATTACGGAAGGAATCGGCCTGGAGCTTCACCCGGATAACGTGGAACCTGTTACATTGCAGAAGATAAAGGCTGCAGGCGTAACGAAAATAAGCATAGGGATTCAGTCTTTTCAAAAAAAATACCAGAGCATCCTGGGAAGAGCCGGAATCGACAAAAAAGCCTTGCAGGACGCGCTTACACAAGTGCCTTTTGAAACTGTCTCAATGGATTTTATTTTTGCGCTACCGGAACAAACTTTCGATGACCTAAAAGCCGATATTGACGAAGCGTTCGCCATCGGAGCAAACCATGTGGCAATTTATCCGTTCATAGATTTTACGTTCACAAAAAGCACCGTGAAAGCAATGCCGAAGCGGCAGAAGAGAGCGTTACTCGACAGCATCACTTTATATTGCAAAGAAAAAAATCTTACTCGCGACTCTATCTGGACATTCTCCAGCGAAAAGAACGCACGTTATTCATCTATGACGCGGGACAACTTTCTGGGCTTCGGCTGTTCGGCTACAACGCTTCTTAAAGATCAGTTCAAAATAAACACTTTCTCTGTTGACGCATACTGCAAGCGGATAGAAGCGCAAACTCTGCCGACTTCGCTTACAATCCGTTTTACTTTGCGGCAGCGCATGGTTTACTACCTTTTTTGGACGGCGTACAGCACAAAAGTCGATTCTATGGCATTCGAAAAGTTTTTCGGGGTTCCGCTTAAAAAGATGTACGGATTTGAGATAAAGATTGCAAAACTTCTTGGCTTCATCAGCGAAAAAGACGGAGTTTACAGTCTCACGATGAAAGGTGCGTTTTATTTCCATTACTACGAAAACTTTTACACACTCGCTTACATCGACAAAATGTGGGGCATAATGCGTGGAGAAGCATTCCCGACGAAAATAGTACTTTAGTTTTTGATTTCTTTTTTTTGCCAAGTCAGTCTTTTGATGTTAAAATATAACAAAGGAAGAAATCATGAAACATAAAAAATCACTTATTCTTTTTGTTTGTTTAACGATTGCTATTTTCACATGTATGATTATAGCAAACGGTATCCAAACTTCTTGGGGAGCCGTGAGCGTCGAAGCCGTCAGCTACGATTTCACCGACAGCAACGGAAAAACACAGACTCTCACCGGAAAACTGTACAAGCCCGTGACCGCTACGGCAGAGAATCCCGCCCCGGCTGTGCTCATGCTTCACGGTTACCAGAACGACAAAGAAACGAACGATGCTTACTCCATTGAGCTTTCACGCCGCGGAATTGTCGTGCTTTCTTTGGACGAGTATGGTCACGGCTGGACGTCGGCTGGCTTGAAAGAACGCGGATGGACGAACCACAAGGTCACCGTGAACTACGGAGAGGACAGTGAAGAAGCCGGCACTTACAAAAAGCTTGGAAGCGGTGGCGCACTACGCTACAAAATAATGATGAATTTCTCGAACCTTTCATTCTTCAAGGATAAATACAGCAAAGGCGATGACGGAAGCGTTCTTTATGACAGCTCGATGGGCGGAAAAAAGGGATTTGAGGTGCTTTCCGACTTCGACTTTGTTGACAGCGCAAATATAGGTGTTTCAGGACACTCTATGGGAACATGGGCAAGCTGGTCTACCGCCGCCGCGTGCCCCGCAAAAGCTGTCGTTCTTCAGTGCGGCGAGCTTTTCTCCAAAGAAGCCTACGATGCAGATAAAATCCACTTCAATAATGTGCTGCTTTTGCAGGCGAAATACGACGAATTCAACTATTTCCGCGACTACGAGAACACCGTCACTGACGAGCTCATGTCCACAGATTTGCGCAGGGAGTTCCTTGGATTAAGCACATCCGCGACAAACGCCGGTTCGTCCACGACAGGAACGGCAGCAAACGCCAACGCCACAGCCAGCGAATCCGCCGAGTGGAACAAAACATACGGCTCTTTCTCAGACGGCACGGCACGCCGCATAGAGCTTATCAACACAAACCACCGTCTTACGACACACGACCATCATGCGCTCACAGCTGCGCTCGACTGGTTTGAGCAGGCACTCGGAGTAAAATATACAATTGCTTCGAACGACCACGTTTACGGATTCAAGGAATGGCTTGTTTTTGCGGCGTTCCTTATGGCTGTTTTCGCAATGCTTCCGCTTATGAATCTGCTGCTTGCAATTCCGTATTTCAGAAAATCCGTCCAAGCGTTGCCGTCTGAGCCTGGCAAAATCAAAACGAACAAGCAGTGGCTTAAAGGCGCGATTATCACGATGGCAATTTCCGCGCTGACTTATCCGTTTATGACGCAGCTCGGTCACGGTCTTTTGCCGCTTCCAGAAGGTATTTTCCGCATGACAATCGGCAACGGCTTCCTTTCGTGGTACTTGCTGCTCATCATCATAATGATAATTACAACGATGATTCCGTGGAAAAAATCGCGCAAGCAGAGCACAACAGGCAAATTGTCAGCAAACGGCGCAAATGCGGCAAAACAGAAAGCGGCTGCGCAAAACGCCGATCAAGCCGCCCCAACCCCGGTCAACTGGTACGACATCGGACTTGCGCCGGCGAACAAAACCGACAAAATAGGCTGGAAACTTTTCGGCAAAAGTGCGCTTCTTGCCCTTATTCTTCTCGGCTTTGTCTATATTCTTGTAACGATTTTCACATACGCTTTCCAGCTCGATTTCCGCATGATATGGCCGTTCCTTAAGCCGTTCACGCTTGAACGTTTCGGACAATTCTGCGTATATTTCCCAGTTTTCTTCGTGTTTTTCCTTCTGAACAACTCAAAGATTTTCGCCCAAATGCGGACAAAATATACGCTCCAGCTCGATACAAATGGCTACTGGCAGACATTCTGGCGCAACGCAGTTTGCATGGCAGGAGGCATATTCTTCATCATTCTGCTGGAATACATTCCGTTCTTCGCAGGACTCGGTCCAGGTGCGGATTTGCTTTTCAGCCCGACATTCGGTGGTCCGTTCATGTCGCTGCTTATCGTGTTCTTCCCGCAGATACTCGTATTCAGCCTTATCGGAACATACATGTACCGCAAAACAGGCTCTGTCTATACTGGAGCATTCGTAATTTCTGCACTTGCGTGCTGGATTGTAACTGGCGGAAGCGCGATACTGTAAAAAAAATGCAGGCTGACAAACATCATCAGCCTGCATACATCTGCAAAAAAGTGAAAAAAAACAGCCGGGTAACATCTAAGATGAACCGGCTGTTTTGCATCTTCCAACAAAAAACTAGTATTCTTTTTTGTCTGTCTTTCGTCTTTTATTCAGAAGCTTGCGTTCCAAAGTTGTTTTCTTCTGGTGGTTAATTGCAGAAGGCTTAACAAAATACTCGCGTTTTTTGTACTCGCGGATGATGCCTTCTTTTTCAACCATACGCTTAAAGCGTTTGATTGCTTTCTCAAGGTTCTCTGAGTCATCAACCAAGATTCTTGCCATGTGTGTCACCTCCTTCTGATCGGTGGTACCGAAAACAACATTCTATTTATAGCATAAAAACGAATTACGTTTCAAGTAGGCTTTCCGTACAACTTCTAAATGCGACTATTAAAATCTTGTCGCTAGAGATTCTTGTAGCAGTTTATGAACTCCATCATGTATTGCTGAACGTCGCGGAACCATTTTTTTTGGAAATCAACAGCGAGCTTGCCCAAATAACGGTAATGCCAGCACTCCCAGCGGTAGCCAGTCACAGGCTCGTATCCTTCCGGGAACGAAAGACTGAATCCGTATTCAGCCGCATGTGCCGTAAGCCATTTTCCGGGCTTTGTCTCCGCATAGCTGTCCTCAATTGAGCCAAAGTCGATAGCGGTTCCTAAATGATGCTGGCTTGTTCCAGGCGGTGCCGATTCCCTGTCCGCAGCTTCTTTACCCATTTGCTGAATATTGCGCTCATAAAGCATTTTCTGATAGTCGTAAGTTCTAAACGCTGAGCTTACAAGAAGAGAAAGCCCGTCAGCCCTGGCAGCATCCGCCATTACACGGAGAGCAGCCTCAACTGGCTCCCGAATCTTCATGCCTGTTTTGTTTATGGGGTAAGAGTCATTTTTCACGAGCGTCACTAAATCTTCCGGCTCATAATCTTCTGGAACCGTATGTGTCCTGTCTATAAGGAACAAATAATTTTCGGTGTCAGCAGCAATCACGGCTTCAATCTCGTGGTAAAAATCCATCTTATGTGTATCGATACTTGCTGTAATAGCGGTAATTTCATCCGCATACTCCGCGGGGTGAGGAATTGCCGTGAACGCATTTACTGCATCAACAATTTTCTGTTCTTCTGGTGTCAAACCCGGCTCCTCCTCTTCTGTTTTCTTTTTTGAGCAGGAACATGTACAGACACAAAAAAACAGCAGCATGAATGCAGCAACAAAACGAGTAAAACCAGCTTTCATAAATTATACGACCTCTGTAACGGAATGAATTATGTTGAATGTGTCCACAAACCCTGTTGACTCAAGGGCTTCGTGAGCAGCAGAAGACGGACGCATAAGATACAACGTAAAGCCCGACTCCTCGCCGTCATTGAACGCTCCCATAAGAACACCAAGACCTGACGAATCAATGCCGGTAACCTCGCTCAAATCAAGAACGACGTTAATCTGCTGTATGTATGTGTACACCTTTGTACGGAATTCAGCGAATGTATAAGAGTTTATAACACCGCTTATTTCCAACAATATGTAGTTCGCGCCTTTTTTTTCCTCAATAATCAATGCATCCATATTAACACCGCCTATTTCCTATTTGTCCAAATACTTGATTGCGACGACAGAAACATCGTCCTCAAGCTCTTTCGACGTAAAATCAGAAAGCTCCTGACAAAGGAACTGTCCCATCTTGTCTGACGGAAACGTAAGGTTATCCATGATCGAACGCTGAACGCGGTCTTTACCGAATTTCTCACCACGTATTGATTTTCCTTCAAGAAGACCGTCCGTACAGGTAAGAATTATATCACCGGGGTTCAGCTTAACCTTGCGGACTTTTACAAGATTCGCGACATTCTTAACGAATCCAAGGACGCGGCCCTCGCCCTGAACCTCAATAACGTTGTTGTATGCCTTTGTGTACATAAACATAGCAGGGATACCGCAGTTTATGTAATACAGAGTATTGTCGGAAAAGTCGATGAGCATGAACACGCCCGCAAGGAACGTACCTTTCGGCAAATTGTCGCGGATAAACACGTTTACTTTCTGAATCAGCTGCTTGAAGTCGTGCGTCTCAGCAAGGAAGGTTCGAACGACCGACTTAAGGATGACAGATGACATACTTGCGTTAATACCTTTTCCGCTTATGTCTCCAAGAATGACCATGTGGCGTTCATCAGTAAGCCTGATGAAGTCAACATACTCGCCTCCAAGGTTGTGCGCAGCCACTGAAACATAACCGACATCCGCCTTGGGGTTCTTTATGAAGTCCATGTTCTCCTGAATTGACTGGATAATCTGACCGGACATCTGGATTTCTCGGTTGACAGTACCGACGACGGACTCGTTCGCAATGTTCTTTATATAATAACCAATAACGAAGAAGTATGAATACAAGTTCGTGAATACAGAATAGTCGTAGTCCGTGTATGCGTTACCAAGCCGTTTCTCGCCAAGCACGATGGCGGCGAATATATGGCGGCCTTCGTTCAATATGATAAGAACTTCGCTCTGCGTCTCGTAGAAGAAATCCGAAAGCTCTTTTTTCGCAGGAGAAAGCGCGTGCTTAGTGTCTATATGACTCTTGAAAATTACAGTGATTTTGGCGTTCAGAGCCGTGTCGAAAAGCGGATTTGAAAGCGGAATGCTTATTTTCTTTCCACGCGAACTGTACATTGTATCCAGAGTGTTCTCGTTCGACTCGATAAGCAGGTCAAGGTGCGATGTATGAACGTTATCGGAGAAAACTTTGTGAAGTTTCTCGTTAAGAACGTCAGGAGACTCGGTGTAGTCGAGCTTTGAAAGCTCCTCCTCAAAGTGGATAGAGTAGTTTACGTCGCGCGTGTTTCTCCATTTTCTGATGTATTTTGTACCCTGATATCCCAAAGTAAGAAGAAGACCGGTAAGCACACCGTACACAACCACGAACAGGAACACGTTCGAAAAGCGGAGCGGCTGAAGGGCAGCGAACAGGATACCGGCAATGATACTTATTACGATGTAGTTGAATATAAAGTCCATCGTTGATGACGCAATTATGCGGATATCAACAAGGACGGTCATGGAGACAATCTTGTAAACAAGGAATACAAGCGCAGCGATACCGAATGTATACAAAAGGCTGAATGCAGGAACCCACGCGATCGCGCTCTGACAAAGCAGAACGACAAATACTATCGAAGCAGGAATCGCTACGACAAGAAGAAGCATCTTTTGCTTGAAAAGCTTGTTTTTCTCTGATCGAATTCTGAACAGAAGTGAAATCTCTGCAAAAGCAGGAACCACGAACACATACAAAAACAGGAAAATCTCTGCCCAAGAATAATCCAAATAAGGGAACGCCTCGCTGATAATATTAATACCAGAAGTTACAGAGATTTCGACATTCTGAATTCTCCAGAACACCACGTACACGCCTGCAAGAATAAGCACTACTTTCAGGACTTTTGAAAGCACACCGTTACGGATTATCGGGAATGAGATCAAATAAAAAGATATCGATATAGAAAACCATGCGATAAGTACAAGAAGTATTTTGCCTATAATCGAGATAAGCTGCTCGTTTCCGAGTATTGAAACAAGGATGTTCACAGCTGAGAAAAAAGCTATTACAGCAAGAAGAAGAACGAAATTGATTATCGGTTTTACGCGCGCATCATCGTTTCTTACATCCTCGAATGACGAAAACCAAACAAGGACGGCACTAAGTATAAAATTCAATATTAAATAAATCATCTCAGCCCTCTACCTTTACAGCGAGCATCGTAACGTCGTCGCGGAGTTTCTTGTTGCCGTTATAGGTCAACACCAAATCTGCTATATCGTTGATGATATGCCTTGCGGACTTGTACGCACTGTTCTTAATCGTGGACATATAAAGCTCTGTATCACCAAGCTCCACACCATCATTATCCATAACCTCGGAAACACCGTCGGATGCCATAAGTATCAGGTCATCGCGGAAAAGCTTACGCTCCGCGACCGTTATGTCGTCAAGTTCGATAATACCGACAACCGAACAGTTCGACGTAAGAGGCTTTATCGTATATCCGTCCGGAGCCCTTGTAACGATGATAGGATCAGACATAGACGCGTTTATGTAGCGTATCGTCATTTTCGCGGTGTCAATGATACCAATGAAAAGAACGGTGTACTTATCCTGAAGGTGCATTCCCTTAATGGCGGTATCGACTGCCTTTACAACACCGGCAAGATCCTCTTTGTTCTCAATAATCTTTACGGTGTTCATAACCAAACCCATAACGAGGGCAGCGGCAAGACCTTTACCAGAAACGTCTCCGAGCATAACAAGCGTCTTGTTCTTGTCCATCGGAAGAACCGTATAATAGTCACCGGAAACGTTTACAAGAGGACGGAAATAAGCCGCTATATCAAGATGCGGAATTTCAGGCATCTGCTGAGGCAGGAACGAACGCTGCGTTGCCGCGAGCTGCTCCCACTCTTGGGAAAGAGAAGCAATTTCACTAAGCTCACGGATTGTCTTAGAACGGTTCTCAAAGTGATTGAACTCATCAACCAGACGAGTATAAACAGCGCGATCAAAAAGATGCGTGTAACGGCAGAAAACATAAAGATGCTTGTCACCGCTAACAAGGAAGAAACCGCGAGAATCGCGCAAATTGGACGTAACACCGAACTCGTTGTTCAAAAAGTAAACGCCGTCTTTCCATCCTTTAGAATAGTTTATCTCAAGCTTTTCGGTCGTTGATTCCGCGCTTGCTATGCGGTCAGGACTGTTGTAAATAACGTAATTTGTAGCGCGGTCTATGTAAAGGACTGAGCAGTCTGCCTCATCCTCAAGAATCGCTTTAATCGCCTCTATGAAATCATCGACAGAGTAAGAGAAACGCAGCCTTTCTATAAAGCGTGAAAGCAAGTCAGTTTCGTGAGTGTAGAGAGCCTTGCGCTCGATTTTTGAAATAGACAGTCTTAAGATGTTCGACATTATAATCTGCATTGCACCGAAAACAACCGCCGCGACAATTGCCGCGAAAAGGAACGATGTTTCAGGAACAAGGAAAACTGTCATTAGAATGAAGCACAGCCCAGCGAACGCATTGACCGTGCATAACAAAATTCTTCTTTGTGCTTTGAACATGTTTTTCCTCAAACTCTGTAATGGAGAGAATTATACTACAGTATCGACAAAAAAGACAGAAAATTTTAGACAGAATTAAGGGAAGACCATACAAAAAGCAAAGAAACTGTAGGAAAGCAATAGAACCAAAAGTAATATAAGAAGGAGGGCTCGGCAACAAGTTGCCGCCGGGCTTTGCAGGGTTCCGGCATTCGCCTGCATTCCTTCGGTCTGCTACGCAGCCCTCCGGAACAGCCCTGACGGGCTGCCCTTACAATCCCTGCCCTAATTAAAACCCGCCGAAACCGCCCATGCCATTCATAAGTTTGTTCTGCATTCCTTTGTTGCGGCTCATCTTTTTCATGGCGAGCTTTGTCTTCTCGAACTGCTTTATAAGCCGGTTCACCTCTGCAACGGATGTTCCGGAGCCTTTCGCAATGCGCTTTCTGCGGCTCGGTCCGATAATAAGGTGGTTCGCACGCTCTTTTTTCGTCATTGAAAGGATAATTGCTTCCTGGCTTTTCATGCCTGAAGTGTCTATGTCCTGATCCTGAATCTGTCCGGCGAGCCCCGGAACCATTTCCAGAAGCGACTGAATCGGTCCCATCTTCTTTACGCGCTGAAGCTGCTCCAGCATGTCCTGCAGCGTGAACTCGTTGCTCGCCATCTTTTTCTGGAGCTTTTCGGCTTCCTCAATGTCGATTGTCTCCTGCG
>JAEEGL011180823.1_pt1 | contig 10453 bp, 11 predicted proteins | sample 9134231 | NCBI WGS metagenome assembly JAEEGL01 (sample SAMN16246548, study PRJNA631951) | gut metagenome | biome: gut microbiome; feature: rumen; material: fiber-attached | host: Bos | place: Iran: Karaj | collected 2018-10 | reverse complement strand
GCGGTGAAATGGTGAAAGTGAAAACTCCGCGCTTTCCGCAGTAAACACAGGTGTTTTCGGGGATTAATCTTAAGACATAGTAACAAACATATAATGCTCCGTCAGCAGATGTTTTTTTTAAGACATAATAACATAAGAACACATTTTTTCTAAGACATAGTAACATAAGAACATATTTTTTTCAGGGCAAGACACTTGGCGGAAAGTTAAATCTCTGGCATAATGCCACTTTTTCGGAAAATAATGACGGATTGTCGTGGAAAAATGTTAACTTTGCAGCCAAAGGCTGCGAGTAAGCGAGAGCAGAGCAAGCTCACTTGTTCTGCCGAGCATGAGTAGGCTCGACGAAAGTCAATGGCTGCGTCTGTTCAAAAACGAAGCCGGAACTAAAGTAATAAAGGAGATATAATTATGGCAATACCAGTTACAAACATACCAGTACTGACAGGTGAAGTGGCAGAACGTTTCATCGAGCAGTGTGAATACAATGCCAAGCATCTGGCAGGGTCGGAGTATCGTGGCGAGTTCGAGGACATCTATAAGGATATTATTGCACGCTCACCATTTTTGCAGAGATGAGAATCAACGACTTGAAGTTTATGCCACAAGGCACACCAGGGCTGAACATCGAGGCTTTCGACTGTGGCAGGACGGCGGTCAATGAATTCTTCCACAACGAGGCTCAGGACTACCAAGACGAGCTGTTTGGTAAAACATATTATTTCTGTCTGTCTGACAATCCCTCAGAGGTGGTCGCAGGTTTCACCGTAGCCAATGCCAGTATCTTTACCAAGCGGTTGCCTAATGCTCGCCAGAAGAAGATAGGCCGCGAGGTGCATCATGAAAAGGGACTTATCAATTACCCCTCCATCCTCCTTGCCCAACTCGGTGTAGATGTCAAGTACAGAGGTTCGCACCTTGGTCCGCAAATCATCGACTTCGTGATGCAGTGGTTCACCTCGCCCGACAACAAGTCAGGTTGCCGCCACCTCATTGTCGATGCCTACGACGAGCCGCACCTGCTGGAGTTCTACCAGCGCAACGGTCTGAACCTGTTTTTCTCTTCCCTGGAGCAGGAGATGGAATATCGCAACTGGGACATAGAGAAAGACGGACGATTAGAAACGCGTCTCATGTTCCGCGACATGATATTGCTCAAACGACCTTCATTACGATAATCTCCGCTAATCCATTTATGCACAACCGCTACGCATACATACCAACCACTACTTTTGTAGTCCTCACAAGGGCTGCAATAGGGGGTTGATGCGAACGCAATTTTTACCCCCCCCTCTAAAACACTTTGTAAATCAGTACTTTCCCGATACTGTCAGGTGGCAGTATTGGGCGCATAAACTATGGAGCGCTGCGAGCCATTTCCGAGCAAGGCTCGCCTACCCGCAGCCTTTCCGTAGCCACTCCGTCGTGCCCTTTTCCTTCAGGAGAATGGGCATGTAAATTTTTCAACTGTAGCTCTCCCATACAACCAATTCCCTCGGCAGCGTAATCACCTTTAATCGCTCATACCAGATGCGCGACGATCCGGCTATATGCTTCTGCGTATGTCCGCTGATAATGTAGTAACTGGCGGTGTACTCATCCATTATGTCGAGGAAAACCTTTTTGATGCGCGAGCTTTTCTCATTGATGGCGTTATCGAGCGGATTCACCAGATGGTCCACGCCCTCCAGGATTTTCTCCTTGTCCATCATCTTTGCCGTAGCCATGTAGTAACGTGTAAGTTCTGCACGATAATCGGTCAGACGCTTGAACTCGATGCCCTCAGGATGAGCTAGGAACAGCAGGTACACGGCCTTATGTACGGGCTGAAGTTCTATCTCCTTGTTGCCTAAGTCCATCAGGAAGAAACGGTAGTCCTTTGTTATCAGTAGCCTGCTCAACTTCGCACGTGCCGCCTCTATGCGCAGTTCCTCCAACAAGGGCGCACCAATGGCCTTCAGCAGCAAGTCTTTCCGACCTGCAGCCACCAATTCCTTCACTGACAGGGAAAGGTCAACGGCAATTTCTTCGGGCGTTCTTTCCATCATCTTCAGGCTACTCTTCTGTTTCACGTACAATACCAGACAACCAATCCCGAATCTTCTCACCAATCGTAGGTTGTGGCTTGGGCTGTTCTTCAACGGCAGGTAGTTCTGGCTCTAGTGCCTGCTCAACGATGAATTCAGGTTCAGCAATCGGTTCCTCAACTTCTTTCTTGACAGGTCTGTAGAGTTGGGGTATCAAACTCTCGTAGTAGGCATCATCTTTCAGTTCCTCGTCAATCTCCTGACTGTCCTCCATACCCGTAGCCAGTATTGTCACCTTTGCATCCTCACCAATGCTGTTATCGCTGGATATACCCCAGATAACTTCAATATACGGATTCAGACTATCAAAGAAGTCATCTATCTCCTGCATCTCGGGAACCATGATGGGGGCTTCCTCACTGGAATAGATGTTGAATAGTATCCGCTTGGCTTTGCTGATGTCACTACCATAGAGAAGCGGCGAATGAAGGGCGTTTTGTATTGCCCTTTCCACGCGTTTCTCGCCACTGGCCCGTCCCATCGCCATGATGGCACCACCGCCATCACGCATGGTCGTTTCTACATCACGGAAGTCAAGATCTATACCTCCGTTGCTGTTCACCGTAATCAGTTCCGAAATACCAATCACGGCATCCTTCAGTATATTGTCGGCTCTTGCGAATGACTCCTTTACAGAGATGGGTGTATCGGCATAAACATCACATAGTCGCTCATTGTTGATAATGAGCAGCGCATCCACATTCTTCCGCATTTCGTCCACACCTTTCAAGGCACGGATAATCTTCTGCTTCTTTTCAAAGCGGAAGGGGATGGTCACAATCCCAATGGTCAGCATGCCCATCTTCCGTGCAACGCTGGCCACCACAGGTGCAGAGCCGGTTCCAGTGCCGCCGCCCATACTGGCCGTGATAAAAACCATCTTTGTACCATCGCTTAAAAGATGTTCTATGTCAGCGATATTCTTTTCTGCCTCAGATCTGCCGATTTCTGGTTTTCCGCCAGCACCAAGTCCTTCGCCAAGTAGTATCTTCACAGGCACTGGCGATGGAGCCAGTGATTTGCTATCTGTATTACATACGGCCAAGGTCACGCCCGAAATTTTCTCGTCGTACATATTCCTGACGGCATTACAACCTCCGCCACCGACACCAATCACTTTGATGATGCCCTGCATCTTGTCTTCCACCGGACCAAAGTCTAACAATGTATTTTCATCCATAAATCCTTCAGATTTCTATTGTGCCTGCAAAATTACGTTTTTTCCCGCAAGCAACAAAATCTCCGCAAGCCTTGCGAAAGAGAAAAATTACGTTAATAGCATCTTCTGCCATATCTCTCGAGCAATGCCAAGTTTGCCAACAACATCATAAAACCTATCCTTAATTTCTTTCAAATCCTCAGTCAGTATGCTATCACACCGTTTAACTATATCCTCAGGGATAGGATACTTACATGCTGCGATCGCTCCTGCCATTGCACCAATGGTATCGGAATCTCCACCAATTGAGATTGCCAACCGTATAACTTCCTCAAACGAATTACACCCTAATGTGTACATTGCCTCTACGTCCCCTACAGCTACCAAGGACTTCAAACCAAATCGAACAGAGTCATGCACGACTTTACTTTCAACACATCTGGAAATCCGAGTATATTATCAGCAGAGGGATTACCACAATTCAATAGAGCTGTAGTTATTTCTCTAAGACGCAACCCAAGAACAGGGTGATTTAGGTATGCTTTTGCTTCTTCTGTTCCGCTTATGCCATAGAATTCCGAGTTGTAGCTGTGGCCCAGACCCTTAATCTGAGGGAAAATAAACCATATCCAATGACCGCTTTTTTTACCTCCTTGTATTTCTCGAAGAGCCACGCTATAGTCTGTTTCCTGTGCTTCCAAAAAGCGTTCAAGGTTATAATTGATCTCTCCTCCGCGGAGAGTATCTACAAAACTTTTGGGTAGACTAACGTTGTTCAGATTCAATGCATCTTTGAAGAACAGGGCCATTTCGTCATCATGATACCCGGCAATACCACAACCTACGCGAGTGACAAAGAAGAACAATTCAGGATGTTCCTTAGCAAAGTCAATAAATCTAAAGCAGTTCCGTTCCATTCACACCTTTTCTATGACCAAGAGGCTTTCCAAAACGGCGCACGGTTCGTTTGATGTTCTTCATCGTGTCGTTCAGGAACATCTGCACATCAACATCTGCCCCCTCAAACACCTTCAGTCCCTGCCATATAGCCTCCACACAGGTAGCCGTATAACCTTCGCTGAATGGTACAGGAATCCCACCATGGGGATAGAATGGACTCAGTTTCACTAATCCATCCTTTGCCCCACTCGTCACATCTGCCAGTATCGCATCCGGATATTTTTTCAATATTGTGGCAGGCTTCTTCCGTTTTGACTCAATGACAATCATGACTCTATCTTTTTTAGAATAACCCTACGTCCACCCCTGTCAGGACCGTCACGGCGTATAACCCCTTTCGATTGCAAAGCATTCAGGTCACGGCGAATGGTTCTGGCATCCACTCCTAATAAGTCAGCCAGCGTAGCGGACGTTTCTAGGACATTTTCTAGGACATTTTCTAGGACATTCCATTGTCCCGTCTCTACAAGCCTTTCAACGATTCTCCTCTGACGCTCAGTGAGTTGGCTCGCTGAAATATAGTCTATGCTTCCTAGGACATCTTGATGTCCGTGATTCACATTATTCCTTTTGAATGATATCCTGACTCCGCCACAGAAATTCTCGACTTCAGGCATAGGCAGTCCTGCGCTCTCGAAGCCATCATGTATTTTCTTATAGCCACGCCCCCAGGCATCGATGAAGCCCGCCTTGAAGAAAGCGTTGGCAATATTCTTGTTGCGCGGTCGAGAAGAGTGTTGTCCTAAAAGCGTTTCCAGCGTGTAACCGGCAGGCAGTTCACCATCGTTCCACACGTCCACATGGTCGTTCCATACACGCATCTGAATATGAACACCTGTATAGTCCTTATGTATAATCGCATTATAGAGTATCTCGCGCAAAGCCTCCTCAGGCACCTCAAGTTTCTCTATCCGATTCATCCCCTTAAAAGTGATGGGCATAATCAAGTATTTTGCCTTCAACAAGTCAACGACCCTATCTGCCATCTGAATGATGTTACCCTCTACGACATCCTGAAACATAAGGTCTGCCTCGTCAACGCCAAAGCGACCAATATGGAACCTCACGCTGGTGAAGTATCTCTGAGGTCTTTTGGCAAAAAGCAATAGTGCCGCATTCTTCAGCTTCCCGTCTTCGTTAATGAGGTCCAGGTTCTGAAGAAGCATCTCGATAGGCATATTCCGCTCCTCGTTAGTGATACGTCCGTTCTCATAGCCCTTCCTTAAGAAATAGTCTATTGCCGCTTGGTCCAAATCGCCTATCGTCGCACTTTCATTGGGGATATCATCCCACGAGCGTCCCATCTTTTTCAGGATAAACTGCTGCAGCGCGGGTCCACGTAGTTCCTGCATCGTACTGCCTGAGCGATAATAGTACTTCCCTTTGTAATTGATGGGGATATTGCTGGGTTCTATCTCCACTTCTATATACTCCAGTCCATCCTGCTCATACAGGTTTACATCCACCACGACACCCATTGTCGTGACAATCTTATTGGGGATGTCCTCCATCAGCCTGTCCACATTATCAAGACCAATGATTTCATGCTCATCATTCACGCCGAAGTACATCACCGCCCCCTGTGCATTTGCAAATCCGCAAATCCACGCTAGATATTTATCGTGCCAACTCTCCTTGTATTCCACATTCTGGCACTCCTTTGGTTTCATCTTCGCCATATTGTTACTTTCTTTCGTCTGCAAATATAATATTTATTTTGTTTTTTATTGATGTATGCAAAATCGTGGCATTTTATGTCAAAACAATCTTGGCTTTTCCGTTCTCTAAAGACTTATAGACATCGTCATCAGAATGCCAAATAGTATCATCCCACTCCTTTTCATACTTTTTGGCATCCATGTATAGAAGATGTCTAGATCCCATAAAATTTCCATAATCCAATATCAGACACGACGCATTCTTCACCTTTTTAAGTATATTGTAATTGACCGAAGTGGTTACATTATGATGATCGTCTTCTACATATGCATCTCGAATGACAATTGCAATTAGCGAATCATTCAATGGTAGTTTACATCTTTCCTTTTCTGATGTATATACCAAAAGACGATATTCTTGTTCGTATGCCCAATCACAAGTCTTTTTGAAAAAGAATTCACTTATATCGATGGGAGTAAAAGGTTTAACTATACCATCTTTAACCCTAAAAGATACAGAAAAAGGATAATCGGGAGAAACATAATCTACCTTATCATGATATATGTTTGATGGTAAGCCAGTAAGCAATTTAGCTTTATCAAAGATAAAACATACACCTTTACCTTTATCGCCGTAATGTCCCCACATGGCAGGAATGTCAAAGCCACATCGGCAGAAATCTCTTGTCAAGGAAAACTGCTGATATTTTTCTAATTCCTTTTTTGCCATTCTTTCTATCTCTGGAGTTAACCTCTCAAAAAACATAGGACGATACAGCTCATTAATATCGTTCAGATCTTTTAGATAGCCAAACCACAACTCATTAGTTTCCAATATACCTAATGCCTTTTCAAAACTAGTATAATGATATAGTTTCTCAGTTTTATAGAATTCTTCTTTAGTCATATACTATTTAAATTATCAATTTTCTGCAAAAGTAGGACTATTAATCTTCACTTGCAATTATTTACAATGATTATAAGCAGATCTAATAATATCCGTTATTATTCAATTACTCTTACAATATCATCTTTTCCTTCACGATATAAAGTAATTATCTTTGCTGTTTTCAAATCAAAAGAGTCTCCAACTGATAGAGAACTACTCTCACAAAGAGGAATATACGTTTGACCGCCTGTTTGCATAAAGAAGCAGACACTATTACCATATTGGGAAGCAACAACTTCTGCCCGTTTTACAAGTGCTATTTCTTCAGGATCAAATAGTCTAGTGTCCTTAACCGCCCAGCCGCATTCTTGTTCAATCAATTTGCCAGAAAAGTCAGGTAACAATAACAAAAACTTCTCTTTACTACCTATAGGAATCAAAATTTGGTTAAGAGATGAGCATCCTGAGAATACTTCTTCTCCTATTTTATCAAGAGACTTAGGTAATGATATCTTTTTTAGATTTGTACACTCATAGAAGACCCGATTACCCATGACTGTCAAAGATTCGGGAAGATTAATTATTTTCAACTTTTTACACCCTAAGAAAGCAGCTTGAGCAATCTCTTCTATCATCTTTGGCATGGTGATAGATTCAAGATTAACACAACCTGCAAATGCTGCAAATTCAATCTCCATGACATTATCAGGTATTACAATAGTATGTATTTTTTCGCATCCATAAAAAGCTCGTTTACCAATTCTAATAATGTCTTCTGGGATACGAGTTGAAGAACATCCCAACACAATAGTATTTCTATGTGTTTCAATTATTGCATTACTATCATTTCTAGAATCATAAATCTTGTTGTTCCTATGTACCTCTATAGAAGTAAGATTAATACACCCTGTAAACGATTCTTCTCCAATCTCCACAACATTTTGGGGTATTAAAACTGAGGTTAGACGATAACAGCAAAAAAAAGCTCGACTTTTAATTTGCCTTATACTATCTGGTATCTTAACCAAACTTATATTTGAGCAGTTGAAAAAAGCTCGTTTTCCGATGGTTTTTACAGAGTCTGATATTATTATGGAAATCAACTGCTTGCAATTTCGAAAAGCATCGTTACAAATAACTATTGTGCCCGCTAATACTGAATAATCATTGATCTCATTCGGCGCCTTCAATAAGCGTTTCTTGTCCGCACTGTATTTGACTCCATATGTGTCAGTCCATGCATCAGCTAAATCTCCATCTGTAACCTCAGTGGAAAGATTCTCTTCCTCTAACATAATGGATGGTTTTTCTGGTTCTGGCAAAGTAAATAAATGATATGACTCCTTGAACAGTGACTTTTGAGCAGAACAAAGATAGAAGAGAGACAGATATGTCGTTAAATTCTTGTCTGCCATTAGCGGCCTTAACGCATCGAGAACTTCACTTTCTGCTATGTTGCGATAATCGCGCTCAGATAGCAACAGTCTTCCATCACCACCATATTTTTCCAAAAGAGAAGGCTCGTTAGCAATAGCAAGAAGGGAAAGGAGAATAGACGAAAGTGGAAAATCATCAATATGCTCATCAAAATCATTCTCATTCCTTAATGGATGACGGAAATCTGGGCTACCAAGTTCTCTGGCCTTCTGTCCTTTCATGGCTGGCACATACATGCCGTCATAATCCACCAAGACCAATCTTCCATCTTCTTTGACTATTATATTGTCTGGCTTAAGATCTCCATGAGCAAATGGTTGTTGAAGTAGCCAGATTGCAAGGCAGCTGAATTGGTATGCAATTTTTTCCAATTCATATCCATTTACCAACAACTCTACTGCCTTTTCTTCTGACTCTGTAGTTTCATCCAAGTATTCTGCTCTTTGATATCTATATACATATTTTTGGATGTACTTATCCAATGTTTGACCTTCCACCCAATCCATCAGCAAAACAGGAAACTCCGTTTCATCGGAATTCATAGAATCGACAAACAATTCCTTATCCAAGTATTTGATAGGCGTGAGGAAGGTGCTGCTAACATACTCCAGCTCCTCAGCAATCATACGATAAGCCTCTGCACGCCCTTCTTGATCTTTCAGGAAACACTTCACGGCATGCTGTTTCCCTGTCTGTTCATCCTTCATCTTGAACACCACAGCAAAGTTGCCACTCGTCATCACAGGTCCCCCATCCTCATCCAACACCGGACGAAGGTTTTTCAACTCGTCAAAATTCTCTTTGGCAGCCTTGATGGCTTCTATGTATTCTGAAATCAACGGATAATTCATAAATTGTTGCTTTTTGTTGCAAAGATAGCATTTTCTCCTGATATAATTCAGATTGCTTATTCCACAAGGCTTGCGGAAACTGGATGTTTGTCTTCTTGTGGCAAAAGATAGTTTTTCTTGTACTCACTAACCAACAGTTCTTTGATGTCTACATCTAACAGCTCAGCCATCTTCAACAGATTACTGATGTCGGGCTGTGACGAGTTAGTACACCACTTAGAAACAGTTGACGGTGTAACCCCTAACTGTTCTGATAACCACTTGCTAGTACGTTTCTTCTCTACAAGCACCAATTTGATGCGATTAATATCTTCCATATTTTAGGTTTTTATGCCACAAATATAATGAAAATATTTCAATTTATAATACTTCACCTTTAGAATATATGCCAAATCATGCGTTTTTTATGTTTTTTATGGCTTCTGGCCATACAAAAGCAAATTATATAGAGATTGTATGTCATGTTTCAACTTATAAAAACAATCTATCCTATCAAGAGTTTGTTCATTCATATAGAGTCTCTTGTTCAACTCAATCATTACGGAGTGATATTCAACGGGAACAGGGAATGTCTTACTGTTGGAAAATGGTCCATTGATGCCAACCTTATATCCAAGTGACTTGAAATACTGGACAATACAGTCGATTATCTTCGTATATGGGCGCGTCTCGTCATCATTATACCCGATACATATATCTATATCGGGTGGCGTAGGATTCAACAGATTGGGAAGCGCAGAAAAACTATGGCAGTCTATCAAAAGGATTTTATTCATACATGTCATCTCAACTATTCTTTTAGATACATCAGCATGAAAATCTGCATAATATTTGAAGGCTTCGTTTAATCTGCTGAAGGAACGTTCTTCAAATGGCAGATAATCGCTATACAATGTTCGACGATATGAAATACCAAGTCCTTTGTCTTCCAAAGGATCATTTACAAGTCTTTCAACATCGCAATATAATCGGCAATAAGGAAAAACTACAGAACAAATATTCCTTTTTTGTTCACGTGGTACAAACAATTCGTCAGTGTAGTAATCTATAAGAAGCTTTTCTTCTTCATCCAAATCAGTGAAAGAATGTGTGGATTCAGAAGGAAATGATGTTGAGGAATGAGGGATGTGAAGTAGTATTCCCTCATAGTCACGAATAGTTTTACCTCTTCGGCTTGCCATAATAGAAGCAGCTTTCTTGGCTGAATCGTCTTTCAGAAAGGTAATTGTCCCAAAAACTGACGCTTTTTTTTGATTGCTATTCTTAGGATTATCTATCATTTGTAATTTAAGCCCTAATCTTTTTGCATGTTCCACAAATTGATTGTCTATCCAATCAACCAAATTTTCTTTTTCTTCCATATTATAGATAATGATTGTTGATTTAACTTTATAATCTTTCGCTTATAGTGT
>JAEEGL010904918.1_pt1 | contig 10453 bp, 10 predicted proteins | sample 9134231 | NCBI WGS metagenome assembly JAEEGL01 (sample SAMN16246548, study PRJNA631951) | gut metagenome | biome: gut microbiome; feature: rumen; material: fiber-attached | host: Bos | place: Iran: Karaj | collected 2018-10 | reverse complement strand
TGCACCTAGTATGAGAGCAGAAGAAAACGAATCAGGAAGATATTATCAAGGGTATAAAAAATACGTCAAAACAAATTGGCAGCAGTTGATATTTGAGTATAACCATAATACAGCAGGTTGGGGCTGGGGAGATGAAGGTTTTGAGGTTCCACCAAGCGGTAAACCTGACGGAATAGAACAATTACTATTTGATTTACCTATACCTGATTATACAGAATTATTAGAAACAAAATAGAAAGGAAAAGTATGACTGAATTTAAAATACCTGAACAGATTGAAGATTTTAGAAAATTTTACAAGAGTAAGAAAAATATACAATTAATTACAGTAAACATAACAACAGGATCTAATGTAACGCTAGGTGATATTAAGAATGATTTTGATAATGTTGCAGAGATTCTTAATCCACATCAGGAAATTAATTATAAGTTAGAATATGATGATTCACTACGTCCTGATGAAAAAATAATTAAGGTAATTGTTTGATGAGATTAAAAGAACGCTTAAAATATAAAGATGAATACTGCACAAAATTTGTATTAAAACAGATTGATACTGTGAAAAAGTATTTTGGTATAAGTCATTCTAAAAGAGTTTTTGCTTTAGATTGGTGGTTTGACAGAGACTATTTTCTATGTGGAGATAAAGTTTATGCAGTTTACTTTGATTACAAAGAAAATGATCCTTATAAACCTTTAGTTAATTCTGCTTATGTTATTACTCTCAAAAATGCTGAAGTATTTAATTTTGAAGAAATTAAGCCTGATGACACAACACCATGTATTTATAAAACGCACCTCGGAATAAATATTGATAAAACAAGAAAATGTCTAACAGAAGAACATTTTAAGTTGTGGTACAATTCGCCTGTACAAGTTAATGAATATGTAGATGTTTCGCATAAGAAAGCAATTGAATTCTTACAGAATTATAAGAAGAATACTTTCAAAACGAACCGATATTTATTCTACATTAAAAGAGATGATGACCGCACTTGGCAATACTTTGTTTATGCTTATGATTTAAAAACCAAAGCAGAATTAAAAATTTATGTTGATACTTATATTTATACAAAATTTCCTGAAAAACTAAGCGAAATATATGTAAAAGATTTGTCTAAGAAATTATCAAAACAACAAATCTTGCAATGCAAGAAAGCATTTTTTGAATATTGTAGACAAGAGTGTACTGAACTGAATGCACCGAACTTTTATGCATTAGAGTTTGTTAAGCAATGCGTTCAACCTATTGAAAAAGATAGAGGTTGGGCAGTTAATAGACCATTTTTGTGCGGCTCTGAGTTTGATAATATTTGGATTGATGATGTCTTAGGTTATGATGAAAAGCCGTATTTTCTTGTATGTAATAATACCCAAAGAACAATAACAAAAATTGCTGCATTAGATTTTTATAAACCTAAATACAAATCCACTAAACCGTATGTAAATGCTTTTATGAAACGGAATCATTGGGATATGGATAAAGGTACGCTTGAAAGGCTTGTTAAATTTTTGAAAGAACCATTTAACAATTCTATATTTAAATATACAAATGAAGACTGTTTTAAAGGAAAAACGAACTGGCAGATGTTGATTGAAATGTATAACGAAAATACGGCTACGTTTAACGAAAAGTATGATAAATTGCCATTAGATTTACCCCTGCCTGATTACACAAAACTTACGGAAGAATAGAAATGAAAGTAAATGTGAAAAAATATTTTGAGTTTGGAAGAACTCTTTCTTTAAAGGAGCAAGATGAATTTGCAAAAAGGGCAAATAGTGTTCTTCTTGCGATAGAATTAAATCCTGAATTATTTATTGAGGGTTTTGAAACTCTTTTTAAGGAATATCCAAAGTTTAAAGAATGTATTGAAGATTAAAACGAACGACCTTATCTGACATAGTTGCCCTTTATAATTAACATGTAACTACAAAGAAAAGGCGAACAAATTATGGAATACGAAGAAATCTCAAAAATTTTTTATGAAGAACTAAAAGATGAACTGCAACGTAAACCTATGACAGCAGCAGAACTTAATAACCCTATGGATCACGATAAAAAAGAGCCATTGTATAATGCAATATTTTGTTATGATGAGCAGGATAAATTATGCGGATTTAACATACAACCAAGAATAGAAGAAAAAGAGATTTATAAATTATGATATTATTTACCGCTTATAGATACCTCTTGGACAGGAGTGAAAAAGGCTGAGAATTTGCCTGACAAAAAGATAAAAATAGGTTTTGATGGAGAATACATATCTCAAAATGAACTCTTAAAAAAGAATGACCCACTGCTTGCTAAGTCCATGTTATTTAACTTCAATGTATACGGAGTTTTAAACTTAGGTAATGGCGTAGTAGGAATACTCTCTTCTGACATTTTGTATTTAATTTTAAGAAGATTTAAAAATGCAGGATATCCGATAAACAAAGCAACACGAAAAATGAACGAAACAAAATTATTCGTTTAATACTAAGAACAGTCCGAAGCGGACTCAAAATGCTATCAGGTGAATTATGAAAATTGGCGAACTTTTAACAGTTGATACAATAGCAGATGCTGATTTTGATTTTGAAAAATGCGATAAAAAAGAAATTTTATCCAAAATGTTAGAGAATCAAACTCCGAAATCTGTGAAAAGATTTAGTTCCAAAGGTACTTGTTGGTCTTTTGGCGGAGAATTTTATGATGAGTTTGATTTGTATATCAATGGTGCATTACTTGGTACAAGCAATCTTGTAAGCGATTTTATTGATGATTTTTTAAACTTTTTACCGCATTTGGCATATACTAATGATAAAAAATTAATATGTCCATTTGAGTATGAAGGGATAATAACTGCATTTATTACAACACCGATAGACGATAATAACATCCGAGTTTCTGTGTTTAAAAGCGGAGAAATTTATAAGAAGTACCGCCCTGAATATAGGTTTGGGGCAGATATTGTAATTAACAAAAATGTATTTTTAAAGCAAATGTATAATCTTTTACAAAAAATGGTAAAAGATACAGAAGAAAAACTTTATAACGAGAATGTGTGGATTTCTGAAACAAAATTTTTACTAAGCGAACTTGATAAGTATTTTGAAAATCCTGAATTATTTAAGAAAAGATATGAACCCCAAAGACATATCAGAGTTTTTGATGTTGCATATAAGGATTTGGATAACACATGGCAATTTACAACAGTCCTTGATAATGATAGAGATTCAAACCCTATACATTGGGAAAGAGAAAAACAGCAAGGTAATATCCTCGATTATGATATTTTCGAACAGTATCCTAAAGATATGTTTGACTGGGATACAGAAAGCAAATGTTTTAAAAAACTAACAGAAGAAGAAATAAAAGAAAAACTTAAAAATTATATGAATGAACGAGAAGATAACAACTGGGTTTATTCAGCAGAAACAAAAAAATGGTATGCACCTAATGAAATAATGCCGCATAGTGATGATACTCGTGTCAGATGTGTTTATCACGGGGGAGTAAATTATGAAATCAAAATAGGGAACCATGCTTATTTATGCGAAGATGAAGAACTTAAAAATTTTATTGAGAGAAGTTATGACATTGATGGAGAATTAACCGAAGATAACCTTGGCTTTTTGGGCTGTGTACTAATCTTAAAAAACGGCAATGATAAATTCGCTGAAATTGAGTTTGATTACAGAAATTATAAGCAAATAAGAGAGTGTCTTAACAAAGTAAAAGATGGAGAATATGCACGTTTAACACTTGATGGAAATAGCAACTTTAAATTACACATGTGGCAATATCTTTATGATAATTCCGAATCAAAAGATGCAACAGATTTAAAGGTTGCTTGCTATGATATGAGAGATAATAAAGAGTTATACATTATGATTCTTGATAAACAAAATTTTATAGACTGCTTTACACAGGCTCTTGATGAGATTGCACATAAATTAGAAATTACCAAACATCTTATGGAAGTTGGTGAAAAACTTAAAATAAAAGACAAATTTACAAAAGGTAAGGACTATAAATTTAATTATATTGAACCATTTAAAGGTGATTATGCTTGTGTATATAAATATCTTTACGGATGGGGAATTATAAATAAAAATCTTGAATGGGTATCACAACCTGAAACTGTCACTATATTTGGAGAAGAACATCCTAAATGGGGAAAAGAGATAAAAGGATTTGTAACCAAATATTCATATCTTCACAATATAGACGGTAAATTGTTCATTGCTTCAAGAAACAATGGTGAAGAGTTTGTTATGGATATAAAAGGAGACATTCAAATTCCACATGTAGCAGAGAAAATATATTACCAATATTTAAATAACAACCTCTACTTCATTGCCGTAAATAGTGATAAAACCTTGTTTATAAATTCAAAAGGAGAGGTGCTATTCCAACTTGATTTTAAAATTGGTGAAAAGTTTTGGCTGTTTGATGATATTGTAATTATTTCAAAAGATGAAAAGTACGGTATTGTTGACTGGAGGGGTAAATTAAAGGCAGATTATATTTTCTCTGAGATTATTCCTAATAAAGACAGTCTTGATTTCATACCTGTGAAATACATTGATAGATGGGGATTTATCAATAAAAACGGTAAGATTATTAAAATGAAAATTGAGGATGAATAACATGGAATGTAAAATGTATTTTAAAGGTGGTGTTTACCGCTTAGATAAAGAAAAAGGCAAGGGTAAGATTTATAAGATTATAAATAAATCTACTCCTATACGTATAGAGAAATTATTTTCGGAACATTCTTCTGTGGATGCCCCATCAGGAACATATTATTTTAACTTTGATAATTATCGTCTAAGGTTAACTTGGTTGTTGGACGAAATATATTATTTTCTTGAACTTGTAGAAAATACAGCAGATGAGCAAGTAAGTTTTATACAAACAGTAGATGATGAAGGTTTTTATTACTATGTTGTAACTCTGCCGTTAGAGAATGATATCAGGTTTGTAGTATTAGATAGAAAAGAAGAAAATTGCAGAGATTGGCAAACAAGGTATAAAGACCCTAAATTAACATCTACCGTTGCTGTAGTTGATGTAATTATAAGCCGTGAAGAATTCATCGAACAGTGTTATGAAGAATTTAAATGGATATATGAAGAAAACAAATATTATATTAGCGAAGAATACGAACAAGAATGTGAAAAAGAAGGAGCAATATTATGTCAAGAATATGTTCTTAAAAACATCTTAGAAACAGCACAACTATTAAAAAGTTATTTGGAAGGTGATAGATAATGCACGGATATGATTTAGGAACTTTTAAAAATGGTAAAGCATTTATACATTTTGACGGCGTTGTAAACGGTAAATTTGATTACGGTCCAAGAATCTGTATAAATAAAAATGGCGAAAAACTCTTTGAACTTCCTGACAGAGATATGTTCGTTTGTGATTATGAGGATGAAGATATTGCCTTTGTTAGTAATAAGAATGGGCTTCACGCATTAATGGATAACAAGGGGATTTTCCTTACGGATTTTATCTATACAAATATCTATGGCGGAAGTGAGGAAGGTCTTTGGGAAGTAAAAAGAGGTGGCAAACACGGACACATTGATATAACAGGAAATGAAATTATACCTTGTATTTATGATGATGGCGGATACTTCTCCGAAGGTGTTGCTGCAGAATGCCTGAACGGAAAATGGGGTATGATTGATACAAGGAATGAAACCATTATCCCTTTTGAATATGAGGGAATTTGCATTTGCAAAAACTTTCTTGTAAATGCTAAGAAAAATGGTAAATATGGCTTAATTAATAAAAGGAACGAAGTTGTAGTTGATTTTCTCTATGATGAAATCGACTGTTGGTGTACAAGAGATTGTACCGCTTATCCTGCTCTAAAAGGCAATAAGTGGGGAATTATAGACCGATACGGAAACGTGTTAGAAGATTTCATCTATGATGATGCACAACTTATTTCTGATAATGATGATAATGCAGGAGAGTTTATTATCCTTTTGAAAGGAGACTTTAAAGCAATTTATTCAACAAAGAAACGAGATTTTATTACAGGATTTGAATACAATTTTGTTGGGTATTTATCAAATAATAGATTTTTGGTCTTAAAAAATCATAAAGTAGGTTTTGTTGATATTAATGGTGAAATCGTTATCCCACTTATTTATGACAGTTATACGCATGATGATTTTTCAGAAGGATTATGTGTAGTTTATAAAGACGGTAAAGCAGGAATGATAGATACTGAAGGGAATATAATAGTGCCATTTGAATACTATAAATTATTTGATTGCCATGAAGGTATGATATGGGCAAAAAATGATAAACAAGAGTGCGGTTATTTGAATAGAAAAGGTGAAATAGTTATACCGCTTGGGAAGTATCATGTTAATCACCGTTTCAGCGATGGGCTTACACCTGCTTGGTCAAAAGAAACGGGCAATGTTTATCTGACAAAACAAGACGAAGTTGTAGAGATAAAAATATAATTGAACTAATACTTAATGTCTAAATTATTTTACTAATTCATTAATTATTGCTTGAGGATTTATTAGTTTACCAACATATTGTCCATCATCATAATTGTGCAGTTTGTCAGCCGTTTTTTGCATTACTTCTATAAATTGCTCATAAGTAACATCTGGTTTTACTTGTTTTGCTAGAGCATATACACCTGCAATATATGGAGCTGTCCAAGATGCTCCACCAAACGCACCTTCATATCTTAATCCATCATAATTATCTGCAACAGTTCTATGTTCGGCTGGGATAAATATAGTTTGGTCTTTTTCTTCATCGGGTCTTTCATTCCACCAATCACCATCTCTATGGAATCTATCCGCTCTATATGAACTAACTTCATTTGGATTAGATTGTGGGTTTCTGTCAGCACCAGCAAAGTGTTTATATTCTTCTTTATCATCACAAGTTATAACGGCAATACCAACTTCTTTTGCCTTTGCTATAGTCTCTCGTAGTGCTGCATAGTTTTGTTCATAATCAGAACACATATCAAAACCACAACTTATTGAAATAACTGATATAGTTGGTTCTCCATTTTGTTTATATTTTTCATTTTGTAAAATAATGTCTTGTATTGATTTTGCATATTCTTCACAGGTATTTGCACTATAAAATGCTAACTCAGCATCTGGTGCTACACCACAGTCTTTACCAACAGCAACAGATGAAACGGCATTTCCATGATATGCACTTGGTTCAAGATTAGTAGCAAAATTTCTATTATACAATAGGTGCTGGCTAAATTGAGGGTTATCTGTTATAGCTTGGTCAATAACTGCAATTCTGACACCTTTTCCTGTAATGCCTTGTTCATGTAATGTACTAACATTCAAGCCAGCTTCTAATGTGTTTATTTTTGCTTTGTCAATAATGGCTGCTTGTTCTTCTGATAATATAGTTGTATCATCAATCGTTAAATCTAATAATTGCTCTGGTGTTAAGTCTAATGTATCAAGATACAAACCTCTTGCATCTCTTGTATTAAATTGGTCTTGCTTTGGTATATCTTCATAACTTGATGGAGTATATTTTTCTCTATGCAACTGTTGTATATCTTCTAATGTTCCTGTTTGAATATCATCTACACTATCATAGCCAAAGAAGTCTTTGAAAAATTCCAACGCTTCTTGTGGGGTAAAGACTTTTCCAGACCATGCATCAATAACAACTGCATTTTCTCCCCAAGTACGAGGGTCTTTTGTATTGGCATCTTCAGATAAACCTATTACATTAAAAACATGTTCACCTTTGCTAAAATTTATTTCCTTTGTGCAAATCATAATTTCTTTGACATCATTAATACCTTGTTCTTGAAGGTATTTAGTCATAATTTCTGCTCTATGTCGGCACTCTTTAACTTCTCTATCTTCCGTTTTAACATTGTCATTATTTTCTTGTGTTGTAATAATCTCCAATTCTGCAGCTCTTGCTTTCAATCTTGCAATTTCTTCTTTATCACCGCCATGAGCTTCTATGTAATCAGCATATTTTCTACAATAGGTTGATGATTCTGCATTAGGATATTCGGCATTAAAGCGTTCAATTAAATTGTTTCCGACTTCGGTATTATTTTCAGCAGTATTAGGAGTTGCTGCTTCAATGTTTTTATGAAGGGTATCATTAACAAGTTTTACTATTCTTTGCCAACAATCTTGAGTAAATTTTACTACTGTGCCAACTTGAACAGTTAAATTTTTATTTTGATTATTTTTATTATTGCCGTTATTCTCTATGGTATAGTTATTTGGATTGTTAAGTTCATTCATGACTTCATTCCAAATACTTCCCATTTGTTTACATTCAGCAGAATTTAGACCTAACTCTTGTGCTATGCCTTGAGTTATGCCGCCTTGCTTTATTACAAAATGTCCGTCTATTCTGCCATCTGCCATATTATCCTATGTAGATTCTCCTTTTTGTTGTTCATCTTTTATTGCTAGTAATAATGCTTTTATATCTATAATTTTTATTTGAGTTGTTTGTTCACTTCTGCCTGCTGGTCTCCAATCATATTCATTATTTGGGTCTCCTACACATTGTGATTGTGGCATAGTTGAAGTTGTAATCTGAGCAGTTTCTTCTGCTATACGCATAAATTTTTCTTTTGTCATACTTGGGTCAGCTTGACAAGCAAGTGTATAATATCCAGCTAAAACAGGTACAGACCAACTCTGACTAGCTCTCGGGTCGTGTCTAAATGCAGTTGGTGAAGATGGGTCTGGTACTGTTCTATTTCCAGAGTTAATGTATAATAGATTTTCTTTTATGTTTGTATCTATTGTTCCGTCTGGTAATATATCAATTCGTGAGCCATTTTCAATTTGATAGTTATTAAAATCATTAGGGTCTCCCATTGGGTCTTTTTTCCCTAAGTATCCTGTTCTATTGTCTTCTGGACAACCACTATAATATATCCAAACGCCTTGTGCTTCTAACTCTGCTGCTATTTGTTTTGCTTCTTCTCCACCATACAGCGGCATAGACATAGAAACAAATCTAATTTTTTTATCATCAGGTAATGATTTATTCTTTTCTAATATTGCTCTTAGGTTCTCTAAAACTTCTGTATTAGTAGCTTCTCCACCACCATTATTCGCAGCATAATAATAAAAATCTGCCTTTGGTGCTATTTCTTGAGCAATATAACTTGTTGCTAAACCATGAAAATGGTTAATCCATTGAGAATTTGAAGATGGAGCTTCTTGATAATCTGCATATCGTACCCCCTCATGCTTAGCAAATTTTCTAGTACCATCTTCGTTATATCCATCTTCACATAATGCTCCGCTATCAATCATAGCAAAACTTACACCTTCTCCTGTATATCCTAATGCATGAACTTCATCAATTCCTAAGCCACTAGTTTTTCCTAAATCAAAAATTTGTTTAGGGTCATAACCTTCTGGCAAATGTTCTTTTGGAGTATTTGAAAAAGTCGTTTCATCAAAACACAAGTAGTTTAATATCTCTCTTTGATTAGACCAATCAATATTACCAGATAAAGGTACACCTGATGGCAATTTAACATCATACACTCCACTTTCTTGTATATATTGCATTGTAACAGGTTTAGATATTTCCATTTTTTCTAATTTTTCAAATACTAGGTTTATATTTCCCTCTTTTGCAGCTTCTTTTAATAGTGTTATGAAGAGTAAATTAAATGCTTCTCTATTTTCAGCTTTATAACCATAACACATATAAGCATCATATCTCATTTCATCTATAGATTCTAATGAACAACGCTCATATTCATCATTGTCCTTTTTATTATTAAATTCCACAGTTGGGTCATTGCCTGTTTTTTGATAATTTTCTTCTGCAATTTGTGCCATTTGGTTTTCAAATTCATTAACATTAATTTCGTCATTGATAGAATTGAAATAATCGTTAAATATACTTGGAGATTTTTGTTTCTGTATAAAACTCTCAATCTCTTCTTTTTGAATTAATTGGTCTTTATTCGTATTAATCATTTTTACTAATGCTGATAAAATAAACATTTTTTCTGCTCCAATCTAAAGTCATACTTTACCATCATGTATAACGGCATTTTTTTTTAAAACTTTAGGGTTTTCAGATAAATTGTTACATGCATATAATAATTGTTACAAATTAGGCTACAAAAAACCTAGGCTTCTATGCAAAAATGCAGGGAGAACTTCCTAGGTTGTACACTATTATTATTTACGATTACACCATGTTTGTCAAGTGTTTGTTCTTGTCTGTAGGTATTTTTGTAGATTTTATTATTACATGTATCAAGTTTTAAGAATTACGACCTCATTTGACATAGTAGGAAGTTATACTAATAGTGTAAGGAATATTAATATGAATCAAACAGAAAAATACTTAAATAAAAAATATGATTTTGTTGATAAAGATATACATGGAAGAGATATGTATATCATAGAAAAAGATGGTAAATATGGAGTAGTTG
>JAEEGL010679661.1_pt1 | contig 10453 bp, 11 predicted proteins | sample 9134231 | NCBI WGS metagenome assembly JAEEGL01 (sample SAMN16246548, study PRJNA631951) | gut metagenome | biome: gut microbiome; feature: rumen; material: fiber-attached | host: Bos | place: Iran: Karaj | collected 2018-10 | reverse complement strand
GACGTCCGTCGCCATGTTCCCCTGGCAAACGCAGCTTTTCGTTGCCCGTCCGCGACCAATTCGGCGGCGAGAGTTCCACGTTGGCTACGAACGGTATGCAATCTTGATGTCTCAAGGCAAAACTTATGCGAGAGTCTTGCGTTTACTTTTGGAACTTGCGTTTACTTCCGGACGGGACGGCAAAATTGAAATATCAGAATCCGAAATTATTACAGTTCCCTTCGCTACAGCTTCAGAATCTTCCTCGGTCATACGATGAATATGATGATGAAATTGGTCGAGCGCTTTGCTCTTTAAACGTAAGTTTCTATCCTACGCTTTTTGCGCAAAGCGGACAACGCTCTACACCTGACGATAAAATTCTCTTTATCATTTAGTGCAAAATCACTCATTATGAGAAAGAAGCGTAAAAGCCCATTTTTACTACAACCCAAGGCGCATGTTGTCATGGTTTTCACCATGTAATCTATATACCGAATCAACTTCGGACTCGTAGAGGCAGCTGAAACACACTCTCTTCAGAACACTGATCGTCTTCATATAATTGCGCTCCGTTACGAATGCCTTTTCGATCATATCTGTCACTATTGTCGTCCGTATATCCGCGCAAGCGCGATGCGGACCGTTTCGGTAAACCATTACTTCTGGTGCTTTGAGTACTTGACTTCTGGCCTTGTTTGTTCGGCTCGTGCCGGTTATTCCGAATGTTTATATGGACAAGGAAGAAGTTCAACGATAGGGATTTTCAAAAGTCCACCAGCTTCCCTTACCACGACCGAAATATTTGGCGCACATTCTGACAGTATCTGCCTACAGTTCCCGCAGGGTGCAAGTATTCGCTCTCCATCAGATGCGCTTATCAATGCCGCGACTACAGTTTCCACATCCGCGTCCGCAGCAAGCACCGCATTAGCATATGCAACAATTTCGGCACATGTACCATGTATGCCGTCGCAATTCACACCAAAATACGAGCGTCCGGATCTAGAACGAATGCCCGCCACGACCGTATGCCTTGACGATTCCCCGAGCCTCGGCAATAGCCTGTCGCCCATACTTAACACATCAGAAACCAAATCGCTATCGACACGATCAAGCATTTGCCATCTCCCTTCCGTAGTGTTGACGAAGTAATTTTAATGTGTGTCTTGACACCTGCTTCTCAACATCGCCCCACCGGCCTTCATGAGCGAGTTGTCTAGTCAAGAAAGCGCTCACGTCCCTCCCATCCACCATCACACGGTCAAGCTCCTTTAACTCAATACCGTACATGGGGAGGATCAGTTTCAACTGGTTGTTGTATTGTCGCGTCACGAAATCACGGTTTTCCGTTCCGACGAAACGCTTCGTAATACCCAACGCCGGAGCAACATACTGACAAAACACCAACACCTCCTTTGTTGCATCAATTCGTGAATGACGCTTTGAGTCCTTCGTAAAATAGTCTGGGAAAACTCTTGGAGAACCAAGAAACTCGCCACAATCAAGGACTCTGACATTACCCAAGTCGCGAGTCTCGTGAAGTAGCATTTCCCTGCGGAGAGCATAAGGAATTTCCGAACGATCTATGGACAAGAGAAAGACATAGAGATAATCAACATCCTTAAGAGCCTCGGTTATAAGATATTTGTGGCCGAGTGTCATGGGATTGCAATGCATGAGGATAGCCCCAGCGGTCTCTCCGCTCTTCATGTCAAACTTAAGACGGGAGATGCCATCGATATACTGACGTAATTCGAGCGAATCTGAAAAGACCTTCTCATGCCCCCTAAAACGATTAAGCGCCGCCGAATCAGACGCGCAGTCTATTGAGGCCGTGCGCGCCGATAGTTTTCTGAAGAACGCATCTGCTATCACAGCATTCGCCTCTGCATTACAATGCGCAGGTCTATCAAGGAACCATTCGTTAGATGGTGGGCTGTGGTTAAAATCATTAGACAAACTAAAAATCCTTTCACCATCGACAGTCGCATCTTCTAGAAAACTGCCCGATTCAAGAAACAGCACCGCATCACCACTTTTAAGAGGGAGCGAAAGGACATAGCGATAGGTATTCTCCAAGTCCGAACCACCACCAACACCACAATTCAAGACAAGCCAACCGCCTCCCGACTCATTTAATTTATTTTGAAGTAGTGAAGCAACGGTGTTACCGTCAGAAACCATCGCTCCTCGGGCAGTACATGGCCCAAACAGATACGCCGTATGAACATATTTATTAGGCTGCCCCAGAGTCATTCGCATGCCGCCAACCACGTTGTAGAATTTGCCCCTGCAATCCACCAATGACCTGAATATCCCCCTGTCGATAACTCGGCTCTGTCTGTTTTGATCCATGCACGCAATGTAGTCCGGTGATTCGATGCCGCCCAACAGATCTGCGCAGAAGCCGTAATCTGCTGTACCATATCCAGCGACGCGCCGTCGAGCATCATCGCTCAAGCATGTCAGCTGATCGGCTTCTGGAATGATACCATAAAAATATGTAACACCAATCGAAGAAAGCATATTCAGTAAATCCTCGTATTTACTATAGAATACAGTTCTGTTTTCTGAATCCAAAACAGAATTGTTAAGGGCAATCATGGAGGCGATCTCACCTTTGAACACCTTGCGGTAAAGTTTAATTCTATTGAAAGAAAGGAACAGCACATTGTCGCCATCATGCAGATCAAGGACACTTTCCCTATAACTCACATTGAATTCTGCCGGACTGAATATCCTTGTGACAATCTTTTTGGCACTATGTTCGGAATCGCAACAGCACACAAAGTTTGAACCGAATTTATTAAAGACTACTTTTCTGACATAACCGATTTCTGCCTCAGACAATTTCGTCACTCGCGAGAGAAGGTTATCCTCATCATTGTTTCGTCCAATAACGTTATCTCCGAAAACTGGCTCTATTTGCAACTCGCGCATGTTGCAGAAGTCTTCAAGGTAGACAGCTCCCATCCGTACCCCGCAGGCATCTCGTACTTCGACCGCATCACAGTGCAGTTGATCAAACAATTCTGCTACATAGTCTCTATCATGCAGCCTTGTTTCAACTAAATAATCAGTACTCACTAATTCGGTCCTTTCCATAGATTCTTCCACATCGATTACACGGTACCATATCGAAGCAGTTCAAAGCCAACTGCTTTTCCCTCATGCGCTGGCTTCGTGATCCGTTAAAAAGCTGCATCATATCGCTTTCAGCAGCATGCCCTACAACGTACTCACAATCATAATCCCAGCAACACAGGCCAGCCCGACCATCGACATGATACACCAAGATCCTGAACGGATCCCGACAGCAAGAGATCTGTTGCGTGAAATCTGGCTTGGCAAACGATGACATTCCTCCATCCAGGTAGCAATGCATCTCCTTGAAATAGAATTCCACGCCATATGGCTTCCACTTTTCTATAAAAAGAGTGCGCTCATGCCGATTCTGCTCGGAAAGAAGCATCTGCATCACAACGCGAATTCGTTTGCCACAGGCGTTGCGTTTTTCAAGAAAGTATCGGATATTGTTTTCAACGACACTGTATTTACAATTTCTCCTGATGTGTTCGTAGACACCTGGAGATGCTCCGTCAACACTGAAGAATACAACATCTATCCCAGACGCGACGAGACTATCGGCAATCCTCGTTGTCATGAGCATGGCATTCGTACTGATTCCGATTTCTCTTGCCGACGGCAAAAGATTCCGGGCCAAAGTGAGTCTTTCGACAATATTTTCATCGCAAAGCGGTTCGCCCTCTTTATGCAAAAACACCTGTACACCCGAAAGGTCGTATTTCCTGAGTCCCTCCATAATTTTGGAAAAGAGCTCTTGAGACATGGTCTGTCGAGGGCGGCTCATCTGTTTATGAGGGCACATTATACATTCTGCATTGCAAAATGTAGTCGTTTCTATGTATATGACCTTAGGAGACATTGTACCCGTTCCCATTCCTATAATGACATCAGATACGCCGCTATATCAGCATGACTATGATTCAAATCAAGGACATTGTCGGTGCGTATCAGGCAAGGCTGAATAATCCCCGTGGGCGTCAGTCTTACGGCCTTAATGCCCTCTACGCAAGATTGTTTAGCAGTGCATTTAGAACACGCATGAAACACCATCTCCCTGTTCAGTTTCGACACCTTTAGATTGACAGAGGCACCGTTGGCCAGCTTGAGGATTCGAGAGGGCAGACTACATTGATTTTGAACCTCAAAGGCATCTCTAACAGCATACTTAGAACGAACAATTCGTTCGATATCCTGCATGGAATAACGATGTTCGTCTATTACTTCATCCCCGCCGGGATATAACAAATTTAATGCATCGACTAACAATTCCTTTTCGCCTGCAAAGTCTAGCAACTCTAAGAAATCGTGTTCATTGACACCTTTCCTCACGACATAGTTGAGTTTTCCAATCAAACGTTTTTCCGAAAGGGAAACAACTGTCCGTTGTATTTTGTCGTACATATCAATTGAACAAAGTGTATTAGCGGAAAAGAATTCTGAAGTCCAGCCATGAATAGATATGTTAAGCCGATCCATACCCACCGCCAAAAATTTTTCATACTGTATGGCATCCGCAGTTCCATTGCTTATCATTGAAAGATCAGAATCCCCTATCCGTTTTCTCAACTTGGCCAAGGTTGTTGTAAGGTTGGGGTAGAGCGATGGCTCACCACCCATTAGTTTGAACTTCCTGAATCCCAAATCATACATTTTCCCGACAGTGGTCAGCAGGAGAGATTCATCAATGTCGACTCCGTCACAAGCAACTCCTTCCCTGTGACAAAAACGACAAGACATATTGCATCTTGTAGTCAATAAAATTCTCAGATATGTAACACCCATACGTTTCATTCAACGTTCGACCTTTTCATACCGTACAGTCTTCATGAAAAACTTTTCGCAAAAATACAGATTAGGCCCAATTGCCTTAATCAACACCGCAAGTGGAATACAAAGCCAATCAATAAATCTAACCGAGATATCGGCACGCATCACTTTGTGAGAAAGTAGAGGAAGAATATAACAATACGCAACTAGCAAGACGCAGTGAACCGTAAAAGTCACCCAATCAAAGCATAAGGACAATCCGCATAATAATAAGAACGAGAACGAAGCCCACGCCCACCGCGCCTGACTCCATAGGCCGTCAATTATCTGAATCAATTGCACGATCTCACAATGTTTGCCAGTCGATTTATATGCAGAAAAAAGGTTCATGCACCCGCCGAACCACCGCTTATGTTGCTTAATCAAAGATCTTATATCATGCGGCACATCATCTTCACAAAAGACCGCCAACGGAACGGCAAGTGCCCCAGAAAGTCCCATACGATATCCAAGTTGTATTCCGTCTGTAACCTCACCTTCGGGGAAGCGGAATTTTTCATACGCGGTTCGTGACAGAAACTCTCCGTGTCCTATGAAGTAAAGATGACGAAATGACTTATGGCCTGATCGCACAGAATTTGAATAGTCAATCCACATTGGAAGTTCACTGATTATCGTCCACGTATCCTGATATAAGGCATTCGCAACGAGTAGAGGATTATCGGCTTTCTGTGCCATTTTGTTTGCAGCCAAAACAAATCTGGCCGGTTGCTGGCAAGCAGCAAGTCCTGGAACGAAAGCGAAAGCCTTAGCGGCCTCTACGATACTGTCTCGCGAAGGAAGTGAATCTGCATCATAGACACCAACTACATCCCAATCAGTCCACCCGATATCACTGGCTCGCGCAACTGCCCAATTCAGTTGTGATGCCCGATCACCACCTTCGTCATTGGCCTCGCAATAATCAACGCGCATATTTCCCGGAATCCGATCTGAGAAAGAATCCAGCCACTGTCTAACGATGTCGAGGGTTGTCGTACCTCTGGATCGTGTTTCTCTGCACGTCCCTACTATCATCACTCGCAAGTCGGCACAATTCAAAGCCATATCACAGAAGTGCTCAATCGTCCGCGTTATGACGCTTTGTTCTCGAAGTACCGGAATCAATAACAAAATCTTTGTTCTCGAACGCACTTCAGTCGTATCCACATTTGATGGGGACGCCGAACGGAACGCGAGAAATCGGCTTACTCGGATAAGACGCAGCAGATAAAGCGCGAGTCTGAACACAAAGGGGACGCTAGACAAGAGAAGGATGGTACGCATCATTGTATTCCTCCGTTTTCAAGTCCTGAGTACAACGACGACAAGGCTCGCAGGCCAATCGACAGCACCCATGTTCCTCTCTCAATTTCATAAATCGTTTACCATTCCACACATCAATGACACTCTCTTTAGACAAATCTCCCATAATAAACCTGCCTTCGGCATCCATGCAGCAAAGGCACACGCGGCCGTCGAACAAGACAGTCATGGTCCGAAAGGCACGGTCACATTGCTCATAGCAACATGGCGCCAGACTCCCACGGGCATCTCCTAGGTAATTGTAGGTGTCGTAGGCACTATGTGGATAGCCATTCCAAAGCACAGCAAAGTCCTTTTCGCTGTCTCTGTTCTGTTCACTCCTAGGCATTGAAATCCGCAGATTGAAATCCTTCAAGACTCGGAATGCTCTTTTGATGTTGAGGACAGAATTCTCAAAATTTAATCCCGTAGTATCTTCGTAAACATGCTTGTTCCCGCCAGGGAAACTGAAAACTATCTGATCTATGTTTTTCACGTTACAAAGCGCCGCAACCTTTTTCTCGTCCAACATTGAGGCGTTCGTGAAAATCGTAATCTTTGCCTTTGGGGCGTACTCATTTATCTTATGCAGTTTCTCAACAAAGTCCTGTCGCATAAATGGTTCACCATGAAGAAAAGGTGTCAAATATTCAACGTCAAGAGAGTCAGCCTCTTTCAATATCTTTTCAAATAACACGTCCGACATAATGCCTCTTGGGCGTGTCATATGAGGTATGGCGCACATGCCGCATCGTCCGTTACAAGTATTATTAAGTTCTATTTGCAAGTATTTCGGGACGTTGACGAAACGCATTCCATATGTCCGACGCCACTTGTGAACATCAAGAACCCCAAGACGCCCTTTTACTTCATATAAGTTTTCTATCGTTAAATCGTAAGGGTCAATCCGAAGCTGTCGGCAACGTTCGCGAAAGGAGTTAATTTTCGGGCCGGAAAGCCCCCCACTGGAATTTGCTTTTACTCCAGTCAATATTCCATGTACATTCACATTGGCAACAAGCATCGCGAAGAATACTGACCCTGTCGGATATTCTATTTTCTGGCCCAACCACGAAACAGAATTCGGCTTGCCATTTCTAATCAATAAGATTTTGAAAACATCCGGAGCCATATCATTGGTAAAAAGGATCTTCTGTATTGTAAATTCCTGTAGAAGCCTAGCATGTTCATCCTTTATGTCATTGTAAACCGGATACCTGATCACCTTCAGACCTACGTCATCGCGCTCCACTCCCAAAAGTTTGGCCTCGTGGAATGAAAGTGGAATGTACCAACATGTTTTACCAGACGCACCTCGCCTTTCTACGCCATTGAACACGTACGCACCATTGGGGAGCACCGACAGGTCAATGTCGATGACTTCGTGAACAAATGACTCCAATATGGTAGCGAACTCAAACCAAGGATATATCATCGCAATGATCCTCCTACAGCCTTCTCATCTCGCATGGATTCGACCTCTTTTGCGAAGCGAACTATCTTGGACAGATCATCAGCGGACACATTCTTAAAATGATATAGAATTCCAATTTCTTCATCTGTATCACTAAGCGCCTTGACCTCATCTATAACATCCTCAAAAGACTTATATGTGATTCTAGGCTTGTAGGAAGCAACGACATCTACAGTGATATCGCGATTTATTCTGAAAGGCATAGTGTGGTTTTTTTGCGCTGAGTAGACTCTGAATCCTAGCTCATCTAGAATCTGAATTGTTTTCACTCCAGTATTATTCCAGGGTGGCACATATCCCGTTATCATACGTTGCAACAAATCTTCGAGTCTATGTTTCCCCATCTCAATGAAGTGCTTCGTGCTAAGGAACGAATCAGGGAACTCGTCACACCATCCCGTTGAAACTCGATTAACGTGCTGATATCCATGTTGATAAACACTGCAATTAGTGTACTGGCAAATTCTTGATGCAATCGCCTTAGTCAAGTCGTGTGGTATCGCCGCAACGACGAACTCCCTGACTGACTCAGCGAAGAAGTCCAGGACATATGACATCTCACGTGAACATATTGTGACGTCATCAATTCTATGGAATATTCGCATCGGCGAAAAATCCTTTCTCCCGCAAGTCCAGGCGGATACGGCATGGCCCTGTATGATGAAAGATGCCAGGTCGCAACTGAGCGTTACGGGGATACATCGAATGAAAGGCGATCATTCGATCTGTCTCAGACACAAAAGATTTGTTAATTGATTCAAGAACTCTAGGAAGCATGAGATTGCAGCTATCGACCCAATGAAGCTCACCAACCTCAAACACAGAGTTTCCAACGATAGTGTGTTCCGCGAACCTAATTTTACGCCTTGTTACGAAATTCACACTAGAGCCGCCATCAAACGTATCATCATACCTGAAATCACGCATCCTTATCTGTCCAATATCTTTGTTCTCATTCAGAAAATTAAAAGCTGAATCCACGGGAATGCTCCCCATGCACTGCCAGTCATCCTGTAATAAACAGCATATGTCCGCTTCTTCTTGCAATACCTCTCTGATCAGGCGCCGAACACCTAACTCTATTCTCACATTCTTGTCGTTGGAAAACGATGGCTCATTCAGCACGTAGCGCATTCCATATTTTCTGGCGATGACACGATTTTGTTCTTGTACCTCTTCTGTACTGTCGCTATCCACCAGAATAAGACTTGAGATAGTCGGGTTAAAAGTCATGAGACTCATAAGCGTATCGTTCAAAAGCGACAGCCTATTACATGTGAGGACACCAAGGGCAAGACGACGATTCATGTCAAAGTTCCTTTCGACCAAATGCAAGATCGTAAACGAGAGAGGCTGTTTCATCTTCGGTTTGCCCGTTCCGCGAAATCATAAAGCATCTATTGCACAGCGAAAAACATTTAGCCACACTTGCAACAGTATCTACGCTGGTGCGTAACCCACATATTCCAAACTCGCTCTTCATCAAGTTGTCCGCTATTTCAGCTCGATCCAAACGCCCCGTCTTGTTGCCAAGAAAAAATACAGCATTTACACAAGATGCCGCATTGTTGTTTATTCTTGAAAACGGCATCCCAGAAAAATACCCATCTTTCAAACACGCATTGACATCCTCGCCTATATATTTCGCTCCATACCTTTCAACCAAGATCTTTCCTATCGTGGACTTACCGCTGCCAGAGGTGCCCGAAACAAGTATCCCCTTGCCATCTAGAGAGAGACCGCATGAATGCAAAGGGAAAATCCCATTTGAAATTAAACACGCAAAGAATGGATACATTATTGCAGAACGGATTGCCCATCTCGGAATCTCCACGATGCTCTCGTTCCTATCCACATAAATCGAAATTGTTGCCAACCCTGTCATCGCATCAACAGATAGTCTAGAAAACAAGATGTGCCAATCTTTTCTATAAATAAAATAGCACTCGTCTCCTTTTGTCGCTATAGATTTGAACTCATCTTTTGCCACCATGGTCAATGTCGATGGAATGTTCAGTCGCGTTCCCTCGACAAATTCAACGACAACATCAACGCGCTCAACTTCTGGAACCGAATATCCAGCGAATTCGTCTTCCACGCTTGCGTGACTAAATAAAGTACGGACTACAAGTCCAGCTATTTTATATGCTGCCATCGTCAATCACCTCGGCAATCCTATCTTAACAGGACACGATCTGCTCATCCTGCAGCGATGATAGAGGCAGAGAAATGTTGTCTTGGACACCTGTAAAAGGCCATCTTATATATTTCATTTCTTGCCACCCTTCCTAGGCAGAGGTTTCTGTGATGACTTTATTTGAATAGATGAGGGACTCCCTCCCTCAACAAAATCCATGATATCGCCGACATTGCAATGCAACACATGGCAGATTCTTGCCAATGTATCCATTGCCACTTCATCTTCTTTGGAAAGCTTCGCCATCGTTGCTGTAGACGCCCCAATCGCAAGACGGAGGTCCGTCTTGTTCATTTTTTTGTCGATCAACAACTTCCAGAGTTTATTGTAAGACACACTCACAACAGTATTTTCCTTTCAAGGTGAGTATTATACCTTATTTCGTTTTGCGATACTACAGTATTTGTTTAGAATCGCAAAGGTCGCAAAATTGAAATGCCCGAAATTATTACAGTTCACTTCGTTACAGCTTCAGAATCTCCCTCGGCCATACGATGAATATGATGATGAAATTGGTCGGGGCGAGAGGATTTGAACCTCCGACATTCTGCTCCCAAAGCAGACGCACTACCAGGCTGTGCAACGCCCCGAAGATAGGTAAT
>JAEEGL016695559.1_pt1 | contig 10454 bp, 4 predicted proteins | sample 9134231 | NCBI WGS metagenome assembly JAEEGL01 (sample SAMN16246548, study PRJNA631951) | gut metagenome | biome: gut microbiome; feature: rumen; material: fiber-attached | host: Bos | place: Iran: Karaj | collected 2018-10 | reverse complement strand
CCTGACCAGGTGGCTCCCTTCCTGGAGTCGCTGGCCCGGGTGCGTGCGTCGGTCTTCACCGCCGACTGCTGGCGCTCGCTGGCCGTCATCGTCGTGGGTGCGGCCTTGTTGCTGCTCTATCGTGCCCGCAAGCTGAAGGCGATGCCCATGGTGGCCCTGCTGGCCGTGCTCTGTCTGGTTGACCTCTGGTCGGTGAACAAGCGCTACCTGAACGACGGGCTGTTCAAGCCGGCCCGCGAACAGCAGCCCATACGTCCGCTGACTGATGCTGACCGCAAAATCCTCAATGACAAGAGCATCGACTATCGTGTGCTCAATCTGGCAGGTAATGTGTTCAACGAAAACGAGACCAGCTATTACCACAAGAGCGTCGGCGGCTATCACGCTGCCAAGCTGCGCCGTTATCAGGAACTCATCGAGGCCTACATCTCGCCGCAGATGGCTCAGCTGCCGCAGCTCATCAACCAGACGCAGGGCAACCTCTCACTGGTTCGGGGCGACAGTCTCTATCCTGTGCTCAATATGCTGAACACCAAGTATTTCCTCATGGCCCAGCAGAATATCTCGGTGGCTAACCCTTGGGCCCTGGGCAATGGATGGTTTGTTGACAAGGTGACCTATGTGGACAATGCCAACCAGGAACTCGACGGCGTAGGAACCATTGACCTGCGCCGTGAGGCTGTGGCCGACCGCTCATTTGAGTCGGTGCTTGGCTCCTCGGCGGCGCAGGATTCCACAGCCGTGGTGCGCATCGAGACGTGCGAGCCCAACGTGATGAAGTATCATGTCAGCTCGGCCAATGGCGGTGTCGTCGTCTTCTCCGAGATTTACTATGACGACTGGACGGTCACCATCGACGGACAGGAAGCCCCGCTCGGCCGTGTTGACTATGTGTTGCGGGCCCTCCGTGTGGAGCCCGGTGAGCATGAGGTCGTCATGACTTTCTTCCCCAAGAGCATCGACACCACCGAGGCCATCGCTTACGCTGCACTTGCCGTCATGTTGTTGGTCGTTGTATGCGCTATCGTTCTGGCGCTGCGCCGACCTAAATAAAGTCCATCAGGAACATGAAGAAACTACTCTCCTTCCCCCCCAATCTGGTGCGTGCCACCAGAGGGGGGACTATTGTCTTTCACGATATTACGGGGCTGTCGCCCGACGAATACTTTTGCACCTGCGACCCTGAAGGCCACCGAATCGGCAGTGGCGGCGGCACGGCCTGGCTCCTCATGCAAGCTTTCTTAAGTGAAAAGTTAAGCATGAAGAGTGAAGCGCTCGACCAGGGGGCGCTTTTTTCTGACTGGCTTAGGCAAGAGAAGCGCATCCTGCTCCATGCGGGCGGACAAAGCCGACGGCTCCCCGCCTACGCCCCCTCGGGCAAAATCCTGACGCCACTGCCTGTGCTCCGCTGGGAGCGGGGACAGCGCCTGTCGCAGGACCTCCTCTCCATGCAGCTGCCCTTGTTTGAACAGATGATGGAGAAGGCGCCCGAAGGACTCAACACAATGGTGGTCAGCGGCGATGTGCTCATCCGCACCACGCAGCCACTGGCCCCCATTCCGCAGGCCGACGTGGTCTGCTATGGTCTGTGGCTCGATGCCAATATCGCAAAAGACCACGGCGTCTTCGTGGCCGACCGTCGCTCGCCCCAGGTGCTCAAGCAGATGTTGCAGAAACCGTCCGTCGACGAGTTGCAGGCCCTGCAGCGGCAGCATTTCTATCTGACTGACATCGGCGTCTGGCTTCTCAGCGACCGTGCCGTCAGCCTGCTGATGAAGCGCAGCATGCAGGAGGCTTCCTCCGAAAAGCCATCCCCAACTCAACCCTCAACGCTTAACCCTCAATTCAGATACTACGACCTTTACAGCGACTTTGGCCGCGCACTCGGCACCGACCCGCTCATCGACGACCCCGAACTGCGCTCCCTTTCCGTGGCTATCGTACCCCTGGCGGGGGGTGAGTTCTATCATTTCGGTACGTCGCGCGAAATGATTTCCTCCACGGTGACCCTTCAGAATCTTGTTTCCGACCAGCGGCAGATTATGCATCTCGACCGCAAGCCGCATCCCACCATTTTCGTTCAGAATGCCATCACGGAGATTCCTTTCACGCCGCAGAACACGAACGTCTGGATTGAGAACAGCCATGTAGGCCCGCACTGGTCCCTGACTCACGACAACATCATCACTGGCGTTCCTCACAATGACTGGACGGTCAGCCTCGCGCCCGGTCAGTGCCTCGACATCGTTCCCGTGGGAGAAGACCGCTATGCCGTCCGTATCTACCACATCGACGACCGCTTCGACGGCCCTGAGCAGCAGAGGCCCCGTTTCCCGATAGTAAAATATGAGGAAATAGCCCACTACCTGTCATCAGCCCTCAACACTGCAGAAGCCCCCTCGGGGGCCGTAGGTGGAACATTGGGAACCCCGACGTTAATCTCCGCCGAACAGCTCTCCGCCCAGGCCAACCTGCACCGTCTGTTTGAGCAGCGCCGTGAGTTCCGTAACCACAACTGGCCTGCCCTGGCCCGCAACTGGGAGCACAGCGTCTTCTATCAGCTCGACCTGCACGATGCAGCCTGCGCCTTCCAGACCAACGGCTTGCCGTTGCCTGATGCCCTGCCGGAGAGTGCGCCGCTTATGATGCGCATCCATAATGCGATGCTCCTGGGCGACAACGACAAAGCCTTCGGACTCCTGCGCGAAGGACTGACGCAGCAGGCCATGGCCGAGCGTCAGGAACCGCGCCTCAATGCCTATCAGGACCAGATTGTGTGGGCCCGTAGCCCGGTGCGCATCGACATCGCCGGCGGTTGGAGCGACACCCCGCCATACTGTCTGCTGGAGGGTGGTAATGTGGTCAATCTGGCCATCGAGCTGAACGGCCAGCCACCCCTGCAGGTCTACGTCAAACCCTCGCGCGACCCGAAGATAATCCTGCGCAGCATCGACCTCGGTGCCTCGGAGGTGGTGGAGACCTATGAGGACCTGCAGCAGTTCAACCGCATCGGCTCGCCTTTCTCCATCCCCAAGGCTGCCCTGGCCTTGGCGGGTTTCGTGCCGGCATTCTCCGCCGTGCGCTATCCCTCGCTGAAGGCGCAGCTGGAGGCTTTCGGATGTGGCATAGAACTGACACTTCTGGCCGCCATACCGGCAGGCAGCGGACTCGGCACGAGCAGTGTGCTGGCAGCCACCGTGCTGGGTGCCGTCAGTGATTTCTGTGCCCTGGCCTGGGACAAGAATGAGATAGGCCACCGCACGCTCATCCTCGAGCAGCTGCTGACCACCGGCGGCGGATGGCAGGACCAGTTCGGCGGCGTGCTGCCTGGCGTGAAGCTGTTGCAGACGCAGCCGGGATTCCTGCAGAACCCCATGGTGCGCTGGTTGCCCGACGCCGTCTATACGCAGCCGGAATACCGCCAGTGCCACCTCCTTTATTATACGGGCATAACCCGCACGGCGAAGAAGATACTGGCTGAGATAGTGCGCCGCATGTTCCTCAATGAGCACGACCAGCTGCTCCTGCTGCGCCGGATGAAGGACCATGCCATCGAGATGTATGAGGCCTTGCAGCGTCAGGACTTCCGCCAGATGGGCCTCCTGCTGCGCCAGAACTGGCAATACAATCAGCAGCTTGACAGTGGCACCAATCCCGAGGCCGTCCGTCGGCTCACTACGCTTGTCGACGACCTCTGCCTGGGCTATAAACTGCCTGGCGCCGGTGGGGGCGGTTTCCTCTACATGGTGGCCAAGGACCCCGAAGCGGCAGCCCGCATCAAGCAGACGCTCACGGCCCATGCCGACAATCCCAACGCCCGCTTCGTCGACATGTTGCTCTCAACCACGGGACTGCAGGTCAGCCGCAGTTGAGCAGTGACGATGGCATCGAAGCAGGTTTATCCCTCAACGAACAACGCTCAAAAAAATTACAACCAGACGTAATCCGTCTTTAAAGTACCGCTTTTCGAGGAGAAAAGCGGTACTTTGCGTATGGAAAAGCGGTACTTTGCGTATGGAAAAGCGGTACTTTGCGCATCGAAAAGCGGCACTTCTCTTTACTTGCCAATCTAAAGAGCTGATTGCCAGCTGTATGCGTAATGGAAGAAGATGATTCGGAATTTGTTTTACAAAACCGCCCTTTTGCGGGGCATCAGAAAAGCACAGAGACACAGAGTTCCTGACCCTGTGCCTCTGCTAATAATGTGTTTGTGTTGAAAAAACTGATTGTGTTTGTTTTACTTGTATCTGTGGATTTAAAACCTGCCGTCCGGGAAGACCGCTGCCTGTTGCAGCGGTTCCCCATGGCGGGCTTCTAGTAATATTCTATATCCACATTTTTTCTCACTTATTCGTGACCAGAAGCTGCGCCCGAGCTCGTTCATGTTCCGACGAGCTCGAGCCAGCTCAGTTTGTCGCTTACTTATTTACAATCTTTTTGCCGTTCTTGATGAAGACACCGCGTCCAGCCTTCTGCACACGCTGTCCGGCTAGGTTATAGACGCCCTCGCTCTCGGCATTGCCGAACATCTCGAAGCGCTCTATGCCGTCGGTCTCGTCCTCGGCGAAGGCAATCTTGACGATGCGGGCTTCAGTCGTGATGAACGAGGTGGGCACCTGCAGGTAAGCCTTCTGACCAGCCAACATCACAGGCTGGTCGGGAGCATAGAAACTATACTCGTTGTTCTCGCTGCGGTTCAGCAGGAAGTTGCTCTTGTCGCCTGACGTGGCCTCCACCGTGCCTGCCGTGAGCTGGGCCTTCAGCAGATTGACGTAGTAGGACTGCGACTCGGCGTACAGCACCTTGTAGGTCTGCTCCTCATTGCCCTTCAGCACGAGACCCGTTCCGGCGGGCACGTCGTAGACGCGCACCAGCAGCACCTCATTGTCCTGCTTGTTATAGCCTGCAGCGATGTATGCCTTCAGGTCGGAACCCGTGAAGTCCAGGTCCTGCGGGCAGCTGAACGTGGTCATCGTGCCGGCCATGCGGATGTATTCGTAGATAGAGCGGAAGACCACCTCGACGAAGATGTCGCCCTCGACGCGCTCGATGACATACTGGTTGTTAACGACCTGGCTGGTCACGTCGACGCCGTTGACGGTGAGCGAAACGAGTGTTGCCTCGGGGTCGTCCATCAGCGTCAGCACCACACGCTCGCCATACTTCGGCGTGTAGTTGTCGGCCGTTGCGCCATTGCCCTGAATCGTCACGATGTAGGTCTTAGCCTCCCAGTTAGCCTTGTATTCGCGGTTGCCGAAGGAACCCTTGGCAATGACCACGGTCTTGACGGGAGTCTCGCCGAGCCCGGTGCCCGTCCAGCCGATGAAGTCATAGTGCTCCTTGGTCGGGTTGACGAGCGTGATGTCGTCGTGCTCGATGGTGTAGACCGTAGGATACTCCTGCGGCAGCACACCGCCGTCGAGGTCGTAGCTGATGGTGTACTCAACCGGTGTCCACGTGGCCTTATACTCACGGTTGCCCATCGAACCCTTCTCAATGGTCACGGCCATCGTGGCCTCCTCGAGTCCGGTTCCTGTCCAGCCGGTGAAGATATAATGTTCGCGCGTCGGGTTCGTCAGGGTGAACGTCTCGCTCTCAATCGTGTAGGTGGCAGGATTCTGAGCAATGCCGCCCTCCAGGTTGTAGACAATCTGATAGACTATCGGGGTGAACGTGGCTACCATTGCCACATCTTCCATCAGACTCGGGATGGTGTACGTGTTGTTGGCGGTCACCGTCACAGGTGCGCCGTTCAGGGTGAGCGATGCCAGTTCATAGCCCTCGGCAGGCGTGACCACGAACGTCACTTCCGAAGCTCCTTCAATGGTGGTCTCGGCCTTCTCGCCGTTGCTGACGCTCAGCTCGCCGACGGCGAGACTGCCACCCTTGGTGGATTCGATGCTGACCACGTAGGATGAGGTCTCGATATGCATGAAGTTCTTCCAGCCATCAGCCTCCTGATAGGCAGGCTTCGTGCCGCCGGGAATCCACAGTGTGGCATTCTGGTAGGTCGTATTGTTGAAGGCACTGACCACGATGGGTATAGGCGTCGTCCACGGTGCATTCACCGTCATCAGCTTGCTGGTGTTCAGTTGGTTGGCCTTCAGGGTGCTGACATTCTTACCGAACGTAACGCTGGTGGCGTTGGCAAAGGGCGAGCGGCTGGTATCCGTGTAGTCGATGTCGCGGCCCATATAGACGCTGTATTCCGTATTCACACCGCGCATCATCCAGTCGTAGAAACCGTTGATGCACTTCACTGGCTTCTCGTTGTCTTCAATGCGGATGTTGGTGATGGGGGCGCCGTAGAACGGATTGGCACCGATGCTGTCAACGGCGGCAGGGATGGTCACCGCGCTGATGGCTGTGCCCTCGAGGATGCTGTGACATACCACCTTCAGTCCGGCAGGCAGTGTTATCGACTTCAGGTTCTTGGCACCTAAGAAAGCATAATCACCTATTTCGGTGACGTTCTTACCCATCACGACGGTCAGTTCCTCAATACCGTCAGCGCGGCCGTTATTCCTGAACGCCTCTGCTCCGATGGTCTTCATGCCATCACCAATCGTCACGCTTTCAACTTTTTGGGCATCATAGAACATACGCTTGTTGACTGTGGTGGCATTCGGACCGAACGTGACGCTCTTGGCATTAATGAAGGGCGAGCGGCTCTCATCATTGGAGACGAAGTCGCGGCCGACATAGACGTCGTAAGTCGTGTTCACACCCTTCATCATCCAGTCGTAGAAGCCGTTCAAGCATTTCACGGCTTTCTGGCTGTCCTCAATGCGGATGCTGGTGATGGGAGCGCCGTAGAACGGAGAGGCACTGATGCTGTCAACGGCGGCTGGAATCGTCACCGAGTTGACGGCCGTGTAGGCCAGCACTTCATTGCTGACCACCTTCAGCCCTGTGGGCAGTGTCAGTGCTTTCAGGTGAGTGGCACTATAGAAGGCGGTAGGGCCGATTTCGGTCACGTTCTCGCCCATGGTCACCTTCATCTCAGCCACGTCTTCATTTGAGCCGGCATTCCTGAAGGCCTCTTCACCGATGGTGGTCACACCATTGCTGATGAAGACGTCAGTCAGATTCTTGGCGTCATGGAACATGTGCTTATTGATGGTGGTGACGTCAGCGCCGAATGTGGCGCTTTTAGCATTGACAAAGGGGCTGCGGCTATTGTCTTCGTAAACGAGGTCGCGGCCGATATAGACGGTGTAGGTCGTGTCCACACCCTTCATCATCCAGTCGTAGAAGCCGTTCAAGCATTTCACGGCTTTCTGGCTGTCCTCAATGCGGATGCTGGTGATGGGGGCGCCATAGAACGGTATGCGACTGATGCTGTCCACGGCGGCGGGAATCGTCACCGAGTTGACGGCCGTGTAGGCCAGCACTTCATTGCTGACCACCTTCAGTCCGGCGGGCAGTGTCAGTGCTTTCAGGTGAGTGGCATTATAGAAGGCGGCAGGGCCGATTTCGGTCACGTTCTCGCCCATCGTCACCTTCATCTCAGCCACGTCTTCATTTGAGCCGGCATTCCTGAAGGCCTCATCACCGATGGTGGTCACACCATTGCTGATGACGACGTCAGTCAGATTCTTGGCGCCATAGAACATACACTTGTTGATGGTGGTGACGTTCTGGCCGAATGTTACGCTCGTTGCGTTGACAAAGGGACTGCGGCCCGTGTCGCTATAGGAGAGGTCGCGGCCAAGGTAAACGCTGTAGCTGTCACTAATCTCTCGCATCGGTCCGTCGTAAAAGCCGTTGGGCCATTCCAGCGGTTGGTCGCTGTCGGCGATGGTGATGCTGGTAAGGTGTGAGCCGTAGAATGCGGTGTTGCCAACGCTCGTCACCGATGCAGGGATGGTGACGGACGTGATTTCAGAGTAGGCGAAAGCTGAGTTGCCGATGCCCGTCACCTCGTAGGTCACGTCCTCATTGGTCACGTTCTGAGGGATGACCACCGGTCCGGTGTAGCCGGCGTTGCCGTCGGTGCCCTTTCCGTTGAAATATGTCACGGACACGGTCTTGGCTTGTGCGTTGGTGATGACATAAGTCAGCCCGTCAACCGTGAATACCTGCGCCTGTCCGGTGAGGACGGCAAACACGGAAGTCAATAATGTAACAAATAGTTTTTTCATACACAATTATTTAGTTATACTATAAAAATTTTGGCCAAAGTTAGGGAAAAACCTTTATACGTGCGTTGCAAAAAAGCAAAAAGATGTTGCAAAATTGCAATTATTCACTATAAATGTAAAAAATAGCCGTTTTTCCGGGATTTTATACCCTTTGAATAAGGGGCGTTGACGTTTTTTTTCGTACCTTTGCAGTAATCTTTTATTGAAGCATCCTTTTGATAATACAGAAATGATACAATCGCTATTGATATCGATGCCGCTCATTGTCTGCGGCGTTTTCGTTGCTGAGCTTGCTCTGACGCTGCATCGGCGTTACGATAAATCGCAGGCATGGCTGTTGCTCTGGGCACTTGTGGCCATGGTGCTCTATGGTTGCCACTTCCTGTTCTTCCATCATTCTACGTCGTGGGTCGCGCTGACTGACAGTGTCTATTCGGCCTGCAATCTGGCTGTCTATCCCCTTTATCTTTTATATATAAGTGAACTCACCGACCGCTGTCCGCTCTCTGCGCAAAGGCGCCGGCTCTGTGCTATGATGCTGCCCGCCGCCGTGGGGGGCATTCTGGTGGCCGTGCTCTATGCATTGATGGATAGCGTGTCGACGGATGCCTTCGTCGAAAGCTATCTCTATGAGAACAGCCGACAGGGGCTCCATGGTGTCGCGCTTGCTCAGGCTTGGACTCACGATGCCTGCCATCTGGTGTTTGCCGCCAGTGTGGTGGCGGTGATGGTAGGGGGCGTCAGGCGTGTCCGGCGATACAACAGAACTGTCGACGAGCTGTTTGCCGACACTGAGGGCCGGTCGCTCCACCACATCGACCTCATCCTGCGGTTGCTGGTGCTCACCTCGCTGTTGTCTGTCTTCGTCAATGGCGTGGGGCGCTTCTGGTTCGCTGACTCTCCCTGGCTGACGCTGCCGTCACTGGCTTTCTCTGCTCTGCTCTTTGCCATCGGCTGGACGGGCTTGCAGCCACGAATGACTATCGCTCAGATGGATATGCAGCCAAAGAGCACGCAGAGCATGCCGCAAACTGCGACGCCGGCGGCTGCACCCACGCTGGAATCTCAGTCGGAGCCGACGGCTGCTGCCACCACATCGCAGCTGTATACCCGGCTGGAGGAGCTTATGAGTCAGCAGCTGGTCTTCCTCCAGCAGGACCTCCGCCTTGACCTGGTGGCACAGATGCTGGGCACCAACCGGACTTATTTGCTACAGACGCTGCGCGCTGAGACGGGCATGACCTTCAGGGAATATGTCAACCGTCAGCGCATACGCTACGCCGAGGAACTGATGCGCAAGAGCCCCGAACTGTCGAAAACCGACGTGGCAACGCTCTCGGGGTATAGCACGCCCTCCTCCTTCTATCGCAATCTGAAGGTCTACGGCTCGCAGGCGTCCTGAGGCTGTCACTTCTCTTTTTGTCTTTAATAACACTCACATGGAATTCCGTACTCAGGTTCAGGTGCCTCGACCACCTTTCTGCATTGAGCCGCTCGAACCGCTGCTTTTCGTCGGTTCCTGCTTTGCCGACAGTATCGGTCGACGCTTTGCCGAGGAGCATTTTCCCACGACGGCTAATCCCTATGGCGTGATGTATAATCCTGCCTCTGTCTTCCACACCGTACGGCGATGGCTCGATGAGAACGACGGCACCGTTCCGCGCGTCGTCTTCATCACGCTGGGCACCAACCATGTCTATCGCCTCCGCTCCACCGGCGAAATCGTGGACAATTGTCAGAAGCGTCCGCAACAGCTCTTCCAGGAGGAACAGCTGTCCGTCGAGGCGTGTTCCGACTTCCTGCGCCAGACTGTCAGCGCGTTGCTTGAACGGCGTGCAGATGCACATATTGTACTCACGGTCAGCCCTATACGTTATGCCAAGTATGGCTTCCACGGCTCGCAGCTCTCAAAGGCGGCGCTTCTCATGGCTGTTGATAAGCTTGCAACCGATAACCCCAACGTCAGCTATTTCCCGGCCTATGAGATAGTCCTCGACGAACTACGCGATTATCGCTTCTATGAGCCCGACATGCTCCATCCCTCGCAGCAGACTGTGGAATACATCTGGGAACGGCTCGTCGAAACTTATTTCAGCGAGCGCGCACGGCAGTTCCTGCGCGACTGGCTTCCCGTGAAGCGTGCACTACGTCATCGTCCCTTCAACCCTGACAGCGACGACTACCAGCTATTCCTTGCCCAGGCGCGTCGTGACGAGCAACTCCTACTTCAGCGGTACTGCTAAAGCAAAGCGCCTGAAAGACTGTCAAAAAAGTTTACATTTTCACCGTGGCCTTTAGTAAAGTGCCGCT